>Ga0066602_10000771_pt1 | contig 24275 bp, 18 predicted proteins | sample Higcelweek5metaG_FD_59481 | JGI IMG/M metagenome (GOLD analysis project Ga0066602, IMG submission 59481) | Freshwater pond sediment microbial communities from the University of Edinburgh, under environmental carbon perturbations - High... | ecosystem: Environmental > Aquatic > Freshwater > Pond...
GCGATCGGCACCAGACCGGATTGCTTTACCGATGAAATACATGAATATCTTGCAGATCTAAACCGCCGCACATATCTTGTTGTTGAAATAGGTTTACAGAGCTCACATGATGTCACTCTTGAAAGAGTAAACCGCGGCCATACAGCTCATGACTTTATAAAAACAATTGAAAAGCTTGACTCAAACGGAATTGAGACAGTTGCGCATGTAATGCTCGGGCTGCCAGGCGAGACAAGGGAAATGATGCTTGAGACTGCCCGTTTCTGTGCAATTCAGCCATTGCGTGGAGTCAAGATTCATCAGGTTATGATCATAAGGGATACTGCATTTGAAAAGATGTATAATAAAAACGAAATTGTTCCGATGGAGCTTGTTTCATATGCGGAGTTACTATGTGATTTTCTTGAATTTTTAAGGCCTGATCAGCAGATTCACCGTATAATGGCAGACTCCAAAACCTGGCATGGTCTGATTGCGCCGCTCTGGAGCACTGAGAAATCAAAGTCACTTTCAGTCATTCACAGCATCATGGATGCACGTAATTGTATTCAGGGAAGCCGCCGCACTTTATAATTGTCCGAGTTTTTTCATCCGTCTCCAGATGGTTGTTCTGTCAACTCCAAGCCGGCGCCCTGCTTCGGTCTGGTTTCCTCTGCAGTCCTGCATGAAACTTTTAAATTCATCATCACTCATGCGGCGGCTGACAGGGTAGGGAAGTGATGCTTTTAAAAGCTCTGCAGTTCTGGTTTCAGCCGGACATATTCCTTTACGGAGTTCAACTTTTCTTATTTCGAGCGGGAGATCAAAAATGTCAATGAGTTCTTCTTTGCAGGTGACAAATGCATGTTCTATCGCATTTTCAAGCTCCCGTATATTTCCAGGCCAGCAGTAGTCCATCATTGTCAAGGCTGCATTATGTGTCAGACCTTTAATGCTTTTTGTGGTTTCAATATTGAATTTTGAAATAAAATGGTCGACAAGAGCTCCGATATCTTCTTTACGTTCGCGAAGAGGCGGTATATGCAGTGGAAATACTTTAAGCCTGTAGAACAGGTCTTCCCTGAATGATCCGTCACTGATAAGCTTTCTGAGGTCCCTGTGAGTCGCGGCAATAATGCGGACATCAGATTTTCGCGTAGTATTTTCACCAACGCGCTCAAACTCCTTTTCCTGAAGGAATCTGAGCAGCTTGACCTGTATGAGCGGTGACAGTTCTCCTATTTCGTCAAGAAAAATAGTGCTGCCGTCCGCGTTCTCGAATCTGCCGATTTTATCTTTTACCGCCCCAGTGAAAGATCCTTTTGCATGGCCGAATAGTTCACTTTCAAGAAGTGATTCCGGAAGGGCCGAACAGTTAAGTTTTATTAATTGTCTGTTTTTACGTGAACTGTTTTCATGAATCGCGTATGCCGCAAGCTCCTTGCCTGTGCCAGTTTCGCCGGTGATAAGAACAGTTGCATTGGATGCCGCAGCAAGATCTATTAAATTGTAAAGTTCCTGCATCGAATGGCTCCTGCCTACTATTTTTCCAAACCGGTCTTTTTTTCTGATGTGCTGTTCAAGAATCTCAAGACGATCTTCAGTCAGCCGCAGTGCTGATATATCTGTAAATGTTTCAATTGCACCGATAACTGTTCCATCAGGATCTTTCAGTACTCTTGCATTTTTCAGAACCGGCAGCTCTTTACCTGATGTATGTATGACCGTGCATTCCCTGTTTGTAATAGAACCGTCCTGAAACAGCGTGCACGATGGAGGCGGGTTGCAGATACTGTTCATGATGGTACAGCATTTATGACCGATAAGCTCGGAGTGATTCTTACCTGTCATAATGCGAAGTGCTTCATTGCAGTATTTGATCGTACCTTCCTGATCAATAAGTATCAGGCCCTCTGCTATTGTTTCGAGTATAGACTCAAGACATTGAACTGTAAGGTGATTATTTACAAAACATTGCATGGTTATTCTCCGGTTTTAATGTGCAACAGTTATTGTTGCAGTGTTGCAAATGCAATATACTATTAATAATCTGCAATTGCAATGTTGCAGCCTTAAACAGAAGACAGCAGCAAAGAATACTTTTTCATGAAAGACATTTTCATTAAAAATCAATGCATTAGTAAGTTATATGTAATTATAATTATTATACCCCTTAAAATTATATCAGCGGCATAAAAGTTGCATAGTAATAATAGTGATATAAAAAATCTGATTATTAAAGGAGTATTATATGTCAAATGTAACAACTGATGCAACTTTCAAAAAAGATGTTCTTGACTCAACGGAACCGGTACTGGTCGATTTCTGGGCACCATGGTGCGGGCCGTGCAGAATGGTTGGTCCGATTATTGAACGTGTAAGCGAAAAAACTGCGGGTAAGGTAAAAGTATATAAGATCAATGTCGATGAGAATACCGTTACGTCAAGCCAATTCGGTATAACAGGAATTCCGACTGTGATAATATTTAAAAACGGTAAAGTACAGCAGGAGTTTGTAGGGGTGCAGCCCGAGCAGGTTTATCTTAATGCTCTTGCAAAATAAATTAACATTGACTATGGAGTAATATGATGAAAAAAATACTGGTTGTAGGCGGTGTTGCGGGAGGTGCAAGTTTTTCTGCAAGAATGCGGCGCCTTGATGAATCTGCGGAAATTATCATGTTTGAAAAGGGAGAATATATCTCATTTGCCAATTGTGGACTGCCATATCATATCGGCGAAACCATCAAGGACAGGGATAATCTTATCATTCAATCACCAAAGAGCTTTAAGGCCAGATTCAATATTGACATAAGGACACGCTCCGAGGTGATTGCAATAAATACCGTCAAAAAAACTGTGACTGTCAGGAATGGTTCATCTACCTATGATGAATCCTACGATTATCTTCTACTGGCGCCCGGTGCAGAACCAATACGTCCTCCGATTCCGGGAATAGATTCACAGAAGATATTCACTTTGCGTACAATTCCTGATATGGACAGGATAAAGTCAATTGTAGATTCGCAAAAAGTAAAGCGAGCTGCAGTGGTGGGCGGCGGATTCATAGGGCTTGAGATGGCAGAAGCCCTCAGGCACAGGGATATAGATGTTACACAGATTGAAATGATGAGTCAGGTATTCATGCCTGCGGATCAGGAGATGGCGCAGATACTTCATCAGCATCTTGAATTAAACAGTGTTCGTCTGATACTTAATGACGGGGCAGCTGCGTTCAGGGAAAATGATGACGGAAGCATACAGATACAGCTTAAAAGCGGCAAGTCACTGGATGTTGATATTGTAATACTTGCGATTGGTGTAAAGCCTGATACCCGATTTGTTAAGGATGCAGGCATCACTGTAAATGAACGGGGGGCAATAGTTGTAGATGAGCATATGATGACTTGTGTCCCGCAGATTTACGCTGTCGGTGATGCTGTTGAAGTGACTGACTTTGTATCCGGAAGAAAGGTGATGGTTCCGCTTGCAGGTCCGGCTAATCGTCAGGCGCGAATTGCCGCAGATAATATCGCAGGGTTTGACACAGTTTACAAGAATACACAGGGTACCGCAATCTGCAAAATTTTTGATCTTACAGCAGCCGTTACCGGCCTGAATGAAAAAACAGCGATTTCACTTGGTATTCCGTATTTAAAGTCATATACACATTCAGGCAGCCATGCGGGTTATTATCCGGGATCATTTCCAATGTCAATTAAAATACTTTTCTCACCTGATAGCGGAAAACTTCTCGGAGCACAGATCATAGGACGTGATGGAGTTGACAAAAGAATTGATGTCGCTGCGACAGCTCTGCGTCATGGGTTGACAGTTACGGATCTGTCCGAGCTCGAATTATCATACGCGCCCCCCTACGGCAGCGCAAAAGATCCTGTAAATATCGCAGGGTTTACAGCTGATAATATACTTAAAAAATTAATGCCGGTCTGGTATGCAGAAGAGTTTGAGAAGAAAAAAAACGGCGCTGTGATTCTTGATATCCGGACTCAATCAGAATATGAAAACGGACATATTGAAAATGCCCAGCTTATACCTGTTGATGAACTCAGGGGACGGCTTGGTGAAATTGATAAAAGTAAACCTGTGCTTGTCTATTGTCAGGTTGGATTGCGGGGACATGTCGCCGCGAGAATACTTCTGCAGAATGGTTTCAATGCAATGAATCTGAGCGGCGGATATAAAACATTTACAACAGTGCAAAAAACCGGCAGTGAGACAGAATATCTTAAGTCAACATCGCAGCCAGTCTGTTCATCATCGTCAGGGCAGGTCGACAATGTAAAAAAAAAAATAATTGATGCATGCGGGCTGCAGTGCCCGGGCCCGATCATGAAACTCAAAGCAGCGATTGACAGTTCAGATCATGGAGAAACAGTTGAAATAAAATCAACAGATATGGGGTTTGCGGCTGATATTCCTGCGTGGTGCACCCGTACCGGTAATACACTTGTATCACTTAATGCGGAAGGCGGGTATTATACTGCGGTTGTGAAAAAAGAAAAGCCACTTGATGTATGCAGGGTGCCCGACGACAGCGGTGATAAAAAAACCATGGTGATTTTTTCCAATGATTTTGATAAAATGATGGCTGCATTCATTATTGCCAACGGGGCAATATCCAATGGAAGCGAAATAACCATGTTCTTTACATTCTGGGGATTGAATCTTCTGCGTAAAGACAGGTCTGTCAAGGTCAGGAAAAATATTGTTGAAAAAATGTTCGGAATCATGATGCCCAGAGGTGTTACAAAATTAAGTCTGTCAAAAATGAAGATGGGGGGAATGGGTACAATGATGATAAAGCAGATAATGAAAAAGAAAAATGTAATGAGCCTAAAAGAACTTATGGATAGTGCTATGAATAGTAAAGTAAGATTCGTTGCATGTTCCATGTCAATGGATCTTATGGGCATAAAGAAGGAAGAACTCATTGACGGTGTTGAGATCGGCGGCGTTGCAAGCTATCTGGAAAAAGCAGATGCGGCATCTTATAACCTGTTCATTTAGCAGTTTTAAAAATAATTAAAAAAAATATTTACATTTATTCCAGACTGTAGTATTTTAATAGTATGAGAACAATTATTAAAGTCAATCATTCAAATCAGCAATCAGCCAATAAATGCGCAAAACGCCCTGCAGCCGCACGCCGTATTTATCATGTGAGCGGATCCTGATTTAAAACTCAAATAGAAATTTTAAAAAGGATCCGCTCTGAAAAGAACGGGTCCTTTTTTTTTGGAATTTTTTCAAAGGAAATACGATGATTTTTAAAGGAATTAGTAAGGACGCACCAATGCCATGCGTCCTGGCAGCCCGCAGCAAATGTCAGGATTGTTCATTGGAAGACTATGAATCTTGTTGACGTAATGATCACAGGAGTAATTATTGCTTTTTCAGAAAAAGGTTAACAAATGAATACAATTGATATTGAAAATGAGTATCTTGTAGATTTCGCAGAAAAAATGCCATTGTCATTTGATAAAGGATCAGGGATAAAAGTCTGGGATGAGTCAGGTGCCCAGTATACAGACTTTACATCCGGCTGGGCTGTAACAAGTCTCGGGTATGGACATCCGGCAATTGTGGAAGCAGTTATAAAACAGGGCACAAAGATGATGCAGGGGCCAAATGCTTCCCTTACATACTCTCCGGCGCGGGCACAATTGCTTCTTGAGATGATGAAAATACTCCCGGCTAATCTTGGCAGGGTATTCTTTACAAACAGTGGGGCCGAGGCTAATGATGCAGCAATGAAGCTTGCGCGGAAAATAACAAAGAGAAAAAAAATACTCTCTGCGTCAATGAGTTTTCACGGACGGACACTTGCAGCAACTTCTGCAACTGCACAGGCAGTGCAACAGGACAGATATAATGTACTTGTGCCTTATCATGAATTCTTTACTATTAATGACAGCGCAGGATTTAGAAATAAACTTGACAGCGATACAGCGGCAGTCATAATTGAACCCATTCAGGGTGAAGGCGGAATTAATATTGTAAACAGCGACTTCTTATGTTATGTCAGGCAGTGCTGCAGGGAGAATGGAACTCTGCTTATAATTGATGAAATACAGACCGGCTTTTTCAGAACCGGACCGGCATTCTTATCTGAAGAGTTTGGGGTTGAGGCAGATTTTCTTACAATGGCAAAGGGAATTGCAGGCGGTTTCCCTCTGGGTGCTGTTGCTGTGACAGAAAAAATTGCATCTGAAATTGAGCAGGGGGATCACGGTGGTACATATAACGGAAACCCGCTTGGCTGTGCGATTGCCGCTGCTGTAATAAAGTATATGATTGATAAAAAAATCGGAACTGAAGTGAGCCGGCATGGAATAATTATTGAGAAAAAACTTGCGAAAGTTAAAAAAGATTTTCCCAGACTGATCTCTGATATAAGAGGGAAAGGTCTTTTATGGGCAATTGAATTTACAAAAAACGAGTATGCGGGTATGCTTTATAAAAAAGCAGTTGAAAAGGGTCTCCTGCTTAATCTGAAACATGGCCGGATAATCAGGTTGTTTCCTGCACTGATAATAAATGATGAGGAAGTAAAAGAGACTTTTGATCTGATTTACGATATTATTAATAGTATTAATGAGGATACTTTTGCTCTTTGAACCAGATCACAACAACTGTATTGGTATTTACTTATGTTACCAAAACCGGTTGTGTCCACAGTAGGATCGATTGAATTGGTTTTTTCAGCTTATCATTATTATTAATGATAAGCTGAATTTTTTTAACCTGCTGCAGCTGGATGATTAATTATTGATATGCAGCAGGTAAATCAGGTTCTGGGCGGCGGGAAATACAGGTGCAGTTTACGAAAGAGACTCTTGTCGCCCTCAAGTACGAGTTCTTTACTGTAAAGCGCTTTCATCGGGTCAAGTTCCCGGAGAATAATACGTGCCCATGTAGTTCCGTCACAGCGGATAACAAGATCCGGATCCTTTGCCGCCTCTTCACTGAGTACTGCGGTGCCTTTATTTACTTTGATATTATAGACCTTCTGAACATCTGAGAATTCAAACTGAAATATTGCTTTGATACCTTTGGCTGCAACAGAATCAATTCCCTGTGCCATCTCGTGAATAAGAAGTCGGCTGTCTCTATTGGTGAGTACTCTTGCTTCGTCAAGGTTGCCTCCGCGGTTACATACATCACCGGCGTGATTCCAGTAAATATTTGAATATATTGCAAAGTGCTCAAGATCATGGGCAAGCTGCATAGATGCTTTGCTGAACAGTTCTTCAGGAATGGAGCCCGCAAATGCAAGATCATGTCCGGCCTGAAAAAACGCCTGATCAATTGTTTTCATTGTTTTTGGTTTTGTATCAACAAATTGCAGAATGTAGGATTCTGTTCTGACAAGTGTTCCGGCATAATCAATTCCAAAACCTTCAGAAAATGATCTGAGTGTTTCTGATGCACCTTTTGCATGCTCTGGGGATTTTAACCCTCCGACAATAATACCAGCCATTTTTTTAGGGCCGCGATCAGGGAAGCGAAGGAAGTTGCGTTCCAGATGACCCGGATTCCTGACAACTCCGGGAGCAAGCAGCGGAAGCATGCGTTCCATAAACATTTTCATGTAACTGCTGACTGAAAATGCGTAGAGCGGAGAAGATAAAACAAGAATGTCAGTTGATAGAAACAGTTCAAAAAGTCTGCTCATTCCATCATTCTGAACACATTTGCCCGGTGTATATGTCCAGCAGGAGAAACAGCCTTTACATGGATGAAGATTCTCTTCTGTAAGAAAAATATCAGTTACCTCTGCGCATTCCATTGCTCCTTTGACAAATAAATCAGTCATCTGACGGGAAAAGCCGTCTTTCCTGGGGTTTCCCCGTAACAATAATAACTTTGTCATATTGAATCACGCATTGCCAGAGTTAAAGTACCTTTTGCAATAAGATTTCTGCCTGAAGTTGCTTCGACAATAAATGAATGAAATGCCCCGAAAGAGACATCTTTTGTTGAGGTCATTCGTAAAGTGCATCCTGGTTCAGCAGGATAAGTGTATTTCATATTTGCGGCTGCAAGGAAAAATATTTCCGGAGTTTTTGAATTGGAACCGATATCACCGGATAATTTGACCTTCTGGGTAAATCCCCACAGAAGTCCGCTTGTCTGTGCCAATGCATCTGTTACAAGCACTCCTGGCATGATAGGCTTACCCGGGAAATGTCCGGCAAAGTGCGGTTCATCCGGAAGTAAATCACGCTCGGTGACAATCGACTTGTCAGTTACCAGTTTTAACACTCTGTCAACAAACAGGAATGGCGGCCTGTGCGGAAGTATTCCAAGAATATCTTCTATACTGAACTTATAGGTTGATGTTGTCATAAAAAATTCCTTAAAGGTATTCCCAGTATGTGTTTTTGTCAAGGAGCTTAATTTCTTTTGACATAAATTGACGAATACGATCGGCAAACTCTGATGCCCGTTCTCCGGGATCAGCCTTGACAGCAGGATATGATCGGATTGTGAGCTGTAAAATCTCAGGCGGGAAAAAGCTGTGTCTGATCTTTTTTGCCATTATCGGATAATCGGTATGAATAACTAACGGTACGACAGGTGTGTCTGTGTCAATTGACAACCGAAATGCAAGGTCCTTGAACGGCAGTAATTTTGAAGAGCGGGATCGGCTTCCCTCTGGAAAAATCAGCAGGTTTTTACCTTTCGCAAGAAGTTCCTTTGAACGCCGTATTGCGATATTAAGTGATTCCAGCGATGACGGGTTGACGCTGATGAAATCGGCGTTTTTGACAAATGATGCAAATAACGGTGTGTTTGTATATGTTGATTTCATGACAACGCCGGTGTTTTTCAGACGGGCCATTATAATTGGACCATCCAGCTGGCTTCTGTGATTTGCGATGTATATAACCGGTGAATTATCAGATGGTGCCGGTGGATATTTTTCTTCAATAATTTTGTATGTTCTGACAAGAGGAAGGTATATACGGGTGAGAAAATAGACAAAATGGTTAAGTGTTGAGATAAATAGAAGGTGTTTCAATCTCTTTGAAATAATAGCCGGAATAATTAACAGTGGCAGCATGCATACAAAGCCGATGCATGCTCCGGCATAAAGTGAATATCCCAGTGTTGATAAAAGATATCTGGTAAATGACCTTTTTTTATAAAGGTTTACAAAGTGTTCTCGTGTTTTTATCATTTAAAAGGTGATTCAAATTCTTTAAAAAATGGTAATTGATTATCTTTTACTGAAAGAACAGGATCAGTAATTGGCCATACAACTGATAATGATGGATCGTTCCATCGCACACCGCTGTCTGATTGCGGTGCGTAAAAAGTATCAACCTTGTACTGAACCTCGGTATCTGGAACCAGAGTGCAGAAACCGTGTGCAAATCCTGCCGGTACAAAAAGCATATTGAAATTTGTTGCGGTCAGTTCAAATGACCTCCATTGCCCGAAAGTCGGTGATGAGCGCCTCAGGTCAACAGCAACATCAAGAATTGCTCCTTTTGTCGCGCGGATAAGTTTGCTTTGTGCGTGCGGCGGTTTCTGAAAATGAAGGCCGCGCAACACTCCCGGGTTGATTGACAATGAATGATTGTCCTGTACAAAAGAACAGCTTATTCCATGCTTTACAAATTCACGTTCAGAATAAGATTCAACAAAGAATCCACGTTCATCTTTATGTACAACTGGCTTTATAAGAAAACAATCTTTAAGATCTGTTTCAATAAAATCCATAATCAGTATAAATCCTTGTTTTTAGAAATTTCAAGCAGATATCTGCCATATTCATTTTTCTCCATGGGTTTTGCCAGTGACAGCAGCTGCTCAGTGGAGATATATCCTTGACGGTATGCTATTTCTTCGGGACATGATACAAGAAGCCCCTGACGGGACTGGAGAGCTTCAACAAAATCTGCAGCCTGAAGCATGGACTGGTGTGTTCCTGTGTCAAGCCAGGCAATGCCGCGGCCCAGTGTAACCACATTGAGCTGATTCAGTTCAAGGTATTTTCTATTCAGATCAGTTATTTCAAGCTCACCGCGGGGGGAGGGCTTGAGGTTACAGGCATATTCTGAAACGTTTGAATCGTAAAAATAAAGACCTGTTACAGCAAAATTTGATTTGGGATCTTTGGGCTTCTCTTCAAGACTTACAGCCTTTAAATTGGAGTCTATTTCCACAACACCGTAGCGGTGAGGGTCGTTTACCCGGTAAGCAAAGACTGTTGCTCCGGAGTTGCTGTTAACTGCCATTTTTAAATTTTCAACCAGTCCATGACCCCAGAATATATTGTCGCCAAGTATCAGTGCACAGCGGTCCTTGCCGATAAAATCTTTACCAATAATAAATGCCTGGGCAAGTCCGTCAGGTTTGGGCTGTATTGCATATGTAAGTTTGATACCCCATTGCGTTCCATCACCGAGGAGTCTTTTGAATTGTATCTGATCATCAGGTGTTGTAATGATCAGAATATCTTTTATTCCTGAAAGCATGAGTATTGATAAGGGGTAATAAATCATGGGTTTATCATATATAGGCATAAGTTGTTTACTTACAGCAATTGTTACCGGGTAGAGTCTTGTCCCTGATCCACCGGCAAGAATAATTCCTTTTACCATATGCAGTATCCTTTGTTTAGATTTCTGAGTTCAGAAATATTTAATTGCAATAATCATATTTTTCAGAACAAGTTATGTTGAAATGTTCTGCAAGCGTAAAAAGAGAATGCGCGGCCTATAATAAACAGCCGTGTTCATTGAAACTAATAATTTTTTAAATTAGTTTGTAATATAGTTTTTGCTTATATTCGAAGGAATAAGATATGGATGAACTGTCTGATACAATCAGGAATTTTTTAGAATATCTGAAAAAGGAAAAAAACTTCTCAGATCATTCAATTGTTGCATATAAAAATGATTTATCACAATTCCAGAAGTTTTGCCTTAAAAAGATAAACAGTGTGATAATCGCTGATGTTATGAAAAAACCGGTATTGCGTGGATTTGTGATGTCTCTATCGGGTGAAAATAAGAAACCACGCTCAATTGCACGCAAGATCGCAGCGCTTAAATCATTCTCGAAATATTGTGTCAGAAAAAAAATAATTACGATTAATTCAGCAAAAGTTCTTTCATCACCCAGACTGGATAAGCCGCTGCCTGCATTTCTGACTCAGCAACAGGCCCAGAACCTGGTTCCGTCTATAGAAAACACCTTTGAATCATCGCGAAATGATGCTATTATTGAGTTTTTTTACGGCTGCGGCATTCGTCTTTCGGAACTGCACGGATTAAATATTTTTGATATAGACAGCCATAATCAGACTGTGAAAGTATTCGGGAAGGGCCGTAAGGAGCGCATTGTTCCAGTTACAGCAGATGCGATAAGTGCGATGCAGCGATTTCGTCAGCACTGCAGGATAACACCTGATCTGAATTCACCGCTTTTTATTAATAGTCACGGAGAAAGATTGTCAGCACGTCAGATTTCACGGATTGTTGAAAAAAAACTTTCTGCTGTAAGTCAGCAAAAAAAACGCAGCCCTCATGTCTTGAGGCACTCTTTTGCGACGCACCTTCTTGATGCCGGGGCGGATATAAGAGCTGTCAAGGAGCTTCTTGGACACGCATCTCTTGGCACAACACAGATTTACACACATATATCAAAAGAACACCTTATGAAAATTTATCATCAGGCACATCCAAGAGCCATTATTTCAGATGCTGAAATGAACGAAGAGGACCAAATAAATCACAAAAAAAGTTAATTACAAAATTATATTATAGTGAAAAGGCATTTAATTGTCTTTGCTGATGTAATAAATTGAATACAATTGAATACGATATATGCTGAAAAATTCCGGGTTTCTCATATACTGATTGCTCTAAAGATTGATTAATTTTTATTTTAATAAGTGATATAGTTTTTCCGTTTATGGGTATTTTCAGGTAGTCTTTTGGGCCTATTGGAAAATACAAATAACATCTGGCGGCTATATATTTTTTTAATTCTATAATATTGAGGCATACCTGTCAATATTATCCTCATAAGGAACTACCATGAAAGTCAACGTATCAATATTGCTCAGCATCTGCGTTTTAATTTTTTTAACTACTGCAGGTACATCATTCGCAGTTAATTATCCTGATACAATACATGTTCCTGTTACTTTCTACGATTTTCATTCAGATCGTTCAAATCCGGAATTTGAGCAGCGGCACTTTGGGCAATTGCGTACAGGTATGGTCGCAAATACACTTGGTTCAGATTCAAAACCGGTTCCAGGCAGTTCTCCGTACATGAATTATTATATGAAGTATTGGTTTAAACCATGGACAGGTACTGCCAAAGGTGATTTTACAATTCCGAAGTATGATCCAAAAGCCGGCATTGAAGAGGGATATTATGAATATGATACTGCCCTTAAAGTTGACGGCTGGCAAAAGGAATATCAGCAGGTTGTAGAATATAAAGGAGTTGATACTCTTGATACTGATACTTCTTTCAAGAATGTTGTAGTGTATGATTCATTGCCGTTTGTACATATTGGAAACGGTGTATATAAGTATGATAATCAGGAGTTTTTCCCACTTGATAATATCGGATTTGGAAATGAGTGGAATCATGAACTGAATAATAAGACACAGCCCAAGAATGTAAAACACAATTATTCATTTACAATGGAGATGCATTATCAGTTTGTAAAAGTTCCGGGTATGTCTTTTGATTTTTGCGGTGATGATGATGTCTGGGTGTTTCTTAACAAGCAGCTGCAGATTGATCTGGGTGGAATTCATGAACAGCAGCAGAAATCATTTAATGCTGATAATATAAGCGGTCTGGTTAATGGTGAGGCATACGATCTTGATCTGTTCTATGCTGAACGTCACTCTGCGGAATCCCACATAAGAATCACTACCAACATGATCTTCTCTCCGTCAAATCTGCGAATTTACCGCTATCCCGGTACTCCCGGAGTAGGTGAGAATCTGCCGCTTGGGAAAAGTGACTCAATTACTGTCGGTGAAGCTGTGACATATTATGGCCATGTATTTGATAGTCTGGGAGTATGGCAGCCAAAGTATGACTCACTTATAACATGGCAGGTAGATAATACTGAAAATGCTTCAATCAGTTCCAATAAGGGTGATAATGTCACAGTAACACTTCTTGGTAATTCATCAGTTACACTCACAGGGCATTTTAAGAATCCGGACAACTCATCAATTCCTGAGAGTGAAATCAAAATCATACTCTATCCAAAAAGTTCAAATATTGATACACCCGCTGTTGCAAATACTTTAAAAATTTATCGTTACCCCGGAACTCCCAATGTTGGCGCAAATAAAGCATTAGGAAATACAGATACGATTGCTGCTAATCAGCCTGTGACATATTATGGTCATCTTTTTGATAATGCCGGCGCCTGGATACCTGAGTATGATTCTCTTATTTCCTGGAAAATAAGCAGTACATCGAATGCGACAATCAGCGGAGCAATTGGAGAGAGTACTGCTGTAACTGCTCTTAAGGCCGGATCAACGTTTACACTTACAGCCGGTTTTGCCAATCCTGATAATCCAATGCAACCGGTTGTTGAAGTTTCAATTACAATTTACACAAAGAATGCTCCTGCAGCTTCAGCATACAAACTTAAGCTGTATGGACAGGCTGGAACTCCTGATGAAGGTGGAAACATGCCGATTGGTTCCATGGTAACGGTTATTGCCGGTGAACCGCTTGCAGTCTACGGGCATCTGTTTGATTCTTCAGGAAAATGGATGTCAGAACTGGACAAGTTTACAAAGTGGAGTTTTGAAGATGGCAAAGAGATTGGATCTTTAAGTGCCTTATCTGGTGAAAAAACAACTGTTACTGTAACAAAAACCGGTGAGACAGTAGTTCTCAAGGCACAATTTAATGATCCGAATGATCTTTCACGACCTGCATCAGAGGCCCGTCTCACGATTTCAGTAGTTCCAGGTGATGCTGTAAGAATTGAAATCATTGAAGATTCGCTGCCTGTTAATATTACTGGTGATGATATGTTTAGAGAACTCATTCTTGAACGCGGAAATTCATCAAAAACTGTCTATGCAATTCTGCGGGATAAATATGGAAATTATCTTAGTTCTGCAAATAGTGTCAGCTGGCATTCTGATAATGCTGCTGCTGCTCAGCTGTCCACTGCCAGCGGGCGCAGGACTACTGTGTCAAAGAGTGAAAGTTCAGATGGTGAGGAGACTTTCATTTTCGCCAGACAAGAGGGGCTTACTCCTGATACTTTAAAAATATCAAGTGTCGGAACAACAACCATTGCCGCAACTCCAAATCCATTTGTTCCGGGGGTATCTGTAATACCCGACATTTATCTCAGGAATTACTCAAATATTTATTCTAAAGGTGATAAAGGTATTCTTGTCGGTATAGAAACACTGAAACCGCTTGTTCCCAGTGGCAGTTCGAAAGATTCCTCCTACGGAAAAGTTGTTGTTTATGATGCTGTTGGAAATATTGTCCGATCAGATCTGAAGCTTGTAATGGGTGCAACATCAAGAATTTATGGTGTCTACTGGGATGGAACCAATAACAACGGACGCTATACATTTGGTACCTATTACTGGACAATCAGAGCAAAAATGACCGATGGAAAGCCGTTTACAGCTAATATGAAAGTCGGATGCAAAAGTAAGTAGATTCAATAAGATGTTCATTGAAAGATACCATGCCTTTTTGTATTTTGTCAGGTAATAATCTTAAAAAGGAAGATAAATGACATCTGATGAAAAGCTTCCGGTTGTTGTTGGCAGTGATCACGCCGGATTTGAGATGAAAGAATATGTAAAGAAATACCTGACTGCACATTCCATACCGTTCTTTGATTCAGGGGCCGAGAGTATTGATCCGCAGGATGGATATCCTCAGTTTGCATTGAAATTGGCCGGACTTGTAGCAAGCGGAAAATATACACGAGGGATTCTGATGTGCGGTACTGGAATAGGCGCATCAATTGCTGCAAACAGAGTAAAGAAAGTACGTGCTGCACTCTGCTATTCTGCTGATATGGCACGGATGTCACGCTTGCATAATGATTCAAATGTACTGGTGCTTGGTGGAAGAACTACTACACCTGAAGTTGCAGAACAAATTATGGATGCATGGTTTAGAACTGAATTCGAAGGCGGAAGGCATCAGAAACGAATTGACGATATGGATGAACTCAGCTGAAGTTATTTAAAAGGGAAATCAATTATGTCAACTGAAGTTTCAACAGAAGACTCAAAATCCGAAAAAAAACGGGTCTCCTGGGATCAATATTTCATGAATATTGCAGTACAGGCTGCAACGCGGGCAACATGTGACAGAAAACATGTCGGTGCGGTTATTGTTCGTGATAAAACCATTTTGTCAACTGGTTACAATGGAAGCATAAGAGGGTTGCCGCATTGTGATGACATGGGGCACATGATGGAAAACGGGCACTGTGTCGCTACTGTCCACGCTGAAGCAAATGCGATAATTCAGGCTGCAAAGAACGGGACATCCATTGATGGTGCAGATATCTATGTGACTGCATCACCATGCTGGAGCTGCTTCAAACTTATTGCAAACAGCGGAATTAAACGCATTGTGTTTCTTGAATTTTATCGTGATGAACGAATTCTGTCTGTCTCAAAACAGGCAGGAATTCTGCTGGAACAGATCTCGCTTGAACAATAGGTCCAGCACAAGACCTGCGCGACAGCTGGTATCAGAAATGAACAGAGACGGATATGTTCCTGCTGTAAATTGACTGCTGCGCTGTGTCTGACCGGATGAAATGATCAGCATAATTACTTGTAAATGTCAACAAAATCAGAGCAGAGTTTATTGAAGTCAATATCAGTAATTTTATCCGGAAAATTATCTGTCAATGAGCATGCTGCGCATTTGTAATCAGAGGCTATTCTATACTGCCTGAATTTGAATGGCTGTGCTTTATCTTCTGAAAATGATTCAAAAACAATTTCATTGTTATCTGTAAAAGAGAACGCGAACGAATTCAGCGGTATGGAAAGACCGAGCCCTACCGCTTTTATGTAACTTTCCTTGAGAGTCCAGAGGTTGTAGAAATAATCGCGTTGAAGTGTCACCTCTTTTTTCAACAGATCATCATTTTCCTTCGAACTGAAAAACCGCTTTGCAATTGCAAGATCGATTTCTCTCATATGTTCAATATCAACGCCTACTGTATCACTGTTAAAAATGACAGCGGCAAAATGTCCGGAATGCGCAATGTTGAAAAAACAGGAGGAATGATTAAGCAGGTGTGGTTTTCCATAATCATCGCGCGTAAAAATAAGTGATTGCGGATGTACAGAAAGGAGTCTGCTGAAATAAATACGGATCATCATTTCACCGGCAAGTGTATGAAGTGCACTTCTGCGAAAGACAAATTTACGTATCCGATCCTGACGCTCCTGCGGAAGCAATGCGAGCAGGTTAAAAAAATCACTATCTGGAATTGATTCCGGTGTTTGTATTAAGTAAAGGGATGGCTGCATAAGTATGTAGTATATAAATAAAAAATTTACATAAGGTGACGCATTGCCCATACAAGTCTTGGAAATCTTCCGAGACTTGCCCTGAAAATTTTTGACATTGTCAGGTCATTTTGCGGAACAGAGCTGAGAACTTCTGCTGCGGCATTATAGTCACGATCCGGAACTGCAAAAAGCGAATTCTTGACGCGCGCAAGTTTGGTGTGGCGGTCTCCGCGAAGTTTCGCCCATTGATTTTCATAATTTCTTATAGATTTATTGGTATCTGAGGCGCGCCTGGAATTTATCATTTGTATCGCGCACTGTGCTGCAAGTTTTCCACTCAGAAGCGCTTCACTTATTCCTGCACGTGAAATCGGGTTGACTGTACTTGCACTGTCGCCGGCTTTTATCAATCCGTCAACCACAAGGGGTTCCTTTTTATAATGACATGGAATTGATCCGGCAAATCTTTTCTTTATATCAACAGATGGAAAATTTGCTTTGAGAAACGAATCAAGCAGATGGCTGAGGTTTGTTTTGCCAACAAATTTTTTCCCTATAACAATGCCGATATTTGCAGAATTATTATCACGCGGGAATACCCATGCGTATCCGCCGGGTGAATATAATGATCCTGTATAAATGTGAATTCTGTCAAGTTTAACCTTGACATTATCAGCCCACACAAAAATAGCAGGCTCAAGATCCTGAGGTTTACCGATGATGTTCTCGTCCCTGCCAAAGCGACAGTTAGGCCCCGATGCATCTATTACAACTCTTGCGTTGACAGTGGTTCCGTTTTTAAACAAGACAGTCCGTATACCGTTATCTGGTTTAGAAACAGAGGTGACTCTTGCATTAAAAAGGCAGTCATGTCCGTTTTTTGCATTCTCTTCTGCAAGGTCATGCTGCATGAGTGCACGGTTTATTATATATCCGCCGTTTTTATCTGCATAATTAATGATTGTGTTGTCCGGCGCATGATAAGCGGCGGCCCATATTTCCTGACGAATCCACTCTTTTCTTATAGACAGTGCTTCTGCAAATCCAAGCCGCCCGACTCCTTCAGCACAGGCAATTGGCTGCTCCCATGGAGTAATTTTATCAACGAGCAGGACTGATTTGCCGCTGCCTATGAGGTGCATGCCGCTGCTGAGACCGGCGGGTCCGGCACCGATTATTATAATGTCATATGAATCTTGAGGAGCTGATACAATCATATTGGTCACTTACAAAAGTTTTAGTTCAGAAAAAAATCATATTGAATATATAACAGGGAAATAATTTTTGAAATAGTTCTTCCTGTTTCTGAAATCATCACAAATCAATTGCCGGGACAAATACATTGATTAATAATACAATTATGGATTTTCAGCTGCTTTTTATATTATATAACAAATCCGATTATATTTAAGAACTTTATTATTTGAAATCAAAAATTAAAGATGCCTTATATTCTGAACAATTTACAAAATATTTTGTAAAAAAGCTCAATATTTTTAATCAGTGTACATGGTATTAGTTTCAAAGCGATTGCGATTTTTAAGTCATCAATATATTTTCATATAACATTTACGCCCTTAGCTCAATGGATAGAGCATCTGGCTTCGAACCAGAGGGTTAGGGGTTCGACTCCCTTAGGGCGTAATTTATTCCTGCCTTTTTTCTTTTCAATTAAATACAGTTGTTTCAGTTCAGGTTGATTTTTATGTATTGGTGTGAAACAGGTTGACGTGAATGGTAATTTTCCAGAAACCAGAAAAGATTGTTCATCCGGCTAATCCATGTAATGGATCATTTGGCCTGATGAACAATCTTTTTATAGTAACGCAGGTACTCTGATAATTCAATATTTTCAATAAATTATCCACCCGTTTTAATCACTGATCACTTTGCAGGATAATATTTTATCCCCCTTTTCAATATGCATAATCATCATACCGTGATAATCAGCCGAAAGCAATAGCGTATTCTTTCCTGCATGTAAATTGAATTTGCTGGAAATAATTGTTTTTCCCTGTAGATTGATCAGAGTCGCTTTTGCGGTTCCGGCGTTTGCTGCGGTGTATGAAGCCATGACATTGCCTTTGACAGTATGAGCATATAATGCAGTTGATGCATTTGTAAAATTGCGTCTGTTAATAACAGTGGTGCCGAATTCTGTTGTCGCGGTCTTCCATTCCTGATCTGAATCGACATCACTCACAGGGATCAGGCTCACTGCCACTACATTTGCTTTTTTAACATCCGGAGTCAGGTTGAAATTGTACAAAGTATCTGAGACGCCGCTTTTCGTCTTAAACACGATCCAGTCAAGGTAAATTGTTCCATGGTATCCATGTGAATAGGCCTGGAGGGCGAAAAAATCTATTTTTGCAGGATCCGCAGGAACCATAGCCTCTTTGTCAGATGTATCACTGCTGATGGGAATACTGTAATTGTTCCAGTCATTCATTGTCAATTGACCGAAACTACCTTCTCTCCATGTCCAGTTTTTGGACATTGTCACAAGAGAAAGAGACACCCAGCCGTTTTTTGTTGATCCGGCTGAATCATAGCTGGTTTCGCCATTGACATACGCACGTACTATAATGGAATCGTAAGTGGACCAGTTCATCTTGACAACACCCAGTTCAACCTGTCCATAGGTAGAGTCCGTGCAGGAATAAAGGGCTTTCATTGCGTTTGCGCCTGTAGATATTGTTACCAGTGATGTATCACCCGGAAGTTTGGACATGCCCCAGCCGGAGCGGATGGCGTTAAGCAGCCCCAGGTCAAAGATGCTCCCTGTTTTACGATCAAAAATGGTCATTGTTTTATCACCCTTCCCTCCTGCATCCCATGCTGCCGGAATTATACTATGGCTTTTTGCCGAGCTCATTACGTAATTGTAAAAGCTTCTGCGGGATTGAATGTGGCGTAAAAGGGTATCCCCGTTCAGTGTCATGCGCTTCATTGCTCCATATTCTCCAAGTAGAACCGGTATGTTCTTGTCAACGAACTTTCTCTTCAGAATTGTAAACATTGAATCGACATAATTCTCCTCGCACCAGGTTGCATTGCGGCTGGTGTCGGTTGTTGAATGATTATCCTTACCCCAGTAATAGAACACTTTGCCCCAATCTGCATCCTGTTCCATGATAGTGAACTGGTATGGATAGAAATGGCATTCCGCCATCAGCCGGTCGGCAATCTTATCAACCGGCATAGTGTTCATGACCTTATCTGTCAATTCAATATCTGAGTGTGGTCCCTGCACAATAAGAGTGCGGGAAGCATTGTTGCCGCCAGTGGCCCTGACCGTATCTATAAAAGTCTGATGATAGGAATTCAGGATTGCCATGCGGTCATCGCCGAAAGCTGTTCCATAGGCGTCCTGGACTGCAGGTTCGTTTGCACTGGCGAAAAGCAGGTGCCTGTCGTAATTGCGGAAAAATGTAGCGATCTGCCGCCAGTAAGCTCCCTGTTTTTTATTGACATCAGCCTGTTTTTCTGCTGAAATATTTTCTTCAAGCCAACCCCCGTCCCAGTGGATGTTCAGTACAACAAAAAGGCTGTCCCTGATACAGTAGTCGACAACCTGTTTTACCTGTGTCAGCCAGGTTTCACTGATAATATCTGATGAATTGTCCGCATGGGAATCCCATGCACAGGGGATACGGATTGTTTTAAAGCCACCGGCTTTTACTGAATCAATCAGCTGTTGATTTGGTAACGGATTTCCCCAGCTTGTCGGATCATTGGGTGCTTCCATTGTGTTTCCTATATTCCAGCAGAATCCCATTTCCGCTGCAATCGATTTCGCCGTAGGCAAATCGGCTGAAAAAGTTAAACCTGCTGAAAAAACCACCGATGAAACCGCAAGGGCAAGTCTTGCTTTCAGAGTTCCCGGATGTCTCATAAACTGCTCCTTTACAACTGCTTATTACTGTTAAAATAATGCTTTTAAACATAATGAATTATTATCTTTACCGGAATAATACTTTACTTGTTATCGATTCATTATTTACCTGTAGTTTACACATGTAAACACCGGAAGTCCTGCAGGCATTCTGTAAATTTATTGTATTGTTTCCGCTGTTCACCTGTTTTAGTGGAACACCTGCCATTGTTTTCCCATGTAAATCGAAAACCGTAACTCTGACTATTGCGGAATGTTCCAGCCTAAGGCTGATAGAGATATCAGACGATAGCCGATTGGCTGTAATCCTGAAATCCTTTGTATTCATTAGCGTATTGTTGATTAAGACTGCAGTTGCACCGGAGTCGATGAACCCGGCAGTGATCTGGTAATTTTTATTCAAAGTTACTGTGCAGGGATTTGAGGTTCCTGTAATGTCTCCGGTCCAGCCTGCGAATTTGTAGCCTTTTTTCGGGATGGCAGTAATTTTTACTGTGGGATTGTATTTGCTTTCATACCAGCCTTCGCCGCTGCCGAAATTATTTGTCAATTGAAGAAAGTTCTTGTTGGCCTTGTCTTTGACTCCGTTTGAATATCCCATTACAGTTCCCCTGGCTGTATCTGCAATGACCACTTTGATTTTGTAAAGGTTTTGAAGACCGAAGAAAATTTGCCGGGCAAGTTCCTTTGCACCATTAGGCTGGAAATGGGTACCGTCTTTCAATGTGCATCCTGATGGCAGTGATGCACCGGGGCGCGGAATTCTAAAATACTGGTATTTAGTTGCAGTATCTCCGACACTGTTGAATAAGTCAATGGAACGCTGCGTAAGATCGATGCATGGGATTCCTTTCTCCTTTGCAACTTCCTGCATGGCCAGTGAAAAATTGCCAACCTGCTGGTTGGTCCTTTTGCCATCAGTGTTATCGTGTGTATTGTATTCAGGCCATGCATTGCGCACCATTGGGGTTATAAAAATAGGGGTTGCCCCTTTGTTAAGCACCGAATCAGCCATCATTCCTATATATTTTTTGAAATCAGGAATTGTCGTACATCGGTCCGGATAATTGGTGCAATCGGCCTCATCATTGTGACCGAACTGGATAAACATGTAGTCGCCCGCTTTCATTGCGTTGTAGGCATTCTGCAGGATAGCCTTGTCTGTTCCGGTGACATATGTCCGGGCGGCACGGCCGCCATTGGCGCAGTTGTCAACGATGACGCTGTCGGCAATAATAACATTGCTTATTTTGTTAAGGCTGTCGCTTCGCATAAAATCCTTGACAAATTCTCCCCACCCGGCGATTCTAAGCGCAGGACTGCACTCATCCTGTGCGTTAGTATAATCTTTAACCGTGGAATCACCGAAAATCCACAATCTGACTGTCTTTGCGACTGCTGTACTGTAAAGAAAAACTGACAAATTGATGCCCAGCATTATTGTCTTTATTACAGGTAAAAGATTTTTCATATCTCTCTTTTCATTTTGAAAAATGGCATGTCAATCAGTGTTTATAATCAGAATATGGGTATAACCATTGCTCCTGTGTTCAATGCACCTGTTAAAACAGATCCACATATTCGACATTGACAGAATTGCTGTATTCGTATTTAATTATATGTCTTCCACTTTTAAAATCATTCAGATGAATTTCAGCATAACTGGTTCCTGAGTTTAAAATGAGTTCTCCGGAATACAGTGTTCTGCCATTGAGCGAAATAATGGTTACTTTCAGATTCCCGGCCTGGGAAAAATGAATGCAGAGTGTCTTTCGGACTGGATCAAAAGTTAGCGACCGGGGAGTATGTCTGTTTTTGTCGTCATACATTGAAACTGACGTTGGCGGTACTGAAACAGGTCCCAGGCCTCCCATCTGGTTTGCGCTCCGTACGGTATATTTCGCCTGTGTGTCAGAGGCTATGTCGCAACTGTTGGATGTTACACATTTGTAATATTTACCATTTTTGAAGACAACATAGCAGAGTGCGCTGTTGTTATCGTTCCAGCTGATGGTCGTACCATCACGCATGAGGACAGGAGCACTCAATTGTGCAGTAAGAAGATCTGGTTTCCAGTCACCCATTATATTGGCTGTTGTGTACTTTGCAGCCTGTTCAGCTGTCAACCTTGGGTTCAGGGTGACTGTGGTGGCGCCTTTGGTATAGGTGGTGCGTCGTTTGCTTAAATCTACTGGTGAGCCAGATGCGGTCTTACTGTTGTATTCGGCGAAAAGCGCAGGGACGACATTCATCGGATCACCCCAGGCGGCGGCTGAAGGAATTTTTTTCATGGTAGTATTGACAAATACACATCTGGGCTGATTGCTCCAGGAACGTCCGAGATTATAGGTGCTTATTGATCCGTCAATCGTGCAGTCCAAAAATACATAGCCCCAGGAAGTTGTTGTGGCCGGAGCGGTGATTGTGCTGTTTCTATCGGTGTATATCAGACATCTGTTAAATAAAACATCTCCGCCGCCGCAGATGAAATCTGTAGTCCCGTGGATTTCACCGTTTTCCCAATATGTTCTTTTCCCTTTTGTGTAATAGGTGTCCTGAGTGCTTAACAGTTTGACATTTTTATAAATGATGTCATTTCCCTGTTCCATGACAGCGACATGACGACCGGTCATTGAGTAGGTTGACGCATCACCATAATTGGCTTTGTTCAGAATTGTCAGATCCTGCAGGTACAGATTGTTTGCATTGGAAAAACAGAGCGTTGAAGTAATACCGATACCTTCATTGACAGATTTGTTAAAGATGACAGTGCTGTCTGCGCTTTGTCCGATAAACGATACGTTCGAAGTAGTGAAGGTTGTCATTTGATTGCTGTTTCCGGTGAGTGTGCCGATATTGTATTCACCGTTTGGGAAAAAAATATAAAAACGTTTTCCGGCTGCAGCTGATTTTGCAGCTGTCAGGGCAGCTTTGAAGTCACCATCAACTCCAATGACAAAATCGAATGTCTTCTTTACTATTGCAGTATCTGCCGATACTGTTACCGGCGTTCTGAAACAGACAAATCCGCAGGCAATTGCCAGTGTCAGCGAAAGTCGAAATTTAATTGACATATACAGCTCCTGTTATCTGTAAAGCAGTTCGTAATCATTGAAACATCGCAGTCCGTGCATTCCATTGTCTGTACGCCACCGTAATACATGCGCACCTCCGTGTAAACCTCTGATGTCAATTTTCATATCCGGTTTATCCGCTTCCACAGTATTTTGCAGCTGCAACTTTCCTGAAAGATCAAAAACTGAAATATGGATACGGGTGAATGCTCTGTCTATGGTAATTATGTTTTGTCCGTTTGTGTTTACAATATGTAAATAACGCTCTTTGTCTGATTTTATACATCTGTCACTTGTGGCAGTAGTACCTGACGGCACCACTGCCACAATTACCTTGTTGCCAAACGATGAATTGTCGGAACCGCTTATTGTAAAATCAAATGATGCAAGGCCTCCAAACCTGTCTGCGGGTGTAAATTTAGCTGTATGGCCGTCGGGGTCAAGGATGACATTCCCGTTTGTTGCGCTGTCAACGCGATAGACTATGTTGCCGCCGTTAAACCCTGCCGCATATTGCGAAAGGTCGATTACAGCGCTGGAGGTGCTGAGGGTCATGGCATGAAAACCGGCCAGCCAGTTGATATACTGTTCGATGTTGGCATATCCGTCGGATGCGATGGTCATGGCATCGTTGAGGTTTACATTTGTACCAGCGGTTTTTTCCCAGAAGTCGGGCATGCCGTCGCTGTCGGAATCGATCTCCTTTGTACCGCCCCTGATTGTTCCGTAACCGTTGTTTAAAAGTCCTGTCTGTGTCTGAGAGGTGTAAAGACCGCTTCC
>Ga0066602_10000778_pt1 | contig 24191 bp, 23 predicted proteins | sample Higcelweek5metaG_FD_59481 | JGI IMG/M metagenome (GOLD analysis project Ga0066602, IMG submission 59481) | Freshwater pond sediment microbial communities from the University of Edinburgh, under environmental carbon perturbations - High... | ecosystem: Environmental > Aquatic > Freshwater > Pond...
TTCAAACTGTTCAAAAAACAGCGGCAGTCCACAGGGATTTTCATTTCCGTCATAGGGCTTGTCTGGATGATGATCAGCCTTGTGGGCGGACACGGACTCGGGCCGAATCCGGCGGCAACGCTGATATGGGGAACCGTTTCCGGAATCTTTTCCGTCGTCGGAAACATCATGCTGATTTCATCCATGAAATACCAGAGCGTCGGAATTTCCTCCACGGTTTACAGACTGAATCTTGTCGCGGTCGTTGTGGGAGGCTGGTTCCTTTTCGGAGAAATGCTTTCGCAGCTTCAGATCATCGGCATTTTTGTCGCGCTCTGCGCCGTAATGCTGTTTTTCCCATGGGCGGAACACGGCGACAAGCGGACCGGCAAATATGCCCGCTACGGACTGCTTATCTCCATCGTCGCCGCGCTGATGCGGTCCGGAATGGGACTGTCCTACAAGGAAGGCGCCCTTTCCGGAGCCGCCATCGAAGGGATCATTCTGATAAACAGCGTCTGCTGGTTCATCGGGGGAATCGTCTGGTACTGGATGAGCGAACGCAAGAAAGAGTTTCTCAACCGTCAGGTTCTCGGTTACGGCGTCATTTCCGGAATTTTCGTGTTCGGCATCTGTTACACGATGGCCGTCTCCATAAGCAAAGGGAATCTTTCGATTGTCCTGCCAATCGCCCAAATGAGCTTTGTGGTCACATTCCTTCTGGGCGCGGTGATCCTCCATGAAAAAATGAGCTGGGAAAAGATCACAGGAGCCGGCTGCGGAATCGTTGGAATCCTTCTGCTCGCAGCCTGAAACGAAGCAGGATGTTTTCCGCCTATGTGCCTTTACAGACGATCAGCTCCGTGCGGATGGCCGAATGGAACGGGGCGCGCTTCTCGGCATAGCCGTCCATAAGCCAGCGCTGCGATTCCAGATACAGTTTTTCGTTCTGCTGACGCATCATGGCGATTCCGTCGTATTTGATGAGCTCCGGGAGGAAATCGTAGGTGAGCAGGAAATAGTCGCGGCCCGGGGTCATGTTGTACATGTGCCCGCAGGTCACGAGCGGAACCGTGAGGGAGGAGTCCAGCACGACGATTCCGCGGGGTGGTTTTCCGGAGGCGAAAAGACGGCTTCCGGTTTCGGAAAGTTCCGCGGGGAAATCCCGGAACGAACGCACGTGGATGCGGTCGCCGGTCAGTTTCGCGCCCAGCTCGGCGGCGGTCTGGTAGAATGCGATCAGACGTTCGGAAAGATACGGCATGGCAAGGTCGGCCTTGCGGGAGACCAGCGCACACTCCCGGCCGGCCTCGTTCATCAGCCATGTCATCCCTTCGCGGATGCTGGCCGCGGTGTCGGTCCCGGCATAATTGTAATGGCGGTAGATCCGGTTGATGAGCAGCTGCGGCACGCCGGACCGTTCCAGATGGGCCATCAGCCACATCGCCTCGATTCCGGGCGTGACCCAGATCAGCGCGGCCCCCGGATGGGAAACCGTGTCGGTGTTCCTCAGCAGGTCGCTTTCACGGATCGCGCGGACGTTGATCTTGGATTCAAGGCTCGGGAAGAACATTTCGCGGATCGCGCGTTCCGACTGCTCGTGGAAGAATCCGGACACGATGAACAGCTCGGTCGGGCTGGAGGACGTCTGATAGGAAGAGGCCACACGGGTCGTTCCCCCCTGATTGGAGACAAGGCATCCCTTGAGCTTGAGGGCCGCAATCGCCCGTTCCACGGTATTGCGCGAACACTTGTACTTCCGGCAAAGCTGGTTGCGGGACGGTATCGGTTCGCCCGGCTTGAAGCGTCCCGAGCTCAGATCGCTCAAGATCATGTCCTGAAGCATTTGCGATTTGTTCATGAAGCTCTCCCGTATCGGCACTGTGAAAAGATACAAGTGAAACGGATATAGTTTATCATATTTCACTGGAATATCAAGTTTTGGAACCTCAAAAAAGAGGAAAAGAAGACAAGTTTTCCGGGAAAACCGCACGGATTTTATTTGCAGGTGTCCGGATGCCGGGATAAGTTATACGTTATTCTCAAACAGAATTTTTTCTGCGGCTTTTACGAATTTGAATCCGAAAGGAGTACCGGAACGGATGAAAAAGCTGAAGATCGGAGTCATCGGAGTCGGCGGCATGGGAAGCGCCCATGTGAAAAGCATCTCCGAACTCAATAACTGCATTCTGACTTCCGTCTGTGACATCAACCCCGGAAAACTCGATGTGCATCGGGACAAGTTCGCCTGTTTCGACAGCAGCGAAGAATTCTTCAAAAAAGCGGACATCGAATCCGTCGTGATCGCGACTCCTCACTATTTTCATGTGCCGCTCGCACTCCGCGCCATTGAATGCGGACTTCATGTGATCGTGGAAAAACCTGTCGCGGTCCAGAAATCCGAGGCGGAAAAGCTCGTGAAGGCTTCCGTCGCTCACCCGGAACTCAAAATCGCCGCCATGTTCAACCAGCGGACCAGCGGTTCCCACAAAAAAATCAAAGACCTGATCGACCGCGGCGAACTCGGCGGAATCATGCGGGTGAACTGGATCATCACGGACTGGTTCCGCTCCCAGCACTATTATGACTCCGGCGACTGGCGCGCCAGCTGGCGCGGCGAAGGCGGTGGCGTCCTCCTCAACCAGTGCCCGCACCAGCTCGATCTGATGCAGTGGTTCTTCGGAATGCCTTCCAAAGTCACCGCCTTCATGAAATTCGGCAAATATCACGACATCGAAGTCGAGGACGACGTCACCGCGTATCTCGAATACCCGAACGGCGCCACGGGCGTGTTCATCGCCTCCACCGGTGAAGCCCCCGGCACCAACCGGCTGGAAATCACGGCCGAACGCGGACGTCTTGTTTTCGAAGGCGGCGCCCTCTCCTTCCTCCGTACGGAAGAATCCGTTCCGGAATTTGTCAGGACCACGGAAAGCTCCTTCGGCACGCCGCCCGTCTGGAATGTGAGCATCCCGACGGGAACGTCCAGTCCCAATCCGCATCAGGTGATCATCGAAAATCATGCGGACGCGGTGCTGAACGGAACGCCTCTGATCGCTCCGGCGGCGGAAGGCATCCGCGGTCTTGAGCTCGGCAACTCCATGCTGCTCTCCCATCTCACAGGAAAAACGGTCTCTCTGCCGATCGATTCGGCGGAATTCGATATTCATCTACGGAAGCTGATCGACACCTCCCGTTATGTCAAGAAAGAGGTTGTCTCGGGTGGAAACGAAGGTTTTCTGAACTCATTCGGAACTAAATCATAAGGAATGCTGTTTATGAAGGAAATCAAGTGCGGTATTATCGGGAGCGGAGTCATCGCTCCGGTGCATCTGGAAAGTTACCGGAAAGTCCCCGGCGTCACGGTCCAGTATCTTTGCGACATCGTCCCCGGCAAGGCGCAGTCCATGGCGGACAAATACGGCGTGCCGCGCACGTGCACCGATTATCAGGACATCCTGAACGATCCTGAAATCGACTGCGTGAGCGTCTGCACCGATCACGCCAGCCACGGGCAGATCGTCGCGGACGCCCTCGACAAGGGCAAGCATGTGATCTGCGAAAAGTGCCTGACCGCCACCGACGCACAGCTCGAAATCGCACTGAAGGCGCACAAGCGCAGCCCGAAGCTGATCTTCGCGGGCGTCTTCCAGCACCGCTTCGAACCGGCCAACATACTCCTCCGCCAGATGCTCCGAGACGGCCAATTCGGAACACTCCTCACCGCCTCCCTCAATGTCGCCTGCCTCCGCACCGACGAATATTACAACAGCGATCCCTGGCGCGGCACCTGGGCCCAGGAGGGCGGCAGCGTCCTCATCAATCAGGCGGTCCATCATTTCGACCTGCTCCGTTATTTCCTCGGAGACATCGATTCCCTCTGCGCCTCCTACTCCAATCTGGTTCACCAGAAAACCATCGAAACAGAAGACACGATCAATGCCATCCTCAAGTTCAAAAACGGGATGCATGTGACTTTCTGCGCCACCTCCGGCAGTTTCGCGGTTCCGTGGAGAAGCGGATTTTTCTTCACCGGCACGAAAGGCTATCTGGAATATTCCGAATTCAAACCCGTCTTCTGGAAGTTCCTCGACGAAAAACTGACCGGGGAACTCGGGAAGAAGTTCGAGGAATGCGAGGAGTCCAAGGCAATTCAGGCGGGCAAGAATTATTACGGAACCGGACACCCGGCCCAGATCGCCGACTTCATCGACGCAATCCGCGAAGGCCGCGCGCCCTTCGTCACCGGCGAGGACTCCGGCGAGACCGCCCGTGCGGTCCATGCCTGCTATGAGTCCGCCAGATCCGGGAAATGGGTTCAACTTTGATTCAACTCTGTGAGGTGGAAAAATGTTCTTGACAGGTTTTGCCGACGAGGCTTCGCACGATCTTCGGAAACAGCTCGAAGCCACCCGTGAACTGGGCTGGAAATTCATCGAAGTCCGTTTCGTCGGGGAAAAATTCCTCGGCTTCCTGACCGATGAGGAATTCGAAAAGGCGCTGGAAACCATGTCCGGCTCCGGCGTCACGTTCAACTGCTACGGCAGCGGCGTCGCCAACTGGAGCAAGGCTCCCCGTTCGGACGAGGATTTCGCCGTCACGAAAAAAGAGCTCCTGACCGCCATCCCCCGGATGCAGAAGCTCGGAATCAAACTCCTCCGCGGCATGAGCTTCAAACTCACCGGAGACGAACAATTCGACAGTCCCGAGCTGGAAAAAATCATCTTCCGCAAAGTCGGCGAACTGGTCAAAATCTGCGAAGACGCCGGCATTGTCTACGGACATGAGAACTGCATGAACTACGGCGGACAGTCCCACGTCCACACCCTCCGGCTCATCGACAACATCAAGTCCGACAACTTCAAGCTGATCTTTGACACCGGCAATCCGCTTTTCACCTTCCGCCGCATCGGGCAGCCCCCCTACCCGCTCCAGAGCACCCGCGAATTCTATGAGAACGTTCGCGAATTCATCTATTACGTCCACATCAAGGACGCCATCTGCAAGCTCAAGGAGGACGGCACGGTCCAGACCGCCTTCCAGTTCGCCGGGGAAGGCAGCGGCGACATCCCCTGGATTATGACCGACCTTTTCAAGCGCGGCTATGACGGCGGATTCTCCATCGAGCCCCATGTCGCCACGGTCTTCCATGCGAACGACAATCCCGGGGATTCCGAAGTTCAGGCGCGCCGCAAATACGAAACCTATATCGACTACGGACGCCGCTTCGAGGCGCTTGTCAAAAAGTGCCGTCAGGAAGCCGGCCTCCCGGCCGATTGGGCAAAATAAACCTCCCGCCTCCGCCCGGATTCGTTCAGACTTCGGGCGGAGCGTGTACTGCGCGGTATTCCTTCGGCGACATGCCGGTTTCCCGGTGAAACACCCGGTGGAAGTATTCGCCCGACCGGAATCCGCACCGCAGCGCAACCGTTTCGATCTTGAAACAGGAATAGCGCAGAAGCTGTTTCGCCGCCTCCAGCCGCCTCTCCCGCAAAAGCGCCGTGAATCCCCTGCCGAACAGTTTTTGTATCCGTTCCGACGCCCGCGCCGGGCTCAGGGACAGAATCGCGGCAATATCGTCCAGTCCCTTGTTCTGGGGAAAATTCGCATCCAGAAACGCCTGAACCGTTTCCTTCTCCGTGGACGGCAGGACCGGACGGAGAGAAACCCGGCGGGCAATCTCCAGCGAGATCAATTCCCCGTATGCGTAAAACGCCTCCAGCGCTTCCGGAACCGGCGGCAGCCGGGCGGCGTTGCGCGGCCTTTGAAACAATTTCGGAGCAGTCAGCGCAACCTCTTCCGCCGGAGCATACGGTCCGGCGAAAACGCATCCCAGCAGACGGTGTTCCAGAATGATCGGAAAAACCGCCTCCGCCATGCCGCACGGACAATGTTTCAGGAATGGACGCGGCGATTGCGCCAGCAGTTCCTGCACATCGTTCCGGTCGAATGAATAGCAGACCCGGTCCAGCCGGGGATTGCTTTTCTTGAGCCCCGTGCAAAACGGGTTCAGGTGATACGTCGGCAGAACATCCTTCGGCAGACGCCCCGTATAGTCGTGAAGACACAGCCGGCATCCGAACTGTTTTTCAAACGCGTCGATGGCATTCAGCAGAACGGTCTGATCCCTCATTTTTTCTCCTTTTTTCATAAAAATACACCAAAACGGCAAAAAAGTCCATATCTTTTCCGAAAAAAGAGCCTATATTTATCATAAAGAAAAAAATCCGTGCTTCACGGACACAGTGATAAAAGAGGAGAAGAATCATGGCTTCGATTCGTTACAAGATCGAGAAGGAAATCCCGGTTCTGGCGGAAACAGATGTTCTGGTGGTGGGCGGCGGTCCCGGCGGACTGGGTGCGGCGGTCATGGCGGCCCGGCAAGGCGTCAAGGTCGTTCTGACCGAACGCTACGGGTGCATGGGCGGCATGGCGTCCTTCGGGGAAGTCACTCCCTTCATGCCCAACCACGTGGAGAACGCCACGCTGGACCGTCCGGTCTTCGTCGAATGGTGCCGGAAACTCTGGGAATATCTACCCGAAAAAGACCGTAATGAAAGACCCTTCGATGAAAAAATTGTGCCCGGCACCCGGATTTCCAAGGATGCCGCGATGCTGGCAATGGAAGATCTGCTTCTGGAGGCCGGAGTAAAGATTCTGTATCATCATACGCTGGTCGACGTCATCAAAGACGGCAACCGGATCGAAGCGGCCGTGTTCCAGTCCAAGTCCGGACTCGGCGCCATCCGTGCGAAAATCTATATCGACTCCACGGGTGACGGCGATCTGGCCGCTCTGAGCGGCTGTTCTTTCGAATTCGGCAACGAGGACGGTTTCTGCCAGCCCATGACCACCTGTTTCAAGCTCGGCGGCGTGGACTGCTCCCGAATGCCCGACCGTGCGGCCATCAACGCACTCTACGACAAGGCCAAAGCCGACGGCGAAATCCACTGTGTGCGTGAAAACGTCCTCTGGTTCCCCACCGACGAAGAGGACGTGATCCATTTCAACACAACCCGGATCGTGAAGAAAAGCGGTGTCAACGGAACGGATCTTTCCGAGGCGGAAATCGAAGGCCGCCGCCAGATCCGCGAATACCTGAAATTCCTCCGGAAACACGTCCCCGGTTTTGAACAGGCGCGCCTGCATTCCATCGCCCACCATATCGGCATCCGCGAAACGCGCCGTGTCCGGGGAATCGTCTATCAGACAACCGACGATTTTCTCCGCGCCGCCAAATACGAGGACGGTGTCGTCAAGGCGTCCTACCCGATCGACATCCACAATCCCTCCGGAAGCGGCACGATCATCAAAACCCTGAAACCGAACGACTGGTATGAACTCCGCTACGGTACGCTGGTGCCGGAGGGTTCCGGCAATCTTCTGATGGGATGCCGGGCCATCTCCGTGGACCATGCGCTCCACAGCAGTTCGCGGGTCATGCCTCCGGTCTGTTCGATCGGCCAGGCGGCGGGAATGGCGGCGGTCATGTGCATCCGGAAAGGATGCGCTCCTGCGGAGCTTTCCGGCGTGGAAGTCCGGGGAAATCTCGCGAAAGCGGGCGCCCGTCTCTGAAAAAACGAACTCTTTCTGACCGCACGGACGACCGGCTTCGGAGTCCGTGCGTTTTTGCTGTCAGGGAACCCGCGAGAAAACGGTGCGGGGGACTCTGCCGGGAAGCATGTCCCAGCGGTCGATATCCAGTTCCAGCGTCAGGATGGTGGCCGGCTTGAAAAACGGGACCTGCGACGAGGCCAGACTGAAGGCCAGTTCCGTCACATCGGGATTGTGTCCCACCAGCATCACGTTTCGCAAGGAGTCGTCCAGCTTCTCAAGCATGGATAGAAGGTCACGACCGCTCGCGCAATAGATGGAACGGTCGGTGACGATCGCCTCCGCGGCGATGCCGAAGATCTCCGCAAAAATCCGGGCGGTCTCCAGCGTGCGTGCCGCCGGACTGGCCAGAATCAGGTCCGGCACGGCAATGGCGTAAAGCGCATCCGCCGCGGCCAGACAGGCTTCCGCACGGCCGGCCTCCGTAAGAATCCGGTCAAAATCGGAGTGCTGCGTAAAATGTTCAGCATGCGCATGGCGGACAATCGACAGTTGTTTCATCCGGAAAACCTCCAGATTGGTTCGAATATCCCGAATATATCCTCTTTTTTCCACTAAATCAAATCAAGCACACAGAAAAACACACTGTTAACTTCTCACATTTTTTTTGCGAACCGCAAATTGATTTTTCGGCGGAATCCGATATACTTAACGGGAGGTCCATAAAACTCAATCGGGAGGATTGCATGCACAAGGTATCGGACTATCTGAAAAACGGAATCTCAGACGACGAGGGAATCCGGGCGTGTCTGGACGCCGCCGCAAACGAACCGGAGCGGACGATCGTTTTTTCCGGACGTGAATTTCTCATCGGACGCGCAATCGAACTGCCGCCCGAAACAACGGTCATCATCGACGGCTGCGTCCTCCGGCAGAAAGAGGAAACCTTCGACAACGTTTTCCGGGGCGACAACCTTGTAATCGACCCGAAAAATCCATTCGGGTTTCCGCTGTCCGTCAAACCGACCTCCGGCATCCGCATCCTCGGCAGGAACGGGGCGGAAATCATCGGTCCGGACAAACACCGCCGGATGTGGCACCCTCATTTCCGCGAGGAACAGGACATGCTTGGAGACTTCTTCGGCTGGCGCGGACACCAGATCAATCTTTCGCAGTGCGACCGTTTCGAGATCTCCGGAATCCGCCTCACGAAAACCCGTTCATGGGCCATGTCTTTCGATTTCTGCTCGAACGGATTCATCCACGGCATCGATTTTGATACGCATGTAAAAAACGGGGACGGCATCGATTTCCGCGTCGGATGCCATCACTGCCGGGTCTCGGACATCACCGGATACAACTCCGACGACACCGTCGCCTGCACCGCGCTCAACAACCGGAATCCGCCTCCCCGGTATCTCTTTCCGATGGAACCGTCTAAGAAATTCTTCCGCGACGGCGATCCGAGACGGATGGACATACATGACATCACCATCGAAAATCTGCATGTTTCCGGGCGCTTCCACGCGGTGATCTGTCTTGCGGCCGCCGGTCTTCAGGTATATAATGTCGTCATCCGCAACGTCACGGAGGAGGCCGAAACGCCGCGCCGATGCCATCTCGTGGATATCTATACCGGGTACGGCGATGGTTACAACCCCGGCGACCTTCACGACATCACGCTCGAAAACATCACGGCCAATTGCGGCTTCTCCGATCCGGACGCCGAAGGAAAGATTACACGCTACGCGGCCGCGGCCTGCCGTGCGGACGTCCGGAACATCGTTTTCCGGAATGTCGTCCAGAACGGCCCCGGCGAAAAATATTTCCTGCCGTTCCCCGACGGCGTGAAGATCGGATAAGCGTGTCCGCGTTTATTTCGGAAGGATGACGGCCGCGTTGAGTTCAGGCGCGCCGGCGCGGGTAAGACAGAGAGGTTTTCCATCGGAACCGGTAATGGAAATCAAGCCGCGTTCCGCCAGTTCGTCCAGCATATTCCAGCACTGGGAATCTCCCATGAAGAGATATTTCTCGTAGGCATTCATGCCCTTGAAAACTTGGAACGGCGTATTTGCACCGGTCCGGACAAGAAGCAGAAGCTCGCGCTGGGTGCGTCCCAGACCGGCGGCATCCGGCGTCTCCTCGGCATACCGGTCCAACGCTTCCCGGAGAAACGACAGCCGTGTGAAATCACCTTCCGGCATCGTCTTTCCGGAAACGAACCGGAACCAGGCATTCTTTCCGAGCTCGAGGTCGGCATCGGAAAGCTCCACGGAAGCGTCCCGATACAGCCGGAACGCCTCCGCATCCCAGCTCAGGTTCTGACAATTCAGGAAAACCGCCGGACGTTCCGGCAGGGAAGAAATCAGGCAGAGGATACGGGACAGAATCATCTGGTCGTACATGCACGCGTCGAACCACAGGACGACGCTGTCCGTTCCCCGAAGAGCCAGAACCCTCTCGTCGGCTTTCCGCAAAGCCGCCAGAATGCGGTCTTCCGGAACCGTCGGAACGAAACGGCTCAGTTCCGCGGCCCGTATCCGCTCGAACTCGGCAAGCGGACAGTCCAACGGAGGGAGTTTTCCCATCAGATAGTTTTCGCGCCAGACCAGAATTTCCCCGGAGAAACCGCACTTCTTCCAGGCATCGGCGGCACAGTCGCCGTTCAGAATATGGAGACCTTCTTTCATTTTCAGCGCTTCCATTCGGATGTTTCATGAACCCGGACCGGATTGAACCGGGACCTCGGCTCCGGACGAGAGACGGGATATCCCAACGCAACCGCCCCGAGCGGAATCACCTTGTCCGGAAAACAGAAAATCTCCGAGAGTGCGGCGATCCGTTCCTCGCGCGGATAAATTCCAAGCCAGCAGGCGCCAAGCCCGAGTGCATTCGCGGCCAGAAGAATGTTTTCAATGGAAGCCGAACAATCCTCAAGCGTGTAGGGAAGGCTTCCCGAATGGGCGCGGTTCAGATCCCCGCAGACGATGATTCCCAGCGGTGCATCGGCCAAAAACGGGGCGTTGGGCAGACAGGAGGCCACTTTCTTCCGGTCCTCCTTTTCGCGGAGCACCAGAAACTCCCACGGATCCTTGCAGCCGGTGGAAGGTCCCGACATGGCCGCCTCCAGAAGCTCCCGGATCAGATCCTCCGGAACCGGTTCCGCGGTAAACGAACGGACACTCCTTCGCGTCCAGATGAAATTCAACTCTTCCCTCATGGTCATTCCTTTCGTTCGAATTGTTCCGTCATCCGGTTTTCAGACACCAAAATGAATCAGGAACAAACCACCTCCATCCCGGATAGTATAATAGCACCGACCAGCCGGGATGTCAAGATGGCAGAAAGAAGAAGGGGAAGGATTTACTTCCGGTCAGAGCATGATTTTTTCATAGGAATGGGGAGCAAGAATTCCAGACTTTCCCCGGAAAGTCCACGACTGTTCCTTTCCGGTGTAGTTCCCGAGGAACAGCGCCTCCTCTCCGGCGGGCGACCGCCAGCAGCAATGAAGAACCGCGGGAAGCCTGCTCCGGACAACCGTACAGTTTTCCTTTTTCGTGAAAATCATGCGCGCATGGAACTCGACCTCCTTCTCCGCGCATTCGAATCCGGCCGGAGAAGTCATTTCGCCGTCGAACAGGAAGTCACGGTTCGCATAATAGAATCTTGCCGTATCCAGAATGAAACGGTAAGTCCCGGCAAACTCGGGATCGGTATAGATGTGTTCTGTGATGTTGCAGACCATCGGCTGAAGTCCCCAGATCACATCGCGCATGACCTCGATGAAGAACTGGTCCGGATACAGTTTATGCCACGGTTCCTCGTCCTTCCAGCGGTCCTCGGCGGGCCAGAGCGGATCCCACGGGGTGATGCCGTCCGGATGGGCGTAGTTCCCGAAAAGGGCCATGGCGTTTTTCCCGTGATAAACGGCGGAAAAAATCGGAACCGCCGTGCAGTCGGCGCCGCCGAAATGTTCCTGGGAAATGGCCCCGCAGACGATCGCACTGTCGAAAATATCCATGAACGCCTCGTTGCAGAATTCCGTGGAAAGGGGGAAATCCGGAAGTTCCTTTTTGAGGCGACGGAGCATTATCCGGTATCCCTCCGCCATATAGGAACCTCCATTTTTCGGATGTTTGTGCCGGGGATTGTAACATCCGTGCCCCGTCATGACACCGATCACATCCAGATACTGACCGTCCAGCCCGGCATTGCGCAGACGCGCCAGAAGAGCGGACAGCTTGTCGTGGAACTTCGGAGCTTCCCCGCAGACAAACCCGAGACGGTGATGATTGTACCGGTTGAACTCGACCGCATACGGGGCACCGTCACGATTGACGATCACCGATTCGTCGCCTCCATCCTTCCATGAAGGGGCATCCAAATCCCAGAGAGCACCGTTCACATACGTCTGCGTGAAAATCCCGTTTTTCTTGAGAAGGGCAACGGCTTCCCGGAACTTTTCCTCGCCCTCGCGCGGCGGCCAGAAATCCGGATAATCCGTATCGTAGGGGTTATGGTGCCACCAGTACCAATCCAGCGCCACGGGAATTCCGGGCAGGTCCTTCTGAAGCTGAAGCACGGGCGGGATCACGTCTTTCGTCAGCCCGCGGTTCCAGACCCAGAGCCCCAGTTTCCGCAACGGGTTTTCCGTCTTCCGGGAAGCGAACCACGACTGTTTCGTCCCCCACTTCTTGTAAATCTGCGCGGCGTCGAACCAGTCGCCCGTGAAAGCGCCGAAACGGATCTCATACGGAATCCGATATTCAGAACAGGGAACCTCATCAACCCCAAGGGGATGCACACTCGAATAAAGGAGGGATTTTCCGCCGTCCGTAATCCGGTAGGAATAACCTTTCAGGCCGTTCGCCGAATCAAGGTGATCCACATAAAACCCGGGTCCCTCCTTCCGGACAAGGGCCAGAAAGGGAATGCTCCTGAAATTCCCTTCCCTGTTCTCTTCCGGCGGAGGAAGGGCCGTGATCCGGATTCCAAGGTCATATCCGGCATAATACAAGACGGAATCCCCGGAAAAGGGAACCTTCACCACGGGAAAATGAATTTCTTCGACGAACCGTTTTCCCGTATAATGGGAGAAAGACAAATTTCCGGAAGTCAGCGAATCGGACGTTTTGCGGAACTCCGCCTGGACCTGAAAATCGTCGCCGCACTCGGGATGTCCGGTCCAGACGGCAGTAACGACGCCGTCCTTTTCTGAAATGTCACACTTGCGCATGTCCTCTGGAACCACATATTCCAGAGGGTCGTGAAGATTGCCGAGTCCAAGTTTCCAGGAAGCGGGAAGAGACAATGTCTGCGGTGCCATAAAATTCGCCTTTTGTTGCATGTGAATAAAAATGAAAGATCATGCTGTCCGACAGCGTTTTCTCTTTTCGTCCGTCAGCGGAAGACCGTGAAAAAGCCTTCCGCATTCCCGGCCGCTGACAGTCCGGCCGAACGAACCGCCGCCTCCCGTCCGGTATCTCCGGAAGCAATGAAACAATACGGTTTTTCCTGGAATTTCGACTCAAAGTCATCCCGTGTCCGCGCAAGGAGTTCCGCCGCGGCGCCGGCATAAGCGGGATGAATCCGGAAATCCAGAACACTCTGTCCGTAAAGCCGCAGGGCGAACGCATACCCGGCCACGGCGCCGGAAGGAGTTTCAGCCGCATTCACCACGCCGTTGCCGGAAAGCACTTCCTGAAAGGCGATCCGGTAGTCACTGATGAAAGAGGCGATGCCGATCCGGTGATCCCGCGGATGACGATACATCGGCCGGGTGTAGGCGAGGAATTTATCGCACTCGAACTGATCGGCAAGGACGCCCGCGCGAACGTAACAGGGTTCGCCTCCCGGATAGGCGGCGCTTTCCGCCTCCTGAAAAGTCCCCTGCTTGCGGAGGCAGAGCGGACCGCCCGTGCCGCCATAGATCAGCACGAACCCCGACTTCAGGTAGCTGGGCACGGCATAAGGATTGCTGCTGGTGCAGCAGAGCATCGCGGCGGGCGAAGCGTGAAAATCCCCGATGCACGGTTGAAGGAGATGTTTCATCAGGCCGCGATTGCGGAATTCCGGTTCGGTGAAAACATTCCCGAAATTGCCGTGTCCGGTGCGCGCGCTGTAAGCGAACCAGACCCGCGCGGCATAAACGCCGTTCACCCGCACCAGATAGAGATGGTCGATCACGCCCGGAGCGGAATTCCCGGCCAGCGCCTCGCGATAGTAAAGACGCCAGTAGGCCAGATCATTGACGGCGATCCGCCATGTATCATATCCGAGCGAAGCGGTCATATAGCGGACGACTTCCTCCGGCACGGCGGGATCGGGCGTAATCACGCGGCAAACTTCCAGAAGCGATCCGTCCGGCAAATTCAGTGAACTCAAAATATCCATGAATATTCAGGCTCCTCTTTCATTTTCCTCATCCGATGTCCCGGCAGTTCCGGGAAGCTGAAATCACTTTACATGGCGCTGAATGGAAAACAACCGGGAGCCGTGCCAAAAAAATATCATATTTATGCCAACCCTTGTTGAATTAAAAGCCGACAGCGGTATTTTATAGGGAAACGGAGAGGAATCCATGCCGGTCAATTGTGTCAATTTGAGGAATGTCCCGCGGAAATTCCATGTTCTTTTTCCACTGGATTCAATCGGGATCATCGAAAACCATCCCTATCAGACATCCGTGGAAAATGGAAAGCTGGAACTATGCATACGCCTCTCCTCCACCTCGGAAACCGCTTATGAGGAATTCAACGGACACGGTTATACCGTCCGGTATCCGAATGTGGCGCTGAAACAGCCGGACATCGTACACGAGTTCACCGTCACCCATCCGCGCGACGCGATCTATTTTCAATACGATCCCGCCCTTGCCGGAGCCATGAGGAAAGCCGGACTGCTCGGAGACATCCACTGCTGGGAGTTCCGAATGAAACCGGAAATCAATCTTCTGCTCCGCGAGGTGCGGGAGCGAATGCTGCGCATCCAGGAATTCGGAACGGCGGACCGACTGGACATGCTCGCGATGCAGCTGTTCGAGGAACTGGTCATGGTGCGGGACATCGTGCCGGAAGAAACGGAATACATGGATGCGAAAATCCACCGGATCAAAGCGTATTTCCAATTGAATTTCCCGCATGAAATCGACCTGGACGAACTGCTGCGCCGCAACGGAATCTCGCGTCGGAATTTCTTCCGGTGCTGGCGGAAAAACTTTCCGGTTCCACCCGCCGAATATCTCCGAGAACTACGGTTCGGAGAAGCGGCAAGGCTTCTTCGGGACACCCTGATGCCGGTTCGTTCCATCGCGGCGGGTTCCGGATTCAAAAACACAGGATACTTCTGCGCACTGTTCAAAGAAAGATTCAGGGATACGCCGCTGCGTTACCGGAAGCGCAAACACATGTAAGTGACTGAAGTTCCGCAAAGGTCAGTTGGAAAAGAGGGAATCGTCCTCTTTGGAAGACGGCGGCGCGGGAGCGGCCGTGGTTTCCTTTTTCTGGAGCAGTTCGATTTTCTGCTTCAGGGAATTCAGCTTTTTATGGCAGAGTTCCGCAATCGCCGAACCTTCCTCGAAACTGGAAATCATTTTCTCAAGCGGAACGTTGCCGGTCTCCATGGACTGGACGATTTTCTCGAGCCGTGCCATGCATTCCTCGAAGGGGAGTTTTTCGAGCGCTTTGATTTTTTCAGGATCGACAGCCATTTTCCGCGCCTCCGTCAAGAGTTTTGAGTTTGTCGGGACAATACGGTCCGGATGGTTTCCTTGAGTTCATCGAAGGACTCGTCCGTAGCGGCGCTGAGGGGGATGATCTTCAGATGCTTCGGAGCCTTTTTCTTCAGCGCCTTCAGGTTGTCCGCACTTTCGGGAAGGTCCATCTTGTTGGCGATCACGATGACCGCGCGCTGAGAAAGACCTTTCATGTAAAGTTCCAGTTCTTGCTGGAGGACCTTGAGGTCGTCGACCGGGTTCCGGCCGTCCACCCCGGCCATGTCCAGCACATACAGGAGCGCCTTGGTGCGTTCGATATGGCGGAGGAACTCATGTCCCAGCCCCACGTTCCGGTGAGCGCCGTCGAGCAGTCCGGGGATGTCCGCCATCAGGAAAGTGGAGAAATCGGGGAATTCCACCACGCCGATCACCGGATGACGGGTGGTGAACGGATAGGCGGCGATTTTCGGGTTGGCATTGGAAATCGCCGAAAGCAGCGTGGATTTTCCGGCGTTGGGAAAGCCGACCAGCCCCACATCCGCAATCAGCTTGAGTTCGAGATCGACCAGCAGAGGCTCCGTTTTTTCGCCGGGTTCATGCTCGCGCGGGGCGCGGTTGACACTGGTTGCGAAACGGGCGTTGCCGCGTCCGCCCTTGCCTCCGCGGAGAACGACCACTTCCTTGTTCGGAGTATCGATGTCGGTCAGGATTTCGCCGGTTTCGGAATTGCGGATGATCGTGCCGGGAGGGACTTTGATGACAATGTCTTTTCCATTGCGTCCATGCATGTCCTTTCCCTTGCCGTTTCCGCCGTTTTTCGCAACGAAATGGCGGGTGTAGACGAAATCCATCAGGCTCTGCTCGCCGGGAGCCGCCATGAAAATGACGTTACCGCCGTTGGCGCCGTCTCCTCCGTCCGGTCCGCCTTTCGGTATGAAAGCTTCCCTTCGAAAGCTGCTGCAGCCGTTTCCGCCGTCGCCGGCCTTGATCGTGATCTGGGCTTTATCCACAAACATGAGAAACTCCCGGGTTTACCGAAAAAAAAGCCCGGAGCATTCGATCCGGGCTGAAAAATTACGAAAGAAAATGCGCCGTCATTCCGCGGCAACGGGAGCGGGAACCACTTCCACCGTGCGGTTGGACTTGGTAAACTTCACGGTTCCGTCCGAAAGGGCGAAAAGCGTGAAATCTCTGCCGCATCCGACGTTGCGTCCGGGACGGAAGCGTGTGCCGCGCTGACGGAGGATGATACAACCCGTGGTTACAAATTCTCCACCGAAGGTCTTGATGCCCAGCATCTTCGGCTGGCTGTCGCGGCCGTTCCGGCTGCTGGACTGTCCTTTTTTATGTGCCATGATATGTCTCCTTGAATTTTTTGTTCCATAAAATATGAACTTATAATATACCGGCCGCACGCCATTTTGCAAATTCAAAATCCCCCTTTTTTCAAAAAAAATGGAATTCCGCCTTGAAAAATCCTTCCGGGAGCTTCCCCCGGAAAATCAGTAAGTGCCGGACGCTGAATTTCTCCTTGAAGAATTCCATGCGGCAAAATTCGTCTGAAATCCCGAAAAAGGATTGCCATTTTCCGTCCGGGGGTGTATATTACAGGAATCAGAAAAAATGAATCAACCAACCGCAAAGGATTACATACTATGCAAGGCTGCAATTACAACTGGCGGACACAACGGGAAAAGAAGGCTTTTCTGGCGCTGGAGGATGGATCGGTGTTTCACGGATATTCCGTGGGCGCCGACGTCGACCATGTCGGGGAAGTTGTTTTCAATACCGGCATGTGCGGATACGAGGAAATCATAAGCGACCCCTCCTACGCGGGACAGTTTGTCACAATGACCTACCCGGAAATCGGCAACACCGGCATCAACCTGCCCGACATGGAATCACGGGCTCCGTTTCTGAACGGATTCATCATCCATCACGACAACGAACCCTCCAATTTCCGTTCGGAGGAATCCCTCCAGGCGTTCTTGAAGAAAAACAAGGTCCCGTGCATCGCCGGGATCGATACCCGCGCCCTGACAGTCAAGCTCCGGAACTCCGGGACACTGAAAGGGTTCCTCCACTGCTCTTCTGAAAAGATCTCCGAGGAGGAAGGTGTGAAGCGAGCCGTCGAATGGTGCGGCCTCACGAATCAGGATTATGCCTCCAAAGTTTCCTGCACGGAAGCCTATGACTGGGATGCCTTCCCGGAACGCACCCTCTCCTGGGGCGTCGCCACGGAGCTGCCCCCCGCGGAATTCAAGGTTGTCGCTTACGACTTCGGGATCAAGTGGAACATCCTCCGCTCGATGCGTCTGTGCGGAATGAGCGTCCACGTGGTTCCGGCCCGGACTCCGGCGGAAGAAGTCCTCAAGATGAAGCCCGACGGAGTGTTCCTTTCGAACGGCCCCGCCGACCCGGCCGCCCTGCCCTACGCCGCCCAGGCCGCAAAGACGCTGCTGGGCAAGGTTCCCCTCATGGGAATCTGCCTCGGACACCAGATTCTTGGAATCGCCTGCGGAGGGAAAACCTACCGTCTGAAATTCGGACATCACGGCTGCAACCATCCGGTCAAACGGCTGGAAACGGGAACGGTCGAGATCACCTCGCAAAACCATAACTTCTCCATCGATCCGGCCACCCTCCCCTCCTGCGTCGAGGTCACGCACATGAACCTCAACGACAACACGGTCGAGGGTCTCCGCCACAAGACGGAGCCCATGTTCTGCGTCCAGTATCACCCGGAAGCCGCGCCCGGACCGCACGATCCGTTCTATTTGTTCAACGGGTTCCGGAAACTGATGTCACGGTAAAAAACAACACGGGGAGCCGGAATGAAACCGCTCTGCGCCGCCATTGCAATCCCGGTTCTGCTTCTCGTTCTCGGTTCATGCCGGACGGCAACCGAGCCGGAATCGAAGCAGAATTCGTATGCGGAGTATGTTTCCCGGCCCGCCCTTGAACGCCGTCTCGCAAGCGGTGAACTGGTGATCGGACTTGTACATTCGCCTGAAACGGAAAAGGAATTCCAGACCGCCGCGGAAATCCTGTCTCATCAGAATCTCAAGCTCAAGGTCATTTACGCCTCCCGTGCGGAACTTCCTCCGCTGCTGCGTTCAGGAGCCGTGGATCTGATCGCCGGAGGTTTCTCGGAAAAAGAAATCCTTGATCTCCACCTGATCCCAATTCCGTCATCCCCGGACAAAAAAGAATCGAAAAACCATGTCTTTGCCATCCGCCGCGGAAATCCGCAGTTGGAAAAAATACTGAGCGATTTCCCTTCAGAAAAAGGAGATAAAAGGAAATGACATGGTTCGCAAAGCACAAAATTGAAGTTCTCACCGCAGGGATGTTTTTCATTCTGCTTTTTCTGCGTCTCTTCAATATGGATGTGCGTTCCCCTGAATACGATGAACTCTGGACCGTTCATTATTATGTCAACATTCCGGTCTCAAAGATATTCACCGATGTCGCGACCCCGAATAACCATCCTCTGAACTCATTTCTGATTCGGACCGCCGCCTCGTTTTCCGAACTTTCTTTCTTCATTGCACGTCTCCCGGCGCTGCTGGCGTTCTGCGGACTGTTCGCCCTCTGTATCGCGGCTGCACGGAATTTCATAAGTTCGCCCGTCGCCCGCGCCGCATTCCTCCTTCTGGTCATCCTCAACGGAGGGATCCTGCACTACGCGGAAACCGCGCGCGGATACTCCCTTCAGACATTTTTCTTCTTCGCCGCATTCCTCTCTCTTCTTCTCTTCGAAAAATTCAGGGAACAGAAAAAGAAAGCCCTCCTCTATGCCCTGCTTTACCTGGTATCCGCCGTCGGAACCTGTTTTTCTATTTCCAGCGGAATCATTCTCATCACCGCATTGACCGCCTCCTGGTGGTTTTTCCACACGCCTTTCCGGAAAGGGATTTCCTCCATTTTCACACAGCAGAAAACACTGTGGATAAGCTTTCTCCTCTTTGCACTGTTCGTTCTCCTCTGGTACGTCGGAAACTATTCGGAATTCGCAAAAGGCCGGAATTCCTTCGGCGAGAATATCTCCGGAATTTTCCCGTTCCTCCTGTTTGCAGGAAGTATCCTCTATTCAACCGGAATGGCGGTTCCTCTGCTCACGGCCGTGTGCGGCATCCTTCTTGTCCGCGCCCCGGATAAACAGCGATTGCTCCGGACTGTTCTGTGCACGGTAATTCTGGTTCTCCTGAGCGCGATCGCCTTGAAAGGAGGTCCGCCGCGCGTGTATCTGCCTCTGTTCCCGCTGTCCGTCTTCGCCTTTGGCATCTTCCTGGACGATCTGCTGGAACGTTCGGAAAAGCTCCGGCAATATGCGAATCTGATCCTTGTGGCAATCTGTGCAGCGGGTGTCCTGTGGTCCAACAAACAGTATCAGGAATGGAGCGAACCCGACCTCGGGAGCGCCTTCAGGGAACTTCAGGAAAGAGCCAATCAGAAAGTCTTCATCGCCTATCGGCCGACGGACGCATACGTCATTCTATCCATCTTCGGAGAAACGGCGATGCAGGACAACCTGAAACGGGCAAACCAATCGCGTTCACTGATGCTGTTGCATGACAATGTGCTCGGATGTATGCGGATCAGCGACAACAATACCCTTTCGTTTCCGATGTCCTCTCCGGCAAGCGAATCAGGCATATTGAAAAGCGGCATTCCCTATTGGGTGTATCCTCTCCGCAAGGTAAGTCCCGATGAAAAGATGGATGGGAAAATCATTCTCTGTTTTTTCAGCGGCAACAGATTTCCGGCCATCCTTGATCCCAACAGTTGGCTCATGAAGAATTTTCATGTGGTCAATTTCTTCTTCACCAATGAACTCACCCTTCGGAAACAGCCGGTCATTAATGTGTTCGCCGCAAAATCGCCTGCTATGACGCCGGAGGAGATGACCCGTCTGCAGCAGGAGGATTCCAACCTCCGTTTCTACGTAGTCGGAGAATAACCCGCCTCCGAGTTCCCGGATGGATGAATTCTCCATCCCGTTTTTCATATTCGGGAGAACTGCTTTCAAATGAGACAGTAAAAAAATCCGGTCCCTTGCGGGGATCGGATTTTTCAGGCTCAACTGGAAATACGATTACTTGCGGACCTGTCCGTTCGCAAAGTATTCGATGAGCTTCTTCGGAAGCGGAGGAACATCCTGCCGGTTGCATCCGGTACGCATGGAAAGGTGTCCCAGCACACCGGCGGCAACCGCGTTGCGGGCCGCAATCGGAGAAGTATTCGTCTTGGCTCCGAAACGGACAAAATTCAGGAAGTTTTCGACGATCGGGCCGTCCGCGCCGCCGTGTCCGCCGACCGCGGGCTTGAGCTTGTAAATGATGTCCGGGGTCTCCCGGGGGCCGCGGCGCGTCCACACATGGATATCGCAGTTGCCGGCATCGCCGATATTTTCAACACGGCCTTTGGTGCCGATGAAGGTATAATTCCGTTCCGCATCAGGGGCGTAATGACACTGCATATAGGTGGCCTGCTTCCCGTTGTCGAGCTGCATCATGATCATGCTGTGGTCTTCGACGTCGATGATCGGGGAGAAGCCGGTCTGGGTGAGCGGCGGATACTGCGCGACATCCCATTTGGCGCATCCGGAAGTTTTCGGGGAACGGCGTCCGCACTGATTGTAGACGGAGAGCATGCCCATGCCGACAACCGATTTCGTATAGCCGCTCATAAGCCAATGCATGACGTCGATGTCGTGCGCTCCCTTCTGGAGCAGAAGCCCGTTGGAGTAGCGCTGCTCGGAATGCCAGTCGCGGAAATAGGCGTCGCCTCCGTAGTTGACGAAATGGCGGCACCACCCGACCTGGACATCGCCGATCACCCCGGAATCGATGATCTCTTTCATCTTCAGGACCATCGGGAAGTGGCGCATATTGTGGCCGATGAAGAGCTTGGAACCCGTCTCCATGGCGGTTTTGAGAATCCGGTCGCAGCCCTCGATCGTAATGGCCATGGGCTTTTCCAGATAGATCGCTTTTCCGGCCTTGAGCGCGGCGACGGCCATTTCTTCATGAAGATAATCGGGCGTGGAAATGAAAACGGCCCCGATATCTTTCATTTTCAGAAGCTTGCGGTAGTCGTCGAAAACGACCGCATCGGGAAACTGTTTCTTGAAATCATCGCGGGCAGTCTCGGAAATATCGGCGCCCGCCGCCAAGATAACACCGTTTTCGGGATCATGCGCTTGCCATGCGTTGCGTCCGCGTCCGCCGGTCGCAATGGCTCCTACTTTCAAAGTCTTCATAAATAAAAACTCCATGATGTTTGGTTTGGATCATTGATTTTTTCAGTTCCTATTATATAATGTAATAAGTTAAATGAAAACATCAAATCTTTTCCAGCATTTATTGCGGAATATCCATGAATAAAATAGAACAAAGGATGAATTATATTGACTTCCGAATATGTCATCAACTATAAAAACGACTTCCCGTTCGTGCTTTATGCGGCCACGGAAACCTCGACTACAGCCAGGACGCCGGTCATCAGCCGGACAAATTATGAGCATTGCACGATCGAGTTCATCCGTTCCGGCGCGGGAACTCTTGAGATCGACGGACATTCCTTTCACGTGAAGCGGAACGGTGTTTATTTTCTCACTCCGGGCAGTTCCCATTCCTACTGGCCGGATCGCGACGATCCATGGTACAAGCTGTTTTTCGTGGTGGACGGAGAACTGATGCGTTTTCTGCTGAAGGCCTATAAACTGGACTCGGTCTACCATATTCCGAACTGTCCGGAGCTCAAGAAATATTTCGAGGAGATGTTCACGGTCAACTACAATTCCAAAACCTCCAATCAACAGGCGGCTTTGATTTTTCATCAGTTCACCGAGGAAGCCTCCCGGATCATTTACGGACTTCCCTCCAAACTGCCGGAAGAGGTGGAAAACCTCAAGCTCTGTCTGGACGATTCCGTGGAAAAGTCTTTCAATCTGGAGGAATTCGCCTTGTCACGGAAGATATCCGAGGCACACCTGATCCGCATGTTTCACGCGGCCTTCAAGGCGACGCCCTACGATTACCTCATGTCGCGCAAGATGGAAAGCGCGCGCCGCCTGCTGCTGTATTCCACACTCTCGATCAAGGAAATCGCCGTGCGTCTGGCCTTTTCCGACCAGTATTATTTCTCCAATTACTTCAAACGCAGAAACGGACTCTCCCCGCGTTCCTTCCGCTCCCGCTATCTCGGCCGGACGGAAGACTGAACGAACGTTCCGGCGTCCCTTCCGCACTCATATTTTCCGCTTGAAGTGTTTCGGAGAAAAAGCATCCTTCCCACGCTCCCGTTTCCGGTAATCCAGAGGAGTAAACCCTTTTGCGTTCTTGAATTCAGTGCAGAAATAAGCGGTCCCGGAAAACCCCATCCGTTCCGCGATTTCGTAGATTTTGAGGTCCGTTTCGAGAAGCAGCCGGGCCGCCGTTTCGATGCGGCTCTGGTTGACATACGCCACCGGGGAAATGTGAAAATGGCGTTTCCAATAACGGAAAAAGGTACGTCGGGAAATGGCGAATTTCGCAAGCACGGACTCCAGATCCAGTTTTTCCCCGAGATGGCTGTCGCAATATTTGGCAATCCGGATCACCAGATCCCAGTAGGTTTCATCGCTCGTTCCCGGGTTGTCGAGACGCCGGTTCAGGAGGCTTTCAAACAGGAATTCCAGCGCCAGCATGTCCAAACGGTCCGGAATTCCAAGCGTGTCGGGAGTTTCCGAAAGCACCAGCAGCTCTTTCATCAGCAGAGACATCCGCGGTGTCAGCGTGACCCCGTATCCGGGGATGTCGAGATTGAACCCGCACGAGGTGAAAAATTCCACAGAGACGGGACGGTAGGAAAGAATGAAGAATTCGCATTTCACATCGGACAGTATCCGGTAGCGTTTTTCCGGCAGCCGGATCTCCATATAGGGAAAAATATGCCGGAAACGGATGGCGTCCACCTCGATTTCCAGATAGGTGCCGTCCCCGGACGGAGTGAAGCAGAAATCCAGGGTTTCCACAGGACTCGGCATCGGGATATGCGTATCCTGAAAATAGGAAAGCCGATACAATTGGGCAGGCTGGCGCAGAAGACGCGGAAGCCCGCCCATGGGCAGGAATTTTTGTGGTCGGGAGGGGGAATTTTTCATAAACACTCCGTTGTTTTTCCATACCATAGCATCCTTTCGCGGACACGCAACCGCTGCTGGCACTAAATTGAATTTTTTTGGCACTAAATTGAATTTTTTGTTCTTGAAAAGAACTTTTCGCCCGTTACTTTTATAACAGCAAGGAGATGAAAAAGAATATGAAAAACAACTTATGGATCTGGGGATATGTGCTGAAGGAAAGCATCCCTTCGAAAATGGAGTTCGTATCGAATCCGACACAATGCAGTCTGGAGACCGCCGCGGCGTTCGTCGGCGCGGACAACGTCGTATTTCTGGATTCCACCAGCGACCGCGAACGTTTGAACGACCTCTATTTCCGGCACATCGCCGGATTCGGAAACGTGATCTGCGGCCTTCAGCACGGGTACGAGATCGAGACCGCCCGCAAGGTCAGTGAATTTTCCATGACCCATCCCAACATCTCGGGAGCGGTGATCGACGATTTTCTGGATGAGGTCGGCCCCAGCAAGGATATGACCGTTTCCCATCTCAAGGAAATTCACGATGCGCTGAAAAGCGTGAATCCGGCGCTGAAGCTTTTCGTGGTGCGTTATTCACGTCAGAATTTCGACGAGCTGATCCCGTATCTGCCCTACCTCGACGGCATCAGTTTCTGGGTCTGGGTCTCGACCGAACATTACTGGCATTATCAGTATCATCAGGACCTCGTGACCCTCCGCCGGAAATACGGCAAGACGGTCCTTCAGGGGCTATTCATCCACGACTACGGCGACAGCGGACGGGCGCAGCCGATGGACCTCCTGAAACTTCAGG
>Ga0066602_10000781_pt1 | contig 24129 bp, 24 predicted proteins | sample Higcelweek5metaG_FD_59481 | JGI IMG/M metagenome (GOLD analysis project Ga0066602, IMG submission 59481) | Freshwater pond sediment microbial communities from the University of Edinburgh, under environmental carbon perturbations - High... | ecosystem: Environmental > Aquatic > Freshwater > Pond...
AGTTTCAGGTTCGACAACATCCAAAGGAGCAGATACTGAAGAATTTTGTGGGGGCATGGGGAATGTTCCAAGATCGTCGTTGGGCATTAATTCAGTATCGCAAATACTGGCTGATGTGTCAAGGTAACTTTGTGTTTTTCTTTCCAGACCTACCGCCCTGTACCGTTTTCAAAAACCAGCTGTTCTTTGCCTGCGACAAAGCCAGCTTGAAACTGCAGGCGCAAAAATTTTCCTTACTCGGAAAATGCCATGCTTTTGCGCATGTGCGTAATCTTTTTGAAAAGATACAGGGCTCCGGTCTTTTGTCAGAAAAACAGTATTTATGGTTAATAGAGTAAATAGTTGTGCGGGGACTTTATTATTTTTAGTTTGAAATTGGCGAGTTTCAGAAGTTTTTTTAGATACGACTTGGTGACGGCAAAGCAAAAGCGGGGTTTGCCCTGGAAGGGAATGTAGACGAAGTGGGGATTTTGAAGTTTGGTTTTGATGTCGAGATGGTACTTGAGATATTTGGGTTGCCAGAGATTCCAAGCGGTTATCAAAACTTTTCCTTTTGGTTTGAGATGGTTTTTGATTTGTTTAAGAACAAAAAGCTGATCCTTTTGGGTAGGCAGGTGATGCAGAACGGCGATACAGAAGACGCTGTCGAACAAAGGAAGATTTTTCCAAGTGGATTCTTTAGTTATATCCGCTTCAATGAAATTAATTTTCGGATATGCTTTTTTTGCTTCAGTTAATAGTTCGCGACTGATATCCATTCCGGTGTACTTTGTGTTTTCCGGAAGACCAAGTAATAGTCTGCCATTACCACAGCCAATATCGAGAACGGACGAGTTGGATTTGACTTTGTCAAGAAAAGGTTTCAGATCCGGCCAGATGTACTGACGGGAGGCAGAGAACTCTTTACCGATTAAGTCGTAGGTTTTTTTGACCGACTCGATTTTATTTTGCTGGTTCATCAAGGATATTTTAGCAGTGTTAGTGTAAAATACGCGAAAAGCACTTTAATTTACACTTCAGGAGGTAATATATTGAAAACGAGCGGATGGATGAACTTTGAAGGCAAGACAGTATTGATAACCGGTGCTTCTTCCGGAATCGGAAGAGCGACTGCCAAGCTGTTTTCTGAGTATGGAGGTCAGGTGTTGCTTGTTGATGTTGATTCTATTGGGCTTGAAGAGACCATTAAACTACTCGATAGACCTCAAAAACATCAGACTTTTACAGTCGATTTGAGCACAAAAGAAGGGATTGATAGTTTTTGGAATGAAACCGGTTGTTGTCCGGATATTTTGATAAACAATGCCGGTATCTACCCGACACAGGATTATTTGAAAGTTTCTGAGGCGTTGTATCAAAAGACTCTCGATGTGAATATGAACTCAGTTTTTTGGATGTGTCAGCGATATATTAATTGCCGGAAAAAACTGGGGGGAGTTATTGTGAATATCGCTTCGATTGAGGCAATTCTGCCATTCAAAAAGAATCTGATTCCGTACTGTGTGAGTAAGTCCGGAGTGATTGCGCTGACCCGTTCTATCGCAAGAGATTACGGAAGGAAGGGATTCCGGGCAAATGTAGTTTTACCGGGGGCAATCAAGACACCGGGAACTTCATTTTTAATAAACGATGCCCTTAAAAACCTGCGGTTCAATTTAATGCAGGTAGGGATTGATTTCCAACACCGTTTGGCGTTGGGACGGTGGGGGAAGCCGGAAGAAGTTGCCAATGTGATTTTGTTTCTTTCCAGCGACATGGCAAGTTATGTTCAAGGGGCGATGATTCCGGTGGATGGCGGATTTTTATCTTCGTAAATTTTAGGCGGCTTTCGAGCCGCCTTTTTTGTACAAAAAAAGCCCTCCTATTGAAGTGGAGGGCTTGGGAAATTTATGCAGTAGATCCTGATGTATTAAACGGAACTAGGGGAGTAAAGGGCTGAGGTCGACGACTACACCCCCGGGTAGGTAGATCCATGTTACAGCCATGCTTTGCGGAATCATAAAGACCCATTCCACTATACATGGACCCGATTCGGCTGATATGCCCATAGAGTACCATGTTGACATTTCTCCGTTTAGTCCAACAAGCCGCACAGCATCCCCGGCCTCAGGCCATTCGTAGGTTGAACTTGCCGTTCCATTTAGTGACTCGGCACGTACAATGTAGAACGTATAACCGGGATCGGCATCTACTGTCTTGTCAGAGAAAATGATACTGGTATATTGCTGAACCGAGTAAAATCTCAGGTCGACTCCCAGCGCGATCACGGGATTGTCGATGCCCAGTTTGGGGGGAACCGGGGTTATGGTTGGGGTGGCTGTCGCCGTGGGCTCAAGAGTAGCTGTAGCCGTAGGTTGGGCTGTTTGTGTTTTGGCAAGGGCTGCCTGCAGTTGGGCGTCACTTGGACCACAGCCGGCTAAAGCAAAGATTATTACCAGTACTACAATGACAGAAAACAGAGTCTTTTTGATCAACTTTCCTCCTAATTTTGTCAGATTTAAAAGATCTTACTGTTCAGTTTTGAACAATGGTCGTGATTTTACCTTTTTTATAGGCTTAAGTCAATAAGACGGGTGATGAGGTAAAATTGGGGAGTGAATATTTCCGATTTAGTCCTGCGGGACAATGAAAAACTTACCCTAGAGAACATCGAGGATTATCGCCGGATATGGTCGAAAGAGCTTCGAAAGATGCCCAAAAACTCCGAGATATGGCCTCATCTGACCGATCCTGAGCTTATTTTGGCAATGAAAACGCGGGGAGTGAGAACTGAGTCTGGGGTAGCACCATTTGCGGTAATGATGAAGCCTTTTTTCTGCCCCGGAGAGTGTATTTACTGCCCCTTGGAGGAAGGAATGCCCAAGTCGTATCTTTCGGACGAACCGGCGGCACAGAGAGCCAAGATGCTCGATTTTGATCCTTATAGACAAGTTGAAGGAAGAATCAAGCAGATGGTGGAAACGGGACATATCACCGACAAAATTGATCTGATCGTTATTGGCGGTACATTTGGCAGCTATCCGGAAGAGTACAAACGGGAGTTTTTTAAGAGTATGTTTGATGCCGTTAATGGTGTGGTGAGCGAGTCACTTGAAAAAGCACAGAAATTTAATGAAACAGCCGAGAGAAGAGTGGTGGGAATTTCTATTGAAACAAGACCCGATTGGGTTACGGAAAAAGAAGTAAAACTTTGGCGGGAGTTGGGAGTGACGAAAGTACAGCTGGGAGTACAGGCATTTGACGAGAAGATTTTGAAGTTGATCCGAAGAGGTCATAGTTTGGATGAAGTAGCCGAGGCGACGAGACTCTGCCGGAATGCAGGGCTTAAAGTTTGCTATCACTTTATGCCCAATTTACCATTAAGCAGTCCGGAAAAAGATATTGAGATGGCAAAATTGATGTTTTCCGATCCCCGTTTTGAACCGGATTATCTAAAAGTCTATCCGGCGATGACGATTGCAGGAACAGAGATGTATGAAATGTGGAAGAGAGGTGAGTATCTGCCTTACAGTGAGGAAGAGCTGATAAAGGTTTTAAAAGAAATAAAGGCAAATACTCCGGTATGGTGCAGGATTGACCGGTTGATTCGCGACATCAGTAAAAAATGGGTCAGTGCGGGGACGGCGCGGACAAATCTACGGCAAGTGTTGCAGGAGAGTCTTAGAAATGAAGGAAAGAAGTGTAAGTGTATCCGTTGCCGCGAGGTCAGAGGGGGAGTGTACAACGAAAAAGTTGAACTTCTGATAAATGAAAGAGTGACTTTGGGGGGAAAAGAACTGTTTTTGTCATATGAGAGTGGAGATAAACTTTTTGCCATGTTACGTCTGAGATTACCCAACAAGGGCGAGAAAATGCTTTTTGGTGAACTTGCCGGAGCGGCTATCGTACGTGAAGTACATACATACGGACAGGTAGAGCAGATTGACAAAAGCGACGGAGTAAAAACGCAGCACAGGGGATTGGGAAAGAGATTGATGGCGAAGGCGGAAGAAATTGCCCGCGAGCGGGGATATAAAAAAATGGCTGTTATCTCGGCTGTAGGTACGAGAGAGTACTATAGAAAACTTGGCTATGAGCTTAAGGGAACATATATGGTAAGGGGTCTATAGGCTTGACAAATATCTTATATAATGCTAGAATCAGGCTCGCAAGTTGGCAGTTTTCAATTTTAATTAAATTTGTATTTAAAGGAGGAGAATGTTGTATAAGTATTTGATATCTTTTTCTTTTACAAATAAAGATGGATCATCTGGGTTTGGTGATACGAAATTGACGCATAGAAATCCGATTGATATAGATGACATTGAATTACTTCGTGAAGAACTAATAAAAGAATGTTCTGATACGAGAGAAATCATTTTTTTGAATATCATTCCTCTTCCGATCAAATAGAGTTGAATGGTTTTGAATATTCCGAGGGGGAACCCTCGGTTTTTGTTGGAAAAAGGCTAAGATGTAGTAGAATTGGATTATGAATAAGAAGATATTTGTTGGTGTTGTGGTCTCGCTTGTACTAGGAGGATTCTTTATGGCAAAACCGGCGAGTGCAAACGAGGGGATTGTTTTGCTTAGAGGTGCGGGTGTGAGTGGGTCTTGTTATACGGCTTCAATTTATGTTGACGGAATGTATCGGGTTCTGGCAACATGCCGTGACTTGAAAGTGGCTCTCTCTCCGGAGTTAAATCGATACGTTGTTTGGGTTAATGAAGAGAATGGCAAGGTGAGAAGACTGGGTGAAGTTGTCAATGGAAAAATGGCGACGGCTACCGATGCAAAGTTCACCTCGATGTTTTTAACAGCGGAGTCGGATGGATATGGAAATAAACCTTCGGCTTCGGTTTTGCTTTCCGGTCCGGTACAGGCAATAAATTTTGATTCGGCGGTAATTAAGCCAGGAGAAAATGTGATCGTTGCTCCTACACCGACACCGACAAAAACTTCAGGGGTAGTAACACCCACGGTGGTAAAAGAAGATGCCAGTGAAGTGGTGGAAAAAACGAATCAGGGAATCGGCGGAGCTTTGTCAACCGTTTTGAAGATTGCCCTATTTGGTTTTGGAGCGTTACTTTTAATAGTCGGAGTATTCAGCTTCATTTCCAGAAAACGGGCGCTTTAGAGTCAGGGGATGAGGAGCTTGATGAGAAAGGTGATTGCCGGGTCAAGGAGTGCCATGACAGGAGAACTTCCAAAGATGGGAAAGATAAGAAAGATGAGGATTAGTGTGCCGTAACGGTTCATGATTGTCTGGAATTCATAAGCCAGATCCCGCGGAAGCAAGGCGAAGACGATTTTTTGGCCATCAAGAGGGCCGACAGGAATAAGATTGAAGACCGCCAGACTAATGTTGACGATGACAAAGGGAACGAGGAAGAAAGCCAGTGTGTAGGGGAGAAAATGAATGATTAGGGCAACAGCCGACGCAAGAAGCAGGTTACTTAACGGGCCGGCGACGGAGATGATACCGACATCACGGCGTGGATGTTGGAGATTATAAGGGTCAAAGGGGGTGGGTTTTCCCCAGCCAAAAGCGAAACTACCGCCGGAAAGGAGCATAAGAGCGAGGGGTAGGGCAATAGTACCTATGGGGTCAATATGAGCAAGGGGATTAAGAGTCAGTCTGCCGGAGGCTCTGGCGGTTGGGTCTCCAAGCTTGTCGGCGGCAAAGGCGTGGGCGAACTCGTGGATGGCGACAGCCAGAATAAGGTAGACGACAGATAAAATAATTCCCAGTATAGAATAAACCATTGTCTCTATTCTATTACATTTGGTGCGCATTTACGTAACTTTTGTGTTAAAATTTACCCCATGAAACAAACAGAGAAACAACCGGAAAAGGGAAAGTTAGGCTGTGCCATTTGCGGTAAGGGTGTCCAGCATGCCAATTTAGTCAGTTTTTCCAAACGCAGAATTAAACATATAAGAAAACCAAATCTTCATGTACACCACTTGATGATCGACGGTACAAGGGTAAAAATTAAGGTTTGTACAACTTGCAAGAGATCTCTCCGACAAACTCAGAGAGCCGAACAAATAGCTGCCGCCAAGGCTAGTGTCTAGTATTTCCCCCGAGAACTGGAAGTTAATTCCAACAAATCCGAGATTTGGATCCGGTGTGGATCATTTTGGTGGAACAACAGTCGGATTGCCCGATGTTTATCTCGATAAAAAACCCGGGATTCTACATGAGACAAGTTTAGGACTGGTAGATATTAGAGTCGACGAAAAAGGAGTTAATTTGCGTTTGGCTGAGGCAGGAGTGGGTTTGCGATACAGAGAAGATGGAAAATTGAGCTTGGTAGGGGTGGATCTTTTAGAACTTTGTGAGGGAATTTTAATGGACGGAAATGCGGAAGCGATGGAGGAAACGTTTTTAAACGAGATGTTGGATTATATGGTCGATAAAAACAGGTTATTAATGCTTTCTTTTGATATTGAGGACAAGGAAGCTACAATTGTTGAGCTAGATGCAGATACTCTTGCTGGTGATTTTCTAAGTTGTGGTGAAGACTTGGATTACACCAAAAGAACAAAACTGGTTGCCAGTTTTGGCTCTTACGATTTACATGTAGGTTTTACCATGATAGAAGACGTGTTTTATCTTGGATTTTTGGTTACTTACAGTGGAGTTGATGTCAGATCGGATCAGAAAATGGACATGATCAGGGTACTGGGTGACTGCAATATGAAAACGTTTTTAACCAGTCCGTCTGAGGAGAGATACGAAAGGCTGATGAAGAGAATTTTTTTCCGGAAATAATGATCTAGATTTTGTGGCCGGAGAGGAACTGTTTCCAAGAGATGGGGGATTTGCCGGAAAGTTGGACGGTGTCAAGGATTAGTTTGCCGTCGGCAAGAGAAGTGCTGAGAAGTTTTATTTCCGTGTTGTCGATTTTGGTCCAAGCGCCGGGGTCGGGATTTAGGGAACGGACAAGGGCGTGGACTGTCGGGGAGTCAACTCCGTTTTGGGCGGCAGTGATTTTATCGAAAGAAATAAACGCGTTTTGGCGGGTTTGAGTTTTGTGGCTCGGCGTGAAAACTTTTTTGGTTTCGTCTTGAGCCGTTTTTTGGTATTTTTGGGCACAGATTTCGGGTAATTTATCGGCCAATAAGAGAATTGCCACCTGAGTAAGTTTTGTAGTCAATATGGCAGTGTTGTCGTCTATACCTATGGAAACTTCCGACTGAGCAATGATAGGGCCGTGGTCCAAAAGCTCGTCCATTTCCATCAAAGTGACACCGGTGATTTTGTCTTGATTTTTGATTGTTTCACTGATACAAAGAGCGCCGCGGTATTTTGGCAGCAGGGAAAAATGGATGTTGAAAGTGCCGATGCGGGGCGTATCTATGTAGCTTTTGGGTATTATTTTTCCGTAAGAAACAACCAGAAAAATATCCGGTTTAAGAAGTTTGAGGTGGGCCAGATTAGCGTTGTCAAGTATCTCCGGTTTGTAAATTGGCAGATCATGTTGACCGGCAAGAACGGCAACCGGAGACGGGGAAAGAGTGAGACTACGGCCTTGAGGTTTGTCGGGGGTGGTAACCACGCTGACTACGTTTACAAGACCTAATTTAATCACCGATTCAAGAATTGTGGCCGAAAAGTCGGGTGAACCGAAGTAAATAAGGTTGGGTTTCATACCGTTATTTTACCATTTACAAAGGGCATCTATCCTATATATGTTGACATTTGGCGGTTTTGAGGTATACTTAGGCTCGAATTTATCTTACTTTGACAAAGGAGAAGCAGTTAATGGCAGATAGACCTGTTTTTTATGAGGAAATTGAAAGGCCTACCGTATGGTTGATTGCTGTTCCTGCGCTATTGATAGCTGTTGTAGCGGCTATCTTCGTTAAAAAGAAAAGAAAGTAAGAAAATGCCCCGGCTGATGTCGGGGCTTTTTTTGTAGCTCTTTATATCCAAGCGTCATAACGAAGTTATGAGCGGATATAAGAGGCTCTGTACTCAGAGTGCCGAAGTCAGTTTCGTGACGAACCTGACGTAGGCGGGAATGCGCAAAGACGAGCAAGCTCTTACATCTCAATAGGCACGAGACCGTCGGGGGTTTCTTTCAATATTTCACCACTTTGCTCTAGAATTCTGTCGGTGAAGAGAATGCCGTCGAGGTGGTCATTTTCGTGCTGAACATAGGAAGCATCAACATCTTCGAGTTTCCGGTGACGTTTTACTAAGGCACCATCTACGGGTGTAAGGTAGTCGATTTCTACGGCGTAGGGACGATTGACGAAGCCCCAGAGACGGGGAACGGAAAGACAGCCTTCAAGCCAGCGGTCTTTTGATTTTTGATGAACGTCTTTTAGGGTAGCTTCAGAGAAGTTGGAAAGGACGGGGTTGATGAAGACTTCCGGAACTCCATGGAAGGTGACGATAAAGAGCCTTTTATTGATCCCCAGCTGAGTAGCCGCCAGACCAACACCCTCGGGATCTTTGGCAGACTTGAGAGTGGTAATCATTTCCGCTATCTGTGCAGTAAGTTTTTTGTCCAGTTTGCCAACAGGCTTTGCAACTCGGAGCAGTAGCGGATTGGGGGTGGTTAGAATCTTCATACTCACGGCTATATTTTACCATTTTATTGACAATTATCCTATATTACGATAGTATACGGCCAGTTGGACATTAAATTCATGTTCCCAAGGAGGAAAAATGCGTGTCTCTACGATCGGCTCCAAGGTTTTTCGGGTCCTGCGTAACTTAGTTGGAACCATAGTTTCAGGTTATGGTGCCTACTTTGTGTATTCGATTAGAACCGTCCAAACATTGCAGATAGACAACTTGATGGTCTTCATGTGGATATTTTTCACACTAGTAATGTTATTCCTTACGGCTATGGAGTTGTTAAAACCTGCGATCAGAAGTGCTTCGAGAGAGGAAAAACGAAAAATCGCAGAGTATATTTATGCTCATGGTTACGGAAGATTATTCGGCGGCCGGGTCAAGATAACGAAAACAAATTCCCGGGCAAGATCCGAGGTTGTTTATGGACCGAAAATGGATCGCAGTGAACCGGAAGAAGACAAAGAAAGTTTGAGCATCACTTTTATGTATGGGATCACAGCCGATATCTATCCATTACCGGAGATGCCGAATTATTCCTTTCTGAATTACCTTATTTGGGAGTTTGGTGAAAAGTACATGATGGTTTGCCATCGGACCCAAAAAGGTTACGGTGAGCCGTATATAAAGATATGATATGCAAACCGGGGAGAATCCCCGGTTTTTTTTATTGGGTTAGCTTTTTGAGGTAATCTATGGCAAAGTTATTGTCCGGTTTGAGGTCAATAGCCTTTTCAAAAGCCATCTTGGCGAAGTCGGTTTTATCAAGATTAAGATAGAGAACGCCGAGATTGGCGAAGTTGTTGCTTTCGGTAGGACTAAGTTCGGTAATTTTTTGAAGAGTACTCAGGGCGTTTTGATAGTACTTGGGGTCAAGTGTGGCGAGAGTCAGCTCGGTTTTGGCTTTGACTCTTTGAATATTGAGGTTGTAAGGGTTAAGGGTCTGGGCTTTATTTATATTATCCAGAGCAAGATTTATGTATTTATTAAGATAGGCATTTGCCTGAGCTTTTATTTCTGCCGAGGTTGTTGACGGCAGTTTGGCTATTTCCGGAGCTATTAACTGAGTCGAGACCAAAGCGGAGATACTGCCAAACTGGGCGTAATAGATTGGTTCGGTAGGATTTAATTTAATAGCTTTCTCCGACTGCTCGAAACTGATTTTTCCCTTGTTGTAGGCAAGGTCGGCCAGCCAAGCGCGCCTAAGACCCAGAAGACCCCAAAGAGAGAGAGAGGCGACTATTAGGATACCGATGGTGGCGTCGAGACCAAGTTTACGGCTTAAGATAATCCCCTTGCCGGTAAAAGAAATATAGATAGCGGGGAAAAGAAAGAAAAAGAGGGCAATATTGACCACGGAAAAACCGAAGTAGTTGGTGATGAGAATAGAAAATATTCCAAGAAGAAGGGGCAGCCGCAGTTCGTTGTGGTCTGTTTTTTTATTGAGGAATAGATAGAGGATCGAACCGGCAAGAAACAGATATGTGGCAAGACCGACAAAGCCGGTGGTGGCAAGAAAGTTTAAGTACTCGTTGTGGGCTTTGTTGTAGAGGAACTCTGCTTCGGAGGTAAGGTTGTGGGCGGCGGGACGGACCCAGTAGTAAGAGTAGCCGAAGGTCTCAACACCGGTGCCGAAGAAAGGATGCTGTAACCCAAGTTTTATCGCACCTTCCCAGACGACACGGCGGATAGTCATAGAGTCGGAACCGCCAATTCGAGTCTTGTTTTCTTCATTGATGATGGTGAGGGTGTCGGAGTAAAAAGGATTGATTTTATTGAGAGAGTTAAAAGTTTGGCGGACAACTGAGCCTTTTAGAATGAGAACAACAGCGACAAGGGGAATAAGAGAAAGAAGAAGCCAAGATTTTTTCTTTTGAATAGAAACAATTACAAAAAAGATAAGTAAAACAACTGCCGTGGCGGCAATCCCCGACTGGGATTTGGTGAAAACAATAGCCAGAAGATAGAGAAGAGACAGGCAAATACTTTGCAGTCGTTTCGCGGGAGTTGTTTCACGGATCGATTGGAAAAGAGAGATGGGAAGAAGGGCTACAAGAAAAGCCGAGAGCCAGTTTGGCTGGCCAAGAGTAGAGAAAACACGGCTTTGAACATCCTGAACCCAAACGTTTTTATCGATACCGAAGTGTTCGAGAATGGCATAGACGGAGATAAGGGCGGCCGAAGAAGTAATGGCGGTCAGTAGATTTTTTATGGCTTTTGTTTCGCTTTGGAAATGAGTAACCAAGGCGTAGAAAAGGGTGATGTAGGAGATGGTGGATATAAGGCCACCATGGAAACGGGAGTAGTAGCCCCAGAGACTGGTGTGGGGATTGATGGAGATGATGGTCGAGATTATTTGAGAGGCAAGAAAAAGAAGAATGGGAATATCAAGAGGAGTTCTGGCGATCTCAAATTTTTTATTGATGAATGATTTAATTGCCCAAGAGGAAGCAATAAGAATAGTAAGAAGATAAACGAACATCATTTTATTGAATTCAAAAACTTCAGAGGTGTTTGGCCAGAGGATAAGGGGGGTGAAGAAAAAAAGAATATAAAAAAGTTGACGGATGATCTTGGGTAAGTTTTTTGCCGTGGCGGACATGGGTCTAGTTTAACATTTCTCCTTTTTAATATTTTGCTTATTATATAAATGAGGTAATCTGTTATTATTAGCCATATTATGTTCGAGTCTTTATGGAGATTAGCGACGTTGGATGTTGGTATCGATTTGGGTACCGCTAATACCGTGGTTCATGTTAGGGGAAAGGGTGTGGTGATAAGACAGCCATCGGTGGTAGCAAGACACATGAAGACAAAAGAGATTTTGGCGATTGGAGAAGAGGCCAGAAAGATGTTGGGAAAGAATCCTGCCAGTATTGAAGTAGTCCGTCCTTTGCGCGATGGAGTGATTGCTGATTTTGATGCGGCGGAGGCGATGCTTAAGCACTATATAGTAGAAGTCCACGAGTTTTATAAAGGTTTGGGATTTAAAATTGCCAGACCCAGAGTAGCTATCGGAATTCCTTCCGGTGTAACTGAGGTTGAGAGAAGAGCGGTGCAGGAAGCCGCCTTATCTGCCGGAGCCAGAGCCGCCTTTCTTATTGAAGAGCCAATGGCAGCAGCAATTGGTTCCGGTCTGCCGATCGAAAAGGCTGAGGGTCAGATGATCTGTGATATTGGCGGCGGGACATCGGAGATAGGAGTTATTTCTCTTGGTGGTTTGGTACTTAACCGGAGTCTTCGGGTAGCCGGAGACGAGCTGACCGAGGCGATAACAAATTTTGTCCGGTTAAAATACAATCTTTTGCTGGGAGAAAGTACGGCCGAAGAGATAAAAATAAAGGTGGGTTCCGCGTTTCCCCTAAAGTGCGAAAAGGAGGGGAAACCTTTGGAAGTAGTTGTCCGCGGGAGAAGTCTGGAGTCGGGTCTTCCCAAATCAATGAAACTTAACAGTATTGAGGTTCGTGAAGCCATGATGCCGGTAATAAATCAGATTCTCTCGGAGATTGCTTTGATCATTGAAGAAACACCTCCCGATCTGGTGTCCGATATTTTGGAAAAGGGAATGGTAATGGCGGGTGGTGGTTCACTTATCCGCGGAATAGATAAGCTGGTAGCCGAGCAAACAGGAATGCCGGTGTGGGTGACGGAAACTCCGATGGAAGCCGTGGTGCGCGGATGTGCCAGAGTGTTGGAGAGCGATAGACTTTTAGGTAAGGTGCGGGTTGTTGGAGGATTGAGATAAAAATAGATTGACATTCCAAGCTATATAAGATATTCTATGCGTGTTCTTTGAAAGGCCAATCCAATTTTTAAGGAGAATCGAGTGAAAATTAAAAAAATTGTTTGGGCGTTAATGGTTTTATTTGTAATATCGCTGTTGCTTGCAGCCTGCGGTCATCCAAACCCGATGAAAAATGTTGCGGATGCAACAGGACGCGTTGCCGGTTTTTGGCAAGGGCTTTGGGATGGTTTGACCGTTGGATGGGCATGGCTCTTAAACCTCTTTGGGGGGCACTATGGTCTTTATGAGGTTCACAACAACGGCGGCTGGTATGACTTTGGATTCATTTTTGGAATAGGTTTACTGCTAAACTCTGCGGCTTACAATGCATATTCATACGGATATAATCAGGGAAAATTGAACGTAAAGGTTTATTGAGATGTTTCCCCCTCTTATGGAGGGGGATTTTTATGGCAAAAAAATCCCCCACGAATTGTGGGGGAGTATGTATCAATTTGAAGATTTGGAATTTGAGGTGGTGTAGGTTGATGCACTCAATCCAACAAAAAGGGAGAGGAGCAAAACCTGCCACCAGATGACGGTGTGGGTGAAGGCGGGAATAATGTATGACACAGCGATAAGCTGCAGATATCCGACTCCAACAAGATACAACGGTAATAGAATACAGCCAAGGCCGGCGGTGAAGACAATTACCAGTGAGTAAAGTATTCCGCAGACATATGATACAGCGGTGAAGATGGCGGCGATAATTCCCAACCAGAGGACTTGATTCCAGAAGGCGGACATGACGATGGTTGGAAGTTGGCTGTCAAAACCAATCCAACCGATTGATGCCGCAATCGTGAGAATAACGATACTGATCAGCAACGACAATACGAGTTTTCCCATAATTTTCTCCTTTTTTAAAAGTATGAAGATTTTTCAAATCAAAGTACGCGAGTAGTCTCTCACAAAAATGCAGATAAATCAAGAATATATGACCAATTTATGGTTCGAGGATGATAATGAGTCCATCCGGAGAGTCGCGGAGAGTGCTTTCAAGTCTAATCTCGGCTTTTTGAAGCGGTTCCTGTTGAGCAGAGATAATTTTAGTGATTTTGCCGATTACCAGATTTCCGGGAATCAGTTCGCCCGGTTCGGTAAAAACATAATCCCCGAAGGTAATTGGGGCGAGATTAGGAATGTCGATAATTTGCGGGGTGTTTGAAACGTACCGGTACTGACCTTTTTGGCCCGTGGCGGTGTGAACAACAAATGATTGAGTTTTATCATTATCTAACGGGTTGATGTTTATGACTGAACCTTTTATGTCCGACACAGTACCAAGAAGGATCTTACCGAAAACAAGTGGCTGACCGACTTTTACTTTATCTATTGGGAATGATGAGGCAACGGAGTTGTTGCCGATAGAGCCGGTGAGGCGCACGGGAAGAGCCGATTTGAAGGTTGAGTTTTTACTGATTGTTTTGGCGTCGGAAAGAGACTGTTTTAGGAGTTCGTTTTCCGACAAAAGACGGGCATTTTCGGAGAGCAGTTCCTTGTTATCTTTTTTTAGTTTGGGAAAACTTTTTATAAAAGATATCTGACTGTCGGTTGTCCGGCGGAGATAACCTACCGGTACATGAATGGGGGTTAAAATGGTATAGAAGAAGCTATCAAACGTTTTGCCTATCTTGAGTTTGCCGACAGTTGATAGTAGTATGGAGACCAGTAAAGGTAGTAATAAAAGATTAATTTTTGAAGAGATCATATAAAAATGGACAAGCAATCCAAGAATACCACAAAAACAGTACTGACTATTCTTTTGTTGGCGGTTCTTAGTGAAGGAGTCTTGGGATGGGGACTTTACTGGCCGTTTTTGCTGACTCTTTTAAACTGGAGTGGAGTTTATTGGTTGGGATTTGGAATTGGAGTTCTGGTTTCTGTCTTGCGCGGTTTATCGGTGGGATTACCCAGCCTCTTTATTTTGGCGGTAGTGGGCGGACTGTCCTTTGTATTGAGTGCAAAAAAGGAGATGGGATGGGCGATTGTGATTATCGGTATGGTTTGCAATATTGTTTTCGATCTTGTTTTTGGTTTTGGTTGGAGTTTTTGGGAAACAGTAGCCGTATTTGTTTCCGGTCTTCTTGCCCTGTCATGGTTTGAGAGATCGGAAACAATCAGGATAAACTATTAATATGACTGAAAACAAGTCATTTGTTTTGACGAGTACGGTTCTGGTTTTGTTATTCGCGGTGGCGTTTTCCAGAGTTTTCTTTTTGACGGTTTTTATGGGCGGGCATTTTTCCGGTTTAGCACTGGGAAACATGGTGAAAATAGAGTCAAATGCCGCCAAAAGAGGAACTATCAGTGATAGAAACGGAAAACAGCTGGCAGTGAACATAGAGAATAATGGAAAAGTCATCCGCTATTATCCTTCGGGAGAAGTAATGGCGGGAGTGGTTGGGTATATTGGAGCATCTTTGGAACAAGGAGCTAACTCCGAGATTTTGGTTGGAAGAGAAGGATTGGAAAGTGAGTATCAAGACAAACTGGCGGGTATACCGGGAGAGACTTTGGTAGAAGAAACGGCGGAGGGAGTCAAAAGGACGGAGATAGTGAGAAAGGAAGCAGTGGCGGGTGAAAATCTGGTGACGAATTTGGATCTGGGGGTGCAACAAACATCTCTTTCCGCTTTAAAAAACGCTTTAATTACAAGTGGAAAAAGCGGAGCGGTAGTGGTGGCAACGGTCGACGGAAAAGTGTTGGCGTTGGTGTCGGCACCGTCATTTGATAACAATTTATTTATTGCTGAGGGGAAACGGAGTGATTTTGGCGGTGAGTTTAAAGATGTGGCCGATCTGCTTTCGGATACGGAGAAAAAGCCATTATTTAACCGGGCACTGTCGGGTGACTTTGCGCCGGGATCGGTTTTTAAGTTGGTTCCGGCCTTAGCGGCGTTGGAAGAGAAGAAAATTACAGGTAGCTCTTTGTATGATGACAGTGGTGAGATCGTAATCGGAGCGTATAGCTACAGCAACTGGCTTTTGGACAAGTATGGACAGACGGAAGGAAAAATAAACGTGGTGAAAGCGATTGCCCGCAGCAATGACATTTTCTTTTATAGAGCGGGAGAAGCTTTGGGGGTAGATAATTTAGTGAAGTGGAGTCAGAAATTGGGGCTCGGGGAGAGAACAGGAATTGATTTACCGGGAGAGTCTGTCGGATTTGTACCGACTCCATACTGGAGAGAAAAAACATTTGGAGAGAAGTGGTTTTTGGGAAACACGTACCATTTTGCCATTGGACAGGGTGATGTGATGACAACACCCCTGCAGATAAATAGAATGACGGCGGCGGCAATTTCCGGTCTTAAATGTCCACCCCGATTAGTGGGGACGGCGACTTGCATGGATTTGAAAATAAATGAGACAAATAAAAAGACAGTTCTTGATGGAATGTTGGCGGCCTGCAGTCCCGGGGGAACTGCCTATCCTTTATATATGTATGGCGGAAAGATCTACTGCAAGACTGGAACAGCCCAAAAGGGCGGAGAAGAGACCCAGCCAAACGCTTGGCTGTCGATGGTGATTCCTATTGGAGACAATATAAAAAACTGGGTGGTAGTGACGGTTTTGGTTGAGGAAGGCGGTGAAGGAAGTGCGGTGGCAGCACCGGTTGCCAAGGAACTGGTGCCCTTATTTTTGAAGTAGTTGAAGGTATTTATATGGCTCGACAAAATCTAAGTCGCCGAGGGAGTCGGGATAGGGAAGATCAACGAGAATGAAAGAGAGAAGGTCATCGGAGTTGGCATAGAAAAGAATGATTTGTTTTTTCTTTGCAAGGTGATTATTGACGTCGTGGATAAAAGCAAGGATCATTTCAGTATTGCCAATCGGATAGCTGACGGGAGTAGTATCGATAATTGCTTTTTCAATCCAGTTATCGCCAATTTTTTCTTCTCCGAGGAATTTAAGGGGTAGGTCGGGAATGACGGGAGAAACATGGGAAATTACCTCTTCAAGAGAGGCTCGCCAATCGGCAAAGAAGGCTTTTTTCTCCGCTTCGTACTTATCAATTAACTGACTAGCTTTGTTGTCCTTCTCATCATCATTCATAAGGGTATTTTACATCACGCTTGTTTTTGAAAAAAATGATAGAATCCACTTGAGCGTGAATGAACCTTGAAAATTTAACCAATTGGAGGAGAGATGTCACAGATAGCACAGATTTGCGGAAAAATGTTGTTTTTAGATGATTTCATTCAGATTACTACTTCAAGACTGGGGAAATCGAATATTTTGGAAAACAGATTGCAAGGAAGCATTGGAGAAGAACTTGTAACGGCATTTGCCCATAAGAAGATGGGGTATAAAGATACAAATTTTGAGCAGAAATACCACGGTTTTGATAGGATATTTCGCGATAGGGATAACAAATTGGTAATCGTGGAATCGAAAGCCACAAAGACGTCGGGAATCAGTGCTTTGGGAAAAGATCAAGGCACCTCTCAGTCAGTAGAGAGAATTGCAAAAAAAATGTGTAATTCAACTTCAAGTTATTATTCTGTTGAAAATAAAAAGATTGGGGAAGAGATACTTCGGGTTGGTGTAAAAAATTTGAGATTTCTTGTTGCCCACGTTGATATGCGTTCACAATCAGTTGATGTATTGGAAATCTTTCTTTAGAAGGAGGAGAAATGCCGACCGAAAAACAGATAAATGATGGTTTAGAAGTTTTGAAACAACATGTAATTAAGTTCGAAGAGAAGTTTTACCGCCTTAATAAAGATGGAGAGAAGGTATTTGTTCAGCCCAAGAACCATGACTGGAGACCGTACAGATGGTGTTCAAGAGACATTGTGTTTGCTCTGAATGTTGTAAAACATTGCACCCGTAGCAATTTGCTCGAAGCCGATGTCTGCCTGATGGCCAGTCCCGAGCAGTATATTGATAATAGCGGAGCCATGGTGACCTTGGGTTTTTTACTTTCCGAAGCATTTAAGTGCGGAGGATCGATGGGAATTGCCTTTACAAAAAATGTGGAAGGCGGCCGGGTACCGGAGTACATCTGTGATTACGTGATAGATGAAGATATAAAACTAAATCACGTATTTGAGGGACAGATTACTCCCTATGAAGCAAGACAACTATATTTTTCACTGGTTGGTTTTTCCGAGTCAGTCAAAAAGAATATTATGAAACTGTCGGTGGATAAGAAGACTTCTCCCGAACGGATTTGTTTCTTGGTTATGGGAGGAGTTTGGAGTTTGGCGGAAGCGGAATCAATTTTTCTTTCTTCCAAATACCCAGAAAGAATTTTTACCTCAGCGACACTACCGGGTGAGCGACAGTTGTATCTTGCTGATTTATATTTGGCCCGTCAGGCTGTCTTAGGCGGTACTCTTGACAGAAAACTATCCCATGTTGATCTTATTGAAAATGGTGAAATAGTTGTGTCTGAAGATATTGAAACACCGTTTAAGGTCGAGTTTGTCGCAAAAGGTTTTGTCAAGGTATACAGAACGGAAGTTAAAATACTGATTCCTTGGCTCCCTCAGAAAAAAATGAGCTTAACTCCGGATCAAAAAATGGCTGTTTTGATTAGAGCCGGAAACGAGATGGAGATCCGGAAGTATCTTTTGGATGAAGTTGAAGAGGTATTGAAGGTCGCTAACCGGTTCAAAAATGAAGGGAAATTGGTATTTGTATTAACTACCCGCGACTTTGATGATCTGGAAGATGCCATAAAAAAGCAAATTATTACGACTCTTGAAAGTAATGATGTTAATTTGATGATTGCTCCAGACACTACATCAAGTCTTGATAGAGAAGTAGTAAGAAGGTTGGAAACAGGAAAGACGGTGAGACAATGATGAAAACCACAACAATTCTTGTTGGAGTTCCACAGGATGCAATGATAAATGGGGTGGATATTAACAAGCTGATTCACCGGACAGAGAGATCGGAGTTGGTGATGCAGAAAGGTATTTGTTCGGAAGATGAAAACCGGAGATTCCTGATTACCAGCGACCGATTGGAGTATTTGGTAAAGATGTTAGTATCCGGTGGGGGGGTAGAGACTTGTAGTCTAAGTACCGGATATTTTGATCTAATTGAGAAACTCGAGACCGGAAACTCCGATAAATGCAAAATTGCGAAGCTATATAGCAACATTTGCTCGGCAAAGATGGTAGGAATGAGGCTAGCTGAGTTTGAAAGATTGATGAGCAGCTTTGGTCTGGAAGCCGACTCCGATATTAAAAACAAGACCGCTTTTTATAAAAAAGGTTTGGAAAACGGTTGGAGTATAGTTGAACTGCAAGAGGTGAAGTTTGATGACCGGAGCGGAGAAGAAGCGGTTGAAGAGACAGCATTAAAACAGAAATTTTTGTCTCTTGGTGTTTCCGATGAGGTCGTCTCAACAACTGAAAGTGCAACATCGGGACTAAGAAAACAGATCCGTTTGGTGATTAGTTCACTTAAAACCGATTCTCCAAAACCCGTGAATTTTAGCGATCAGAGTCACATTGCCATGACAACAGTATTAAATGAGTTCGTTTATACGAAAGGTTCAAAAATATTTCTTCCTGTTACTTATGGTGATGGGTCAAAGGCGCGACCTTTTCCAATCTTTTGTCTTCAGAACAGGGAAAGTGCCATTCCTCACTCTTTGCTAAACAAAGAGAAATTTATTCCAATCGCGATGATGAGTTCCCGACATGACAATGAAGGGTTGGGGAAAAAGACAAGAATGGCTTGGTTTTTAAATATCGAGATGTCTTCGGGAAGACCGGCGGGTGAGATCGATGAACTGGCGTACCTGCAGTCAAAAGAACTTCTTTCAAAAATGAGAAAAGAAGGTTTTTACCGGTTTGAGTTTTACCAAACCGGATTTCAGCCGGTAGTCGTTGGTTTTTTTAGAGCCGTGGTTGAGGACTTGATGACCGGACAGTACTCACAGCCAAGATACCAAATTGTTCCGATGTTTTCTTATAAAGAGAGAGACACGGGGGCGGAAATATGTACCCCTGGCCGCTCTTGGTGTTGACAAGGCTTCTTACTGTGATATATGATACGAAAGTTCATTAACAAAGAGGATATTTGAGCTCACTGACGAAGGCCTTTGTCCTTCTATAATTAAGGCTCACTACTATCTTTTCTTTGTTGTGTGTGGCTGCAATACCACATCCGGAGAGATCCGAGTGCCGCAAGGTACGAATTGACAACTGCTACAAGCCAATCAACCTCGGAGAAGTTCCGAAAGCGAGGTTTTTGGACCATCCCACACGTTGGGTATAGCGGTAAGTCAGTAAAATTTATACACCCCCTTAACCGGGGGTGTTTTTTTATTTTTGCTATATGAACTTCTTGAGTGTAAAATCTGGTTCGATATATTTTTAGTTCTTTAAAAATCTAACAGGAGGTTTTGATGGCAAAAGAATGGGTAGTGATGTGTAAGAGGTGTGATAAAGAAAAAGTCAGATATTCAGGAATGATGTATGAAAAAATGGAGGAGTTCGGTCAGTCTAGACCGGAGTACTGTGAGAAGTGCCGCAAGGAGTTAGCCCTTCAGAAGATGACCATGGGGGCGGCTTATTTTTCTGCCAAGATGCGGCCCGATGCCGACCCTTCGGAAGTAATTCCCGGAGAGTTGGGAATGGTTTATCATCCGCCCCGTCCACATATAGAAGTAGAAGTACCGGCGAAGTTTGACCCAAAAGATTTTGGGGCAACCCCCGACAAAGTGGTGGAGTTGTATGAATGGTTCCGGACGAAAGGGCATCAGGTAGCCGTAGTGATTGGCCCAACCGGTTCGGGAAAATCAACTGCCTTACCATACTGGTTGGTTTTTCCCCCACAAGAAGTTCCCAAAGACTTCTTTACAAGAGATGGTCAGATACTGATAACCCAGCCCAGAATTATGGCAACCACCTCGATTGCCGAGTATTTGGGAATATTGTTTGGTTCGTCGGTTGGGAAAGGATTTGATATCGGCTATAGATATAGCAAAGACAGAAACGCTGATAGATTTAATGCGGCTTTTCTGGCGACCGATGGAATTTTGATCAATATGATTAAGGGGGGACAGTTGGGTGACTTGTCGGTGGTGATGGTCGATGAAGCCCATGAAAGATCAACCAACATTGATTTGATTTTGCGGCTTTTGAAAGACCAAATTCCCTTTTTTCCCCACCTTAAAGTACTGATCGTTAGTGCCACAATTAATAAAGATAAATTCTTGGACTATTTCGGAAGAGACGTGGCTACCGCAGTTGAGTTTGAATCGAAGAGGAAACATAGTAGTACGGAAATTTACCGTGATGAAGAAGAAAAACTGGATTTTGATGACCCAAGAAAACTGAGAAATCAACTGGTTCCCGCTTTGGTTGAAAAAGTGATGTGGATTTTGAAAAAACAGATCACGGGCGAGTTTGATAACCGTGGCCACACACTGGCATTTTTACATGGTGTGGAACCAATTAAAGAAGCTGTAAGAGAGTTGAGAAAACTGGTTGAAGGTGACGCCACTCTTCGAGATGAAGTTGAAGTATTTCCTTTATATAGTGATTTACCCGAAGAAGAGAGGGAGTACGCCCGGGTTGGAAAAGACAAAAATAAAATCCGGGTAATTGTATGTACCAATGTGGCGGAAGCTTCGATAACCGTTGATGGAACAGTATATGTGGTGGACTCGGGAGTAGAAAACAGAGCGGAATGGGATAGCGACAAGCGGATGAAGAAAGTACCCCTCCGGCTTATCAGTCAGGCAAATGCAAAACAAAGATGGGGAAGGGCTGGTAGAACTGCAGACGGATTTGCCTACACTTTATATACGAAAGAACAGTTTGAGGAGATGGAGGACTATCCGGTTCCGGCAATACAACGTTCCCCAATGGAAGACATTATTCTTACCCTTTTAGAAATGGGAGTGGAAGATGTCAAAGAAGGTTGGATCGATTCTCCCGTGACGAAAGAAATCGAGAGGGCGTATGAAAGTCTCCGGACAAGCGGGGCGATTGACGCTGATGGAATGCTGACGCTTTATGGAGCACTGCTTTCCAGATTTTCTTATACACCTGACCTGACCAATCTGATTCTTCTGTCTGATCGTTTTGAGTGCTCGGTAGAGCTGGCAACAATTCTACCGGTAATACGAAACGGCGGACACAAACGCCTACTTCTGAGTGACGATAACTGGAGTATGGCGGAAAAAAGAGTGGTTAATATGATCCACAAAGCCCTATTTAAGGGATGTAAAGATGATGTGGATTTTATTTTAAAACTGTACTCGATCTGGTTCAATCCACCCGTTCTTGACGCAGACAAAAACAAGCCGGTATCTCTTGAAGAGAAACGGGAGGCTTGGGCGAATGAGTTCTACGTCAATTTTAAAATGTTTGACGGAAAAGAAGGGGTGGAGACGGAAAAGGCGAAGATTATGCAGCTTCTTAATGTCAAAAGAAGGGATCAGAGGATTAGAGAAATCGATTTTGATCTCGTAAATAGAGTTAGGATAGCAGTTGCATGTATTTTTCCGTTGTATATCCACGTTGTAGACAAATATGAGTATAAAGTACTTGAAAATAATGCCTCAACAGACGCAACGTTGCAAATGTGTCTTAATGGTGATCTCGAAGATGTCATCAAAAACTATCGGGAACACACTGTTTCGGCAATGGCTTTGGCCAAAAAAATGATGGAACTGGAAATAGATAAGGAAGCAATGGTATTTAGCGTTCCAACTTCAAAGAAAATGCTACTTATCGATTCAGGTAAAGACTGGTTGGAAATGGCTGAAGCACTGTACCCGATTGGTTCGGAGTTCGATGGTGTTGTAAGTAAGGTTATTGTGTCTGGAGCCTTTGTCCGGCTTGATGAGACTCAGGAAGGCTATCTACATGTGAGCAATATGAAGCTTACAAGGAGGGTTGATAGCGCAGTCGGAGTCATAAAAGTTAATGATGAAGTAAGAGTAAAAATAATTGAACACGATCCAAACAGACAACAGGTTAAGTTGGCTTTGGTTTAGTGTTATAGATACCCCGGGGTTAAACCCGGGGTTTTTTGTGCCTATTTTAGTGATGTAGTAGAATACTGTTCCGTTTTTAATGTATATTTTAGAAAGTCATGAATAAACTTGTAATTGTTGAATCTCCAACCAAAACTAAAAGTTTAGGTAAGTATTTGGGAAGTGATTATCAGATTCTGGCGTCGATGGGGCATGTGCGTGATCTTCCAAAAAGTAAGTTTGGAATAGAGATAAAAGAAGAAGGTAAGGGGGAGTTTGACTTTATTCCCAGTTACGAACTGATGGATGGAAAGGGAGAACAGGTGAAGATTCTTGAAGATGCGGCTTCAAAAGTAGACGAAGTAATTCTAGCCTCAGATCCTGACCGTGAGGGTGAAGCAATTGCCTGGCACGTGGAGAATATTTTGAAGAGTTCAAGAAAATTGACCAAGAAGGATAAGTTGGTTTTTAAAAGAATTGCCTTTCATTCAATCACCAAGGAGGCCATTATGGAGGCATTGGAGCACCCAAGAGCGATTGATATGAACATGGTTGACGCTCAGCAGGCAAGACGCTTTCTTGACCGTTTGGTAGGCTATAAACTATCACCGATTTTATGGAAAAAAGTCCGTCGTGGACTTTCGGCCGGTAGAGTACAGAGTGTAGCCGTCCGTTTAATTGTCGAAAAAGAACGGGAGATCGGGAAGTTCAAACCGGAAGAGTACTGGCAGATCAAAGTGCTGGTGGAAACGAAAAAAGGAGACAAATTTGAAATAGAGCTTGCACGGGTTAAGGGTAAAAAAGCAGAGATCCGGGATGGAGAAACCGCCAAAAAGATTTTGGCAGAGCTGGAGAAAGCCGATTACAAAGTTTTGGATATTAAAAAGACGGAACGGAAAGCGAGTCCTCACCCACCATTTAAGACTTCAACATTGCAACAAGCTGCAGCCAATGTTCTCGGGTGGTCGGCGAAAAAGACGATGAATGTAGCCCAAAGACTTTATGAGCAGGGTGACATTACTTATCACCGTACCGACTCGTTTAATCTGGCGCCTACGGCAATAGAAACAGTGCGTAAATATGTAAAAGAAACCCATGGAGATGAGTATTTGTCGGCAAGTCCGAGAGTGTATAAAACTGCCGGAAAAGTAGTGGCACAGGAAGCCCATGAGGCGGTGCGGCCGACACATATAGATGTAACACCGGATAAGTTTTCCGGTCAGGAGGCGGGTCGAGATCAGCAGAAACTATATATGTTGATTTGGAGAAGAACAGTTGGCTGTCAGATGTCCGATGCCGTGTTTGATGATACGAAGGTGGTTGTCGGTGCCGGAGAAAACGAACTTACGGCAACAGGAGAAATAATTAAGTTTGCCGGATGGAAAAAACTTTTTGTAAAAGATAAAGATGAGATGCAGGTACTGCCGGCTTTGGTGGTTGAAGACAGTTTGAAGAAGGAGAAGGTTACGGGTGAGCAAAAGTTTACACAAGCACCCGCAAGGTACAACGACGCCTCGCTTATCAAAGAGCTGGAAAAGAGGGGAATCGGTAGACCGTCTACATACGCTGCCATTATTTCAACCATAATTGACAGACGCTATGTAGATCAAAAAGAGAGGAAATTTTTCCCGACTACTATTGGTATAGCGGTAGTTGATTTTTTAATGACAAATTTCCCCAAGGAAATGGATTATGAGTTTACGGCAAAAATGGAGGACGAGTTGGATGATATCGCCGATGGGAAATTAAAGTGGAAAAAGATGCTGAGTGAGTTTTGGGGACCGTTCCAGAGCAAGGTTCTTAAAGTAGATAAAGATAGTGC
>Ga0066602_10000796_pt1 | contig 23880 bp, 21 predicted proteins | sample Higcelweek5metaG_FD_59481 | JGI IMG/M metagenome (GOLD analysis project Ga0066602, IMG submission 59481) | Freshwater pond sediment microbial communities from the University of Edinburgh, under environmental carbon perturbations - High... | ecosystem: Environmental > Aquatic > Freshwater > Pond...
GGCCAGCGACAGGCTGATGGTGCCCAACTGCTGACGGGTCTGCAACAGCAGCAGGTTCGCGCCTTCTTCGTTCTGGTCGGCCTGGGTCAGCTTGTTGCCGCCTTCCGTCAGAACATTGGAGAATTCGCTGGTGAAGTCTTCACGAGTCTGGATGATGTTCAGGTTGGTGCTCAGCGCCTGGGAAGCGCTGCGCAGCGTGGTCTTGGCAAAATCCAGGCTGGCGACGGCCTTGTCGATGTCCGAACGATCCAGGAAATCATTCTGCGCATAGTCGATACGCAGGCCCTGGCCATCCGACTTCACGTTGATCGAAACCACACCAATATTGTTGGTGTTGGATTCGTTCAGCTGCACCGTCAGGTCGTTTTCCGTATTGGCGTCGCTACGCTGTACGGTCGTCAGGTTGGCAGACTTATTGGCAGAGGCCGCAGCCATGATGGTGGCCGAGTCGACGGAAACACGCACCGTGCCGCTGTCAAAGCCCAACGAGTTTTCACCATCGGTCAGCTTGCCACTGCCACGCGCGTTGTCAGCCGCACGGCTGGCGGTAACACCGTTCAGGTTGGTCGCCGAAATCTCGATATCGACATTCTTTTCGATGGTCGAGGTACCGTTGGCAGTGGTGCCAAGATCCGTCAGGCTCTGGCGATCAACGCTGAAGGAAACCACCGTGCCGGAGGTGAAGCTCACCGACACCGACTTGCTGGCGGCATTGGTGGTGCTGGCACCCACATTGAAGGTGACAGCCGTACCCGTGGTCACATTGGAGGTAATGCTGAAGGCGCCATCAGCAGCCGCACCAACCGTGTAGCGGGTGGTGTCCAGTGAAGCGGAAACAGCAGCCTGCAAGCCCGTGGCAACGGCCTGACGACGGTCCTCAGGGCTGATATCAAGGCCGGTACCACTATCCACGACGTCCGCAGACGTCGCCGTATAGCTGAATGCCTGACCATTGACCGTAGCCGTAAAGGTATCACCCTCTTCGATGGCGCCACCAATCTCAATCTGCGAAACCTGACCGAAGCCAGACACACCGGCCGTAGTCGTGCTGGCAGAGGCGGTCTGCGTATTGTCGAAGAACTTGAAGGTACGGCTTTCGCTGCCTTCGGTCACAACGACCGTACGTTCCTTGTTCTGGGCGCCCCGCACCTCAATCGAGATATCGGAGAAGTTACCGCTGGTGGCAGAAAGCTTGCCAGAAACTTTCAGACTGTTCAGACCACGGTCATCTTCCGCCTCAGAAATATCCTCAAGATCACCGGAAACATTGCCAGTGCCGCTGACGCTGATCGAATAGGTGTCAGCAGATACGACATTGGTCACGCGGCTGGCAGACAGCCCTTCAACAGCATCGACCTCGGTCCGGCTGTCAGACGTGCTGTCCAGTGTCAAACCATTACCGGCCAGCAGGTTCTTGCCGGCATAACCGCTGTCACCTGCAATCTTGTCGATCTGGTCCTTGATGGCATTGAATTGTTCGGCCAGCGACTTGCGCGTGGCAATCGAACTGGCATCATTGCCAAGGCTGGCATAAGCGGATGTGGTCAGGCCCTTCGCCTGATCGATCATGGTCTCGATCGAGGTGATACCCTTATCACCAGCCTGAATCGTGCTGATCGCCTGCCCCATCTGTTCCTTCAGGCTGGACAGATCGCCAGCACGAGTCGTCAGGCTCTTCGCCGCGAAGAAGGAATTGGGGCCATCAAGGGCGCTGTTGACCTTATTACCGGTGGCCAGCTTGGTCTGGATGGATTCGACCTGCTTGTTCGTCTTCTGCAACAGCAGAAGGTTGGAACGCATGGAGGAGGTCAGATTGACATCACTGGAAGACATTTGCTCTCTCCTTTGGAGGTATGGGTACCCGAATTTTTCGGGTTAATTACAGAAAACACCGCAGGTCGTTTTGAGTCAAGCCGTTTCGGTCACACCGGCGCCGCCCTATGCGTCAGGGTAGGATCGCAGGCGACAGACCGTATGCGGATTGAAAAGACGCCTGGAAAATTCAGCAATACCAATCTCTCTCAATCGCCGGGCGCTGCCGTCATGTTGCTTGGCTTCACGCCGCATGGACACCGGGCTGGCAATCGCCAGCCTCCAAACCGCCACGGGTCAAACCCTCGGCGGATTGGTACAAGTCGATCATGGGCAGTCACGTCAAAAAACAGACATCAATTCCAGCCCGACGCATGAACGCCACAAACAGGGAACAGCGACGGAAAGCCTTCGATCAGGCGACCAGATTAACGGCAAGCCCACCACCCGTGGAGGCAACCGGGGTCGATACAGCTGACACAGAAGGGGCCACTGATATGTTCGTGCCAGAAGAAGGCGCAGATTGTGCACTGACGACTGCTGTAGCCGTATCAACAGGGGCCGCCTGTGACGATGGGGCCGATGCCTCACCTTCCCTGCCACGCAGCTGATATTCGCGGATGACCCGTTTGGAGGGATACTGCGTTTCCACCGAACCACTGTCCCCGTCCCGGAACATCAGCACCGCCATGGCGGCATCGCTGTCATACTGCAAGACAGGAGAAATATACGGGAGCCCGGCACCCGTAGAGGTTGGGACCGGCGTAGACTCCACCTCAGCGGCGGCGGTCTGACTGACTGCCGGCACATAAGAGGTCGCTACACTTCGGATCCCCTCGATCAACATGGCTGAAACCCATCTATAATCAATTCAACAATAACCCAACCTTCTCCGATATTCAAACAGATTCTTAACATATTGTGAAAATTCAAAGAATCGTTTTAAATCACTTCCATACGAAGCTGTCACGCTTCTGTAGGTCGCCTAGCGAAGACTCAAGTCATTACTGCGACTTACCTAAGTACAGGTGGCGATTAACGGCTATATCCTTTTGGATAGGGGGCCTATCCAGCGCCTGCACCAGTTCATCAAGAACAGGCCCCCAGTCACCCCAGCGGGTCTGACGAAACAACCGCAGGCTGGGATACCAGGGGCTGTCGGTGTGCTGACGCAGCCAGCGCCAGCATCCGTCAAAACGGGACAGAACCCATACCGGCACCCCCAGCCCCCCTGCCAGATGAATGACCGCCGTATCAACCCCGATCACAAGATCAAGGTTGGCGACCAGGGCCGCCGTCTCTGCGAAATCCGTCAACAAGCCGGTCCAGTCCAACATCGTCAGGGGACAGCCCGGCCCGGACATCTCCGCGGCGCGGGCACCTTTCTGAAGGTTGACAAGGCTGATCCCTTTGACATCCCGCAGCGATGCCAGTTGGGCCAGATTCAAGCTGCGTCGTTTGTCCGTTGCCGCCGCGCGGGGATCACAAGCCCTGCCGTCACCCGCCCAAACCAGTCCCACCTTTAGACCGGGCAGCGCCGCCACACGCTGGCACCAAGCCTCCCGCCGCTCTGCCGGAACATGGAGATAGGGAATAATATCAGCCGGAATATTTTCCAGCCGTGTGCCGAAATGCCGGGGAAGGCTCAACAGCGGGCAACGGCAGGCGACATCCGGCGGTACACCCTGCCCCAGGACACCCACCTCCACCTGCTCCGGCAGGCTCTCCCGGAAAAGGCGCTGCAAGGCCGGCTGCACCTGCAACAGCACGGGTATCCCACGCCCGACCAGAAGATGGAGGTAGCGGACAAATTGCAAACTATCGCCATGGCCTTGTTCGGCATGCACCAGCAGGCGCGATGCAGGGGCCAGGGCCTCCCCCTGCCAAAGCGGCAGATCGGCCAGCGCTGCCGTCAGGGCAAAACCCGGAAGATGCCAGCGCCATTCATATTCATCCCATCCCACACGCATATCACCCGCCAGCAGGCGGGCCTGGGCACGCTGCCAATGGATGATCGGGTCACGCGGAGCCTGGGCAAGGGCGGCCTGATAGCATTGCTCGGCCCCGGCATCATCACCCAGGTCGCGCCGCAGGGTGCCCAGATTGACCAGGGCCGGCAGCAAGTTCGGTGACTGCCGCAAGGCCTGCTCCAGGGCTGCCACTGCCTCTTCAAGCCGACCAAGCCCATGCAGACCGGTCGCCAGCGCCACCAGCCCCGCCGGCAACCCGGGGCTCTGCTCCAGGATGGTCCGGGCCTGCGTCACGGCTTCCCCGAACCGGCCCAGCGTCGCCAGCGCATCGCAAAGGCCGATCCTGCTCTCCATTTCACCAGGACTGATCGCCAGTGCCGCCTGGAAGCGTACCAACGCGTCTGCCGCCCGATCCGCCCGCAGCAAGGCCAGGCCCAACCTTTCCTGAATTTCCGACCGGTCGGGAAGCAGGTCTGCCGCCTCCCCCAGCCGTTGCAGGCTGAGGGGGGACGCCAGATCGACGGATTGATTGTAAAGGCAGATGGCCAAATTGCGCCGCGCGTCTGCGTTACCGGAGGCGGTTGCCTCGCGCAGACGGTCCTCTGCCACCGGCCAGTCCCCCCCCGCCAGCAGCACCGCCCCCTCCTCGGCCAGCGCCGCCGCCCGTGCGGCACTGGCCGAGGGGTGCAGACGGGCCGCACTGGCGAAACTGCCGGCCGCAGCCGCCATCGCCCCCGACTGGCGCTGGGCCACCCCGAGATTGAAGTGCCAATCCGGGCGATCAGGCTTCTGCGAAAGCGCGCTGCGCAGGCTGCGGATCGCCTTTTCCGGCTTTCCCTGCTGCAAACAGGCCATGCCCAGCAAATAATGCACGTCGGCCAGCAAAGGGACGGCGGCCAGCACCTCCCGATAGATCGGTTCCGCCGCCGCAGGATCACCACCCTGGTGAAGGGCGATGGCACGGTCCAGCGTCGCATTCAATGCGGCGGTCACTTGTCTGCCCCCCCCGGATTGACATTACCGGTAGCAGCCTTGCTGGGCGGCAAAGGCGGGGCAGGAGCCGCGACCGGCGTTGCAAGCGCAGGCGGCGGCAAGGGAGCCTTATTCACCACGGTTGTGGACGGCACAGCGACAGCGCCACCCGCCGGCACGGATAGGACAGGATCAGGTGGTGGTGGTGGCATGGCGGGCACGAACATGAATTCATGCGTCACCTGATCCTCATGGCTGGCGCACCCGGCCAAGGGGCAGACCAGAACCGGCAGCAGCGCCCACCGCCATACGCCCGCCAGCTTGAAAGCCCGCATCGCTACCCCCCTTGGCAACCATCGACATGGCGGCAGCCTAGGCCTAACGCGACACCTGTTCCAGAAAGCTTTCATCCTGTACGACGATATAACCGTTGCGGTAGGTGATCGCGCCGGATGCTTGGAAGCTTTTCAACGTCTTGTTCACGATCTCGCGTGAAACACCCAGCATATTGGCCAGATCCTCCTGGCTCATGAACGCGGCGATACGGACCCCTTTTTCCGTCCGCCGTCCGAAATCACGCGCCAGAATCAGGATGCGCTTGGCCAGCCGGCGGGTGACATTCAAAAATACCGTATCCTCGATGATGGCACTGGTCCAACGCACACGCTGACACAGAACCCCCATCAGCCGGATGCAGAGGTCGGCATGCCCCGACAGGAATGGCATGAAATCGCGCCGGTCGATCCGCAGCAGTTCCACCGGTTCCTGTGCGACCACCGTAGCCGTGCGTTCACCGCCATCCAGCATGGCGATCTCCCCGAACACGGCGCCCGCGTCAAGGATATTCAGCAGCATCAGTTTGGCTTCCTGTGATTCCGTCTGAACGGCGACGCGTCCGCGCAAAATCACATAAAGGCTGTCGCCAGGATCGCCCTTGGCGAAAATGCGTTCATCAGCCTGCACCCGCCGCAGACGGGCAAAACCCAGGATCGCCTCCATTTCGGCATCACTGAGAATGCTGAATAGCTGGTTCCGGCGGAGCAGCGCCGGATCGACAATCAGCTGCACATCCTTATTCCCGCAATCGCTCCGGCATCAGTGCCGGCCACACGTAAATGATTGAAGCGAACACGGAAAATTGCAAGTCATGCGCGCATGGCAAGGACCGGACGCGCCACTTTTTCCCACATGAACGTATGCTCGAAAGCAAATCCGGGCGGCGGAGCCAGACCCCTTGCATCCAGACCCTGCGCCAGATGGACCAGAAGTTCCATGGCATCCTCGCGCTTCTGGTCAGCGCGGCCCTGACCAAGCCACTGCCTGAAGTGCGCCATTTCGCCGGGATCCAGCCCCTCCTCCACCGCCTCACACAGCAAGCGGTCGTAGGAACGCTCCTGATAAGGCAGTTCCTTGGCGATTCGCTGCAGATGCCGGCGGTCATGGGGGCTGACGGCGCCCGCAGCCATGGCATCGGAGAGGGTGCGGCGGATATTGACCATCGCTTCCGACAGCAACGGATAGCCAAGTTCGGCCGGACCATGGGTTACCGCCACCTCGTCATCATCTTCAAGACGACCATCCATATAGGCGTGGAAGATCGCACCGACCCCCCGCATGCCGAATGCAGCCAGTTCAGCCGCGCGCAGCGCCCCCATGCTGGCCGCGCCCAGAACCGGAACGCCCTGGGAAAGGGCGTAGAGGATTTCCTTGTGCCAAACGGACGGGACATTGGCGAAATAGCCATCGATGATGGCGATCGCCGCCGGTCGTTCCATCACGGCACGCAGAACATCGCCCTGCGCCACCGGTGCGCGGTAATCCGCGTCCAGAATGCGGCGCGCTGCGACGAGCGGCAACGTGGGACCGAGAAAGACGATCACAGGGTTGGACATTCGGATTCTCCTCTGCCGAACCTGAAATACTTGGATATCGTCACCGGCCCGCCTTCCGGCAGGGTCAGAGACCGGCGATGCGGCGGGCGCGGGCGCCCAGGCAATAATTCTGGCTACCGTCCACACCTTCCAGGCCAGGCACGATCACGCGCACGACGGGTATGCCGATTTCCGGCCTAGTCAGATCGATGACGATCACATCATCAACCCCCACCGCCGCGAGCCGGTGACGCAGTTCCGCCAGATCGGCGCGCAGTGAGGCACCTCGCCACCGGATGACCTGATTGAAATCCCGCACCGGCGCGCCCAGACGGATGCGGTCAAGCCACATGGCCTGTTCCTGATCGGTCAGGAACCGTTCATATTCCTCGCGCTGCATATCGTCGCGTGCACCGGAAATGAAGGTCAGCCGGCTCTGGGCCGCTTCGGTAAGGGCACGCGCCAGGGCGATCTCCGGCACCAGATGGGTGCCATATCCGCTGGCTGGGCGCACCAGACGTGCGCCACCACCATCGGCCTGCACAATACGGGCGATGAAGGTGGGCACACCGGTGTCGGATGTCATATCCCAGACACCAACAGCAACGCCCGCCTTGGCAAAGCGTGCCAGCAGCGCCCGACATACCGGGTCGGCCACCGTTTCCAGATCCAGACGCGTATCATCCTGCGCATCCGTTGGCAGCAGGTTCCAAAGGGTGCGGGCATCCCGCTCGACCACCTCTGCCAAGCCATGGATCACCGCCTCGATCCAATGGTTGCCTGAAGCCAGCCCATTGGATGTGGCCTGGAAACAGCCATGCCCCGTCGGCAGGGGAAGGGTATAGTTGGTATGGACCATCTCATACGGAACCCAACTGCTGGTACCGTCTTTGAGGTTGGTGCCTTCTGCCCAGAGAAGCTGGGTATGGGCGGTAAAGATGCTGTCAATGTGGCAGGGCAGCCGGCCCGGATCCACAAGGGAAAGGCTGTAGCGCAGATCCTCGTAGGACCCGTGGCGCAGGGCCAGCAGGGGTCGCTCCGCGTGCCAGGATTCCACGCTTTCCATCACGGCCGAAGCCTTGGCCGCAGCCAGACTGGTTCCCTTGCCCTGTGACACGGAAAGGGAACGGGAATTGGGACGGTTCACCATGACCACGGGAATGCCGATATGGTCAAGTCCGGTAACGTTCGCAACCCGGGTGATGCCGAACAGGGGAAAGAATGGCGATACACGCGCCAGGGTCTCCTCCGGCGTGGCCAGTCGACGCCATTCCGGCGAGGCGACATTGTCCCATTCGGCTACACGAACCTGTTCCATCGCTTCCTCCGCCATGGGTGCAGCCCCATCTTTTTCCCGATTGAGAGCAGGGGACCGGTCCGGACTTTTGATCCAGGACCGGAAATCCTCATCAACTGCGGGCGCTGTGGATTTCGGCGCTGGCCCCGACATCCATCGCCAGACGGGGTGCGGCAACACGGATCTGTGGCGTCGCCGCAATGGCGTCGGCAACAAGCACGGCCCCGGTGGGTCCCACACGATACAAACGGCCATCTGCGCTACGGATCAACATGTGCTGCTCCTTCTTGCAAGGTTACAATTGTAATCGGGGAATGCTTTTCATTTCCCGTCACAGACCGTAATCCCTCTCGACTGTTTTGAAATGTGAAGTGCTTCACAGCACTGTATGCAGGAAATCCTTTAAGGTTCGCTCCGTAGGTCGTCACAGCACCATCACGAAACAATCCTGCCCAGGCGAGGCCGCCCATGAATGTCATTCACGGCACCAGCGATATCACCGTCTATGAACCCCATGACCTGGAAGTGGACGGCCAGCTGATCAGTCATAATGTCTGGGTGGAAGGCCACCGTACCAGCGTGCGCCTGGAGGCGGTCATGTGGCAGGCCCTGCATGAGATTGCCGACCGCGAGGGTGTGTCGATCCATCATGTGATCACACTTGTGTCACGCCGCCAGCACCAGAACGCCTCACTGACGGCAACGATAAGAGCCTTCCTTGTGGCTTATTTCCGTGCTGTTTCGCGCGGCAACACCCAGGCGCTGCTGCGGGAGTTCAGCCGCGCCTGAAATTTCCGCACATCTTTCACCCGGTCCGATGCCAGCCGGGTGAAAACTATTTTCGGGCGGATTTCCCGCGGGCCGCCAATTCAGCATCGGACGGCAACAGGCGGAGAAGCAGTCCATAGCCATGCCGTTGGGCCGTTTGCGCCAGCCTGTCCCGTTCTTCACAAGCGTCCCGCAGCAGACCGATACGGGCATGTGCCAGCAGACGGCAAAAACAGCCAAGGGATGCGTGCAAAATTGCCCCCCGATCACTGGCGCTTTGTTCCGCCTGCCCTATTTCCGCCAGCCCCTCCATCCCCTGCCCCAGTTCAACCAAGGCCAGGCCACGCCTTGCGTGCAGGATATTGTCCAGCAGCGGCGATGCCGCCGCTGCGGAAATCATCAATGCTTCCTCACAAACCGCCAGAAGTTCGGCATAGCGATGTTGGGCCTGTAAAATCTCCGCAACATAGGCGCGTACATAGATGCGATTGAACGGATAGGAACCGGCGTCCGCCATCTGCAACGCCTGCGCCATCAGCGGTTCCGCCGCCGCCGACCGGCCAAGATGCGCCATGCATCGGGCACGCATGATGGTAATCAGCATTGGGCAGTCCATCATCATGAACCGGCCCGGTCGATGCACCCGCCAAGCATCATCCGCATCCGCGAGATCCAGCAACCGCTGCGCCTGCTCAATATCGCCGGCCTCGATGTGGCAACAGGCGGCAAGAAACAGAACCTCCGGATGGGCGCACGCCACGTCGCCACCGCCAGAGAGTGCAAGGGCCCGGTCGATCAGCATGATCGCATGCCTAAGCCCGCCATAGACCCATTCATAGCCGACCTGCTGGAACAGCCCGACCAGCGCCCGTTCCTCGTCGCCGGCCTGCTGGGCCAGTTCCACTGCGCGTTCAAGTTCGGCCATCGCCCGGTCACGGTCGCCCGCCGGCATGGCCGCACGCGCAAGTATAAGGCGCAGATCAATGCCGGCCCGCGCGATCTGCAGATCCAGGGGCATCTGGTCGTTGGCCCGGACAGCCAGGGCGAACAGGGATACCGCTTCCGCCGCCAGCGATCGCTGCAATGCCTCCTGCCCGGCTGCCTGCCCGGCGCGTACAGCCATCGGCCAGAGTTTCGCCTGATCGGCATGGCGGGCCTGGGCCGCCAGCCGACCGGGAAGCTGGGTGAACATCCCCTCATCCAGCAGTTCCGCCACCTGCCCATGCAGGCGCTGCCGATCCCGCCGGGTGATCCCCTCATAGACCGCTTCATGCATCAGGGCATGATGGAAACTATATTCAAGTCGGGGCAGCAGTCGGGTTTCATCAATCAAACCGGCATCCGCCAACCCGGTCAGGGGCAGGGTCGGCACCGCCCGCCCGGTCAGGGCGGAAAGCAGACCGACATCGAAAGTATGGCCGATGACAGCGGCGGCGCGCAGCACGTCCCGTGTTTCCGGTTCCAGTCTGTCCGTACGGGCGGCCAGCAGCGCCTGCACCGTATCGGGTAGACGACGCATCGTCGGGATGCCGGGATGCATGCCGCCGACAGCGCCGGTCAGCGCCCCCTGATCCACCAGAACGCGGACACATTCGATCAGGAAGAATGGGTTGCCCTGGGCACGGCGCTGCAGATCATCCTTGATCGTTTCCAAGGCAGGGTCACGGCCCATGTAACTGTCCAACAGCGTCCGCGCATCACCCGCATTCAGGGGGGAAAGGATATGGCTGCGCACGCGTCCGGCATCCGCCAGCGCCTCGGGCGGGCGGGCATGCCGGCTGCTGGAAAGGATCAGAATTGGTTCCCCGAACCCCCGCCGCAGCAGGGCCGCCAGAACAGCCAGCAACTCGCTGCCGGCCCAATGCAAATCCTCCACCAGCAGAAGCAGCGGGCGATGGCGGGCGGCAGCCACCGACAGTTCCGCCACGGCGCGCGCCGCAAGGCCAAGGCGACCGGGTGCCGCAGCGGAAGAACCGACGCCCGGATGCAACAGGGCGGTCAAGGCGTCAGCCAGTTCCGTTGCAAGACCCGCCGCGTGCAACCGCTCCCTTGTTTGCGTGGCCGCGACCGGCACCGGCATGTCCAGCAGTTCCGACACCAGTTCCTGGAGCAACTGCGGGGCACCCACCGGCTCGATCGCGGAAATTGCCCACTCGATTACCCGCACGCCGCGCCAGCGGGCCTCCGCCGCCAGCAGCGACAATAGCCGCGATTTTCCCAAACCTGCCTCGCCACTGACCATATGCATGGTGCAGTCGGGAAATGCGGTTGTTTGGCCGTTGTTGCCGGACAAGGCGGCTAAAGCGCTGGAAAGGGTGCGACGCAGCGCATCGCGCCCCACCATCGGCAATTGCTGCCCGCGATGCAGCCGGCGGCGGCGGACACCCAGAAGTTCAAACGTACCGATCCTGTCCAGCACGGTCAGGGACAGGATATCGCCGGCCCGCATATCCACCCAGTCCGCTGCCAGCGCGGCTGTGCTGTCCGCCATCCGCACCCGGTTGGGCATGGCCATCTGCTGCAATTTGGCCGCCGCATGTACAGTTCGCCCCACGGCAGGGGGCCCGTCCTGCTGGCGCAAGGCAGCACTGTCCCACAGAATCTCGCCCGAACATAAACCGGCCCGCACCGCACAGGGATGGCTGCGTGCCACTTCCCGCACAATGGCGTCGGCAGCGGCACAGGCGCGAACCGCATGGTTTTCCTGCGCGGCGGGTGCACCGAAAACCGCGTAGACACCATCGCCCAGCCGCTGGCAAACCGTGCCGCCATAGCGTTGTATATGACGCACCATCACATCGATGATGCTGTCCAGGAGATCGCGCGCATCCTCCGGGTCGCTGGGAGCGATGAGCTGGGTGGAGTTGACGATATCGCAGAAAAAGACTGTGGCGGTGCGCCGGTCAGCATGATCCGGCGCATCAGCAGCCATCCGCTGCGCACGCTGCATCGTGAGGCCAGCTTGGGAGCCTGCTGCTGACACGTCACCCACCTTTGTGGACAGAGGTTTCCGGCACCTTACCACCAGCAGACAGACCAAACGATCCGCAGTGCCTATTACAAAAGCACAGGACCAGACAATAACACCACCCTGGATAAGCGCAACAGCACCCGGCGGGAAATTTCAGCCATGCCCTGCGCGCATTTGTTGCAGCCTTTCCCCTGCGAGACGAACGGCATCGCGCACCTGCCGGGTCGGGCTGGAAATCACCTGCTGGGAGCGGAACCAGGGTCGCACTGCCGTGCCAAGTCTGGACCAGTCGCCACCACCGCCGACGCGCCAGACCGGTATTCCCAGGGCACCGGCAATCTCGCCGATCGCGGTGGGGGCCGTGATGACCAGATCGAGACCGGCGATCAGCGCTGCCACCCCTTCCAGATCGTCGGTAAGATCAAGACCGGGGCATTGATGCAGGGTTGCACCCGCCTGTCGTTCCAGATGGGCAAGTTCTTCGGGCGCCGCTGCATATTGCAGATTGACCGGTACCAAACCCTGCATGCCGACAAGCGGGGCCCACCATGCGGTGGCCGCATAGGCGGCCAGACGTCGATGGGTCAAAAGACGGGACCGCCAGCAGAAGCCAACCCGCAGGCCCGGCCCCAGGTCAGCCAGCCAATCGCGCATTGCTGCCGCCCGTCTGTGATCGGGCACCAGATAAGGGCTTCCATCATAGGCCGCCAGTTGACCACCGGACAAAAGGCCGGGCAGGCTGCCGGCGGGGATCTGCCGGTCAGCCGCCGACCGCTCCGGCGGGCTGCCCGACGGCGGGAGCACCGGTTCGGCCCGAATGGTCGCGGTCGGGAAGCTGCGGGTGAACAGTCCCAGCAAACGCCGGTCGCATTCAATGGTCAAACGGCCCACCTGGCTGGCAGCCTGCCGATAAAAGCCCGCAAACATCAGTTCATCACCAACCCCCTGTTCCCGCCAGACCAGCAGATGCTGACCGGGCAGCGGTTCCCCCTCCCAGGGCTTTACGGCGAAATGGCGATGTGGCTTCGCTTCCCCGGCGGCAAACCTCGACTCGTAATCGACCGCACCATCGGCAAGACTTCCTTGCTCCAGCAGCAACAAACCCCGGCTGTTCCTGGCATTGGCAAGATCCGGGTTCAGTTCCAGCGCGCGGTCAAGTTCGGTCAGTGCACGCCCGGTTTCCTGCCGGTGCAGGCGGCACAGGGCCAGGTTGCCCCAGGCTTCCGCGTGGCCGGGATCGAGGGCCAGAGCACGGGACAGTACCGCCTCCGCCTCCTCCATCTGGCCCAGCACTTCCAACGCCGCGCCCAGATTGGCCAAGCCGCCGGCATGGCCTGGTGCCAGCGCCAAACCGGCGCGATAGGCGCGCGCCGCCTCCAATGGCCGATCCAGCGCCTGCAAGGCGACACCCAGGAAAATATGGGCCTCCGCCCGCTGTGGATTGGCCACCAGTGCCTGGCGGTGACATTCAAGCGCCGCCTCCAGATCACCCAGGCGCACCAGCATATTGCCAAGGTTGGACAGGGTTTCGCCATGGCCGGGACGAAGGGCGAGTGCCCGACGATAAGCATCGGCAGCGGCGCCCACTTCCCCCTGCGTCGCCAACGCCCCCCCCAGATTGTTCCAGGCCTGGGCATGGCCGGGATTTATGGACAGTACCGCCCCGAACGCCGCAATGGCTCCGGGTACATCCCCCAGCATGGCCAGACTGTTGGCCAGGTTGAAATGGGTACCGGCATGTGCCGGACGCAACTGGGCGGCCCGGCGATATTCCTCAACCGCCTGGCGGTGGGTGCCAAGATCCGCAAGTGCGTTGCCAAGATTGAAATGGAAGGAAGGCTGGTCAGGTTTGAGCGCCAGGGCACGCCGATGTGCCTCCACCGCCGGGGCCGGCTGGCCGGCGCTGCGCAGGGCACTGCCCAGATTATCCTGTATATCGGCAGCGGTGGGGGTCAATTCTGCGGCCCGCCGCAGCACCCCTACCGCATGCCCCGCATCCCCCTGCTGAAGAACCGCCACACCCAGAAGGTTCAGCAGCGGTGCATGATCGGGCCGCTGGTCCAACAGCGACCGGTAAAGAGCCGCCGCATTCGCAAACTGACCGGACTGGTGCAGCCTCACCGCCTCCTGCACCCTGGCATCAAAGACGGTCTTGTTCATGAAATCTTATCCAATGCCAGACATGATGCGCCAGAGCGAACGGCAGGACGGGCCGTCGCATCCAATTCAGTCTAGGGCATTATTCTTGTCGGGCGTACCCCATTGTGGAATAATGCATCTGTTTTGTTCGTCCGCCCAAAGGACATGGCAATCGTTATGAAGCCAGCCACCGGCTATACCAATCGCCCCATCTCTGAAGATCCCCGTGATGTCGAGGCATGGGGGTTGACCGAAGCGGCCCGACGCCTGATCCATGCGCGCCAGTCACCGGAAAATTCGGAACTGCTGCGTCAGGCGCTGTCCCTCAACCAGCGGCTCTGGACTATTTTCCAGACTTCCATGGTCGATCCGGAATGCCCCCTTCCCCGCGATGTGCGCGAAAATATTCTGGCACTGTCCATCATCGTGGACAGGCAGACCTTTGATCGGCTGATTGATCTGGATGTCACCAAGCTGGACCGCTTGATTGACATCAACCGCGCCGTTGCGACCGGTTTGTCACAAAGACCCGCAGCCGACGTTGCCGCCGCAGTAGCGTCGACGCAATCCACCAGTTCACCAATGGCTGCCACACCGCCAGTCCCCAAACCCGCCACCCCACCAATCCCGACCAGTAAGCTCAGCATATCCATTTAACGGATGAGCCTGCGTTTTCAGGCGGCAAGATTGGTTGCATTTTATCTATTTCCGACCTAGAGTGGTTGGAGCTTCGGTTTTCCTGCCGATCATGGATCTTGGAAAGGGTCTGCCATGGTCACGACATTGCTCTCTTCCAGCCTCAGCAGTACCTCCACTGCTTCCAGTCTTGCTGCTGCCAATCAGGCGATTGCAGAAGGCAAGGTAAAGGCCGCCCAGGCCGCTGCGGAGTTGAGCGATATCAGCGATAGTGTCGCTGCGATCCAGGAAAAGAGCAAGAAACAGGCAACCCTTTCGGAAGCCCAAGCCAAGATCACCGTGGAGACACTGGAAAAGCAGGTTAATAAATCTGCTTATTCCACCACCAGTTCCGCCACGGATATCGGTACACTTGTCGCCAACAGCACCCGCCTGAATGTTTACAGCAACCTGAAAAAGGGCGATCAGGGGGACGTTTATCGCTTCAAGGCGCAGGGCTCAGGTAACATTACCCTGGGCGTGGTAAGCGATCCTGGCTTACGCATTCAGGTGACGACCCGCTATGGCGGCATTATCGCCGACAGCAAGGAAGGCACCGGAAAAAGCAATCAAAGTTACAAGGCCCTGCAGCAAGGTGACCTGAAGCTGGCAGGTGGGGAATATTTTATCAAGGTCACGCATGAGAGTAATTACACGCGTGATGAAAGCGGCAAGCTGATCGAGGACAAAAATTACGCCCTTCAGCTGTCCATGGGACTTTACAAGACCGATTACGACACGATCGCCCAGCAAGCGACTTCAACCAGCAGCACGCCGCAACTCTCTTCGGCACAGTTGGAACTGCAGAGCATGCTGCAAACCCAGGCCTATTCCGCCACGGGTGAAACCGGCAGTCAGAAGCTGACCACCTCGCTTTTCGGCGGCTGACGGGGACGCTGTTAATATGAAGGCGGTAATGCCCATGCATCACCGCCTTTTTTCATAAATTGTGCTGCGTCAGCGATGTTCCCAGCCGCCCTGCCCGACCGGCATTTCCACGCCCCCCATGCCCAGCACGGCAACCCCCACGGCCCCCTCTGTCACCCGACCGATGCGGGTAACAGTGATGCCGGCACTGCTGGCAGCAGCGGCGATATCCTCCCCCTTGCCGGCTGGAGCCGTGAAGGCCACCTCGTAATCGTCCCCACCGGTCAGCACCGTGTTCAGCATGTCCGGCTGGCTTGTCATCACCCGTGTGGCAGCAGGTGACAAGGGTACGCTACGGACATCCAGGCTGATGCCGACATTACTGGCTTTGGCGAGATGGCGCAGATCGCCCACCAACCCATCGGAAATATCCAGCGCCGCCGTGGCGAAAACGCGCAGCGACGCCACAAGGTCCAACCGGGGCGAGGGGCGGCGCAAGCGGCCTATCAGATAGGCGCGGTCCGCCTCCGATACCAGTTGGGTCAAAGTGCCCAACGCCAATTTAAGACCCAGCGCCGCATCACCGATATTGCCGGTGACGAAAACCGCGTCACCCGGCTTCGCCCCCTTGCGACGAATCATCGTGGCGCGCGGCACGATCCCCAGCGCAGTGATGGTCAGCGACAGGGGGCCATGGGTGGAGACACTGTCTCCCCCCAGCAGGTTGATCTTGAAGGCGCGCTGCGCCACACCCAACCCGGCGGCAAAGGCGGCCACCCACTCATCGCTGGTGCCACGCGGCAATGCCATCACCAGACTATAGGCCAGCGGCTCAGCCCCCTTGGCCGCCAGGTCCGACATATTGACGGCTAGAATCTTATGCGCCAGATCGGCGGGGTCATCACCGGGCAGGAAATGCACGCCGGCAACCATGCCATCGCTGGTAACCACCAGTTGCTGGTCCGCCGGCACATCCAGCACCGCCGCATCATCCGTCAGGTCGAAAGCGCCGGGCACGCCCACGGCCAACGGTCGGAAATAGGCGGCGATCCGACCGAATTCCCCCAACGACGTACCCGCACCTTTCGTCACGGAGCGTCCTTCTTGGCGGCTGCCTTGGCTGCCATTTCCTCTGGCCGCAGGGCGCGGGCCAGCTTGTCCAGCACGCCATTCACCATGCCCGGCTCACGTCCCGCGAAGAAGGCATGGGTTACGTCGATATAATCATTGATGATGATGTGCGGCGCCACGGCGGCATTGGCCAGCAATTCCCAGGCCCCAGCACGCAGGATGGCGCGCAGCAGCAGTTCCATGCGCTCCAGCGACCATTGTCGGTCCAGCAGGCCGCCCAACAGCTCATCCACCTCTGTCAGACGGGCCTGGACACCGCGCACGATATCGCCGAACAGCACCGGTTCCGCCGTCACGAACTCGTCGCCATCCTGCTCCTGCCCGATGCGGTGGCGGACGAATTCCATGATCACGGTATCGCTGGACGCACCGGCAAGATCGATCTGGTAGAGCGCCTGCACCGCCGTCAGGCGAGCAGCGCTGCGCCGGGCCTTGGCAGAGCCGGTGGGCTTGATCTTGGGCGGCGGCTCCGGCTTGGGCGGCAGGGCGATCTTCTTGCGCGGCGGCATGATTCAAAACTCAGCGGGAAAAGAGGCGGAATTGCTGTTTCAGGGCGATCATCTGCAAGCAGGCGTTTGCAGCGAAACCGCCCTTGTTCTTCTGGTTGACGGCAGCGCGCACCCAGGCCTGTTCCCGGTTCTCGGTGGTCAGGATGCCGTTACCGATGGCCAGTGTGTAGCGCAGGGCCAGATCCTGCAGGCCGCGCGCGCTTTCATTGCACACATAATCATAATGGGTGGTTTCACCCCGGATCACGCAGCCCAGCGCCACATAACCGTCGAACCGGCGGCGACCGGAATAGAAATCCATCGAACGCACAGAGAACTGGATGGCCGCCGGTACTTCATAAACGCCGGGCACCTGGAAAATCTCATAGGTGGCACCGGCCTTCTCCAACTCGGCAACGGCCCCTTTCACCAGTTCATCGGCGAGATCCTCGTAGAAGCGGGCTTCCACGATCATGATATGGGGCGCGTCGGCCATGGCTGATTCTTCCTGTAAAAGACGAAAGCGACGGGTTGCCGGCAACTCAGAAGGCGGTGGGTATGGCGCGCTGGCCAACAATGGTCAACCCATAGCCTTCGAGGCCCACCACCGTCTTTTTGGTATTGCTCAGCAAAATCATCTCGCGCACGCCCAGATCATTCAAAATCTGCGCACCGATACCATAATCGCGCAATTCGCCCGACGGTTCCAGATTGCCGTCATCGACATTGCGCACGCGGTCGGCAAGGGAGAAGGGCTGCGCATCGCGCATCACCACCACCACGCCACGCTCTTCCCCGGCAATGGCGCGCAAGGCACCGTCCAGCCCGCCGCGCGGGCCATGGCGGGTGTCGCCCAGCAAATCCTTGACGATATCCAGCGAATGCATGCGCACCGGCACCGGGCCGGGGGCCGCGACATCGCCCTTCACCAGGGCGATATGTTCCGCCCCGCTCATCCGGTTGCGATAGATCACCATTTCAAAGCGCCCACCGAAATGGCTTTCCAGCGTGGTGCGATAGCTGCGCTCCACGATGGTTTCGGTACGGCGGCGATAGGCGATCAGGTCGGCGATGGTGCCGATCTTCAGCCCATGCAACTGCGCGAACCTTACCAGATCCGGCATGCGGGCCATGGTGCCGTCATCATTCATGATCTCGCAGATCACGCCCGACGGGTTCAGCCCGGCCAGTCGCGCAAAATCGACCGAGGCTTCCGTATGGCCGGCGCGCACCAACGTGCCACCATCGCGGGCCAGCAGCGGGAAGACATGGCCCGGCGTCACGATATCGCGCGGATCGACATTGCGGTCGATGGCCACCTGGACGGTGCGGGCGCGGTCGGCGGCGGAAATACCCGTCGTCACCCCTTCCCGCGCCTCGATCGACACGGTGAAGGCGGTCTGGTGGCGGGTGCCATTCTGCTGCGCCATCAGCGGCAGGCGCAGCCGTTCAATCTGCTGGCTGTCCATGGTCAGGCAAATCAGGCCACGGCCATAGCGGGCCATGAAATTGATCGCTTCCGGCGTCGCCATCTGGGCCGGGATGACCAGATCGCCCTCGTTCTCCCGGTCCTCATCATCGACCAGGATGAACATGCGGCCCTGGCGGGCCTCCTCGATCAACTCTTCGGTGCTGCTCAGCACCGCACGGTCATCCGGCGGCAGACGGGATTCGGGAGCGGACATTTTCAGCCTTCTTTTCCAACCAGACGGGCAACGTAGCGCGCCAGCATATCAACTTCCAGGTTCACCCGCGCGCCGGCCCCGATCTGGCCGAACGTGGTCTCCTGCGCGGTGTGGGGGATGATGTTCACGCCGAACACATCGCCCTCCACCTCATTCACGGTCAGGGAGACACCGTTCAGCGCCACCGAACCCTTGGCCGCGATATAGCGGGCCAGATTGGGCGGAGCCTGGAAGCGCCAGCGGTGGCTGTCACCATCCGGCGTCACCGACAGCACGGTGACGATGCCATCGACATGGCCATAGACCAGATGCCCCCCCAGCTCATCCCCCAGCTTTAAGGAGCGTTCCAGGTTGACGGGCGTACCCACCACCCAGTCACCCACCGTCGTCTTGGCGATGGTTTCCGCCGACACATCGACGCGATAGGCGCCGGCCAGCTTTTCGATGACCGTCAGGCAGACGCCGTTGGACGCGATAGACGCGCCCATCGCCACCTGCGACAGGTCATAGCGGGTTTCGATCGTCAGGCGAAGGTCGCCACGATGTTCGATCTCGGCAATCCGGCCGATGTCGGTGATGATGCCTGTAAACATCCGCCTAAATTAGGGCGATAAGTGCCGGTTTGCGAGCGGCATTTCTCTGCGGTTCACGCATGGCCCCGCTGTGCGGGCGCGCCCTTGTCTCTAACCCGCCCGCGGCACCGCACGACGATAGCGTTCCAGCAGATCATCGCCTAAGGGCACGACATCCACCCGGCGCAAGCGGATGGCATCGGCCAGATCGTCGACCCCAAAGCCGGCGGCAGCCCCCAGGCCGTCGCCGCCGATCACCATCGGCGCGCGAAACCACTCCAGCCGGTCCACCTCCCGCGCGCGCAGCAGGGAGGCGGCCAGCCGTGACCCGCCTTCCGCCAGCACCCGCGTCACCCCACGTGCAGCCAGGGCATGCAGGGCGGCGGTGATGGCAATTTCACCGGGGGTTTCCGGGTCGATCTCGATCAATTGCACGCCGCAATCGGTGAAAGCGCGGGCCCGCGCCGCCTCCGCACCATGGCGCAGGGTGATGATCCAGGTCGGCACCGTTGGCGCCTGCTGCACCAGCTTGGCCGTCAGTGGCAGGCGCAGACGGCTGTCCAGCACCACCCTCACGGGCGAGCGATCCTCCAGCCCCGGCAGGCGGCAGGTCAATTCAGGATCGTCGGCCAGGGCCGTGCCGATCCCAATCATGATGACATCATGATTGGCCCGCAGCCGGTGTCCCTCCGCCCGCGCCGCCGCCCCGGTGATCCACTGGCTGTGGCCACTGCGGGTGGCGATGCGCCCATCCAGGCTGGTGGCCATTTTCAGGCTCACCATGGGCTTGGCATAGCGGATACGATTGATGAAGCCCTCGTTGAGCGCCTCCGCCTCAGCCGCCATCAACCCGACATCCACCCGGATGCCGGCTTCCCGCAGGCGTTGGATGCCACCACCGCAGACGCGCGGATCGGGGTCTTCACAGGCCACGACCACCCGCGCCACCTTGGCGGCGATCAACGCCTCCGAACAGGGCGGCGTTTTGCCATGATGGTTGCAGGGTTCCAGGCTGACATAGGCGGTGGCACCGCGCGCCGCAACCCCAGCCTGGGCCAGGGCCTGGGTTTCCCCATGTGGCCGACCGCCGGGGGCGGTGACGGCCTGCCCCAGCACAACCCCATCCTTGACAATGACACAGCCAACCGACGGGTTGGGCCAAACCCGTCCCAGTCCCTGTTCGGCCAGGGCCAGGGCGGACGCCATATGGGTATGGTCCGCCGGCGAAAAAGCAGATGCCGGCATCGGCGAAATTCCATTTACTCAGGCGCAAGCACGTCGGTGCGCAATGTCTCGACAAATTGGTTGAAGTCTGTCGCCTCCCGAAAATCCTTATAGACAGAGGCGTAACGGATATAGGCAACCTTATCGAGCGCTTTCAAGCTGTCCATCACCATGGCACCGATCTGGGTCGCCGGGATTTCCGTTTCCCCGGAACTTTCCAGTTGGCGGACGATGGAATTGACCACCCGGTCGATCCGGTCGGCATCCACCGGGCGCTTGCGCAGGGCGATGCGCATGGAGCGCAGCATCTTTTCCCGATCAAACGGCTCCCGCGAGCCGGAACTTTTGACCACGGTCAATTCACGCAGTTGCACCCGCTCGAACGTCGTGAAACGGGCACCGCAAGCCGAACAGAAACGCCGCCGCCGGATGGCCGAGTTATCCTCGGTCGGGCGGCTGTCCTTAACCTGGGTGTCGTCATTCCCGCAAAACGGGCAACGCATGCAGAGCCTCCATTCATCCCTGTTTTATTTTATCTCATTGGCAAGCAAAACAAAACCGCGCCCTGGTTTCCCGGGGCGCGGCCTTTGAACATTACAGGGTCGGGTAGATCGGGAACTGGCGGCACAGCGCCTGTACCCGGTCCCGCACACGGGCTTCCGCCGCGCTGTTGTCACCATTGCTGATGGCCAGCGCGTCCAGCACTTCCACGATCATATCGCCGATCTGGGCAAATTCGGCGGTACCGAAACCGCGCGTGGTGGCAGCCGGGCTGCCCAGGCGCACACCGGACGTGACAAAAGGTTTTTCCGGATCGAACGGCACGCCGTTCTTGTTGCAGGTCATCCCGGCATTTTCCAGCGCATGTTCAGCCGCCTTGCCGGTCAGCTTCTTCGGGCGCAGGTCCACCAGCACAATATGACTGTCGGTGCCGCCGGAAACGATATCCAGCCCGCCGGCGATCAGCCGTTCGGCCAGCACCTTGGCGTTGGCAACGACGCTGGCGGCATAGGTCTTGAATTCCGGGCGCAGCGCCTCACCAAAGGCCACGGCCTTGGCGGCGATGACATGCATCAGCGGGCCGCCCTGCAGGCCGGGGAACACGGCGGAATTGATCTTCTTGCCCAGATCCAGGTCGTTGGACAAGATCATGCCGCCGCGCGGGCCGCGCAGGGTCTTGTGGGTGGTCGTGGTCACCACATGGGCATGCGGCAGCGGGTTGGGATAGACGCCGGCGGCAATCAGACCCGCATAATGGGCCATGTCCACCATGAAATAGGCGCCGATCTCATCCGCGATCTTGCGGAAACGGGCGAAGTCAATGGCGCGCGGATAGGCCGAACCACCGGCGATGATCAGCTTCGGCTTATGTTCGCGCGCCTTGGCTTCCAGATCATCATAATCGATCAGGTGGGTATCGCGGGTCACGCCATAGGAAACGACCTTGAACCACTTGCCGGACTGGTTGGCCGGCGCACCATGGGTCAGGTGGCCACCGGCGGCCAGATCCATACCCATGAAGGTGTCGCCCGGCTGCAGCAGGGCCATGAAAACCGCCTGATTGGCCTGGGCGCCGGAATGCGGCTGCACATTGGCGAATTCACAGCCGAAAAGCTTCTTGGCGCGCTCAATCGCCAACTGCTCGGCGATATCGACATACTCGCAGCCACCGTAATAGCGCTTACCCGGATAACCTTCGGCATACTTGTTGGTGAGGACCGAGCCCTGGGCCTCCAGCACGGCGGTGGAAACGATGTTCTCGGAAGCGATCAGTTCGATCTGTTCCTGCTGGCGGGCCAATTCCTTTCGAATGCCCAGATACAGGTCGGGATCGGCATCGGCCAGCCGGTCGGAGAAGAAACGGGAACCCTGAATGCTGTCCATGATCGTCTGATCCTCAACAGTGAAAGAGGCCGCCGGGTTCAACCCAGCATGGCCACACGGCGGGCATGGCGCCCGCCTTCGAATGGGGTGGAGAAGAAGGTGGCGACACAGTCCTTGGCAATCTCGATCCCCGTGGTGCGCGCACCCAGCACCAGCACATTGGCATCATTGTGCAGGCGGGTCAGCCGCGCGTCGGTCGGGCTGTGACAGAGGGCGGCGCGCACATGGCGATGGCGGTTTGCCGCGATGGAAATGCCGATGCCTGTCCCGCAGATCAACACACCCATGTCGGCACGCCCATCGGCAAGGGCAGCAGCAACAGCATCTGCATAGGTGGGATAATCGACCGACGCACTGCCGTGCGTGCCCAGGTCCAGCACCGCATGCCCCAGTTCGCTCAACTGGGCTGCAACCTGCGCCTTCAGGTCAGGACCGGCATGATCGGATGCAATCGCGATCGTCAAAGCGCCCGCCATGGGACCCGTTTCGTCGCCATTCATGGTGCCACCCTATCCAACAAAATTCCGTACCGCCGGGCGGCCGGCAAAATGGGGAGACGCCCCAGAGCTGGGGGGTCTCTGACGGAGGCGACCCTACCAGATGGTTCCCCGCAGCACCAGAACTCGGGCCTGGATGACAGAGCAAGCCCGCCCTGCCCGTCGCGCTTGCCTGGGCATCCCACGGCCCAAGCCGGTACGCTTCCGAGTCGGTATTGTTCGGTCTTTGGCGTATATCATGCACTCGCACAACAAATCACCATAGGGTCGGTTCGTTATAACGTCCGATATAGACCTACTACAGATGTATCGCCAATGCAGTAGCAGATGGACGAGTGACGCTCTTTCACCAACGCATTATAATAACTCTGATGCCAGAATAGCACCAAGTAATCCAAACAAATTCCTCGATGTTTCCCGTTGACAGAATTTCACCGCCGTGCGAAGCGAAATCATCGCTGGGCGTAATTTGGGAAAAGACGCAATGACCGATCAGCTGGGCAATGATCTGCAGACGGGTGATCTTCTGCGGATGACAGCAGAAATCGTTTCCGCCTATGTCGGCAAGAACACGCTGCAGACACAGCAGCTCGCGGAAGTTATCAACACGGTGTATTCCACCCTCACCGGGCTGCAGGGGGCACCTCAGGAAACCGTGACAGAGCCGTCCCGACCGGCGGTGCCGATCAAGCGTTCCGTGACGCCCGAGTACATTATCTGCCTGGAAGATGGCAAGAAGCTGAAGATGCTGAAGCGGCATCTCCGCTCCACCTACGACATGACGCCGGATGAATATCGGGTGAAGTGGGGCCTGCCACCGGATTACCCGATGGTTGCACCCAACTATGCGGCGCAGCGTTCCGAATTCGCCAAGAAGATCGGTCTGGGCCGTGGTTCGTCGGTGCGCGCCGGTCGCCGCCGGGGCTGATGCCTGGACAGCAGTTTCCATTCAGGAGCAGGCAGCCGGGCCCCTTTACGCCCTTCCCCCCTGCCTATACCAAGCTGCATGATGGCAGCGCCCGGCACCTGAGGGAACACGAAATCTCCCTTGATCGGT
>Ga0066602_10000799_pt1 | contig 23807 bp, 28 predicted proteins | sample Higcelweek5metaG_FD_59481 | JGI IMG/M metagenome (GOLD analysis project Ga0066602, IMG submission 59481) | Freshwater pond sediment microbial communities from the University of Edinburgh, under environmental carbon perturbations - High... | ecosystem: Environmental > Aquatic > Freshwater > Pond...
GATGGCGGTGGGGGCGGTGTAGAAGATATTGACCTTGTGCTTGTCGATCACCTCCCAGAACCGGCTGACGCTGGGATAGTTGGGGATGCCTTCGAACATCAGCGTGGTGGCGCCATTGGCCAGCGGGCCATAGACGATATAGCTGTGACCGGTCACCCAACCCACATCGGCGGTACACCAATAGATGTCGCCCTCATGGTAATCGAACACATATTGATGCGTCATCGACGCATAGACCAGATAGCCGCCGGTGGTGTGCAGCACGCCCTTGGGCTTGCCGGTGGAACCGGAGGTATAGAGGATGAACAGCGGGTCTTCCGCGCTCAGCACCTCTGCCGGGCAATCAGCGGAGACCTTGGCAATCTCCTCCTCATACCAGTAATCGCGGCCCTCTTTCCAGGCGACAGCACCGCCGGTGCGCTTGACCACGATGACGGAGGAGACGTCGGGCAGGCTTTCCAGCGCCTTGTCGACATTGGCCTTCAGCGGCACCTTGCGGCCGCCGCGCAGACCCTCATCGGCGGTGATGATGATCTTGCCTTCGCAGCCTTCGACCCGGTCCTTCAGGCTGTCGGGGGAGAAGCCGCCAAAGACGATGGAATGGATGGCACCGATACGGGCGCAGGCCAGCATGGCATAGGCTGCCTCAGGGATCATCGGCAGATAGATCGTCACCCGGTCGCCCTTTTTCACCCCATGTGCCTTCAGCACATTGGCCAGCCGGCTGACCTTTTCATGCAGCTGGCGATAGGTGATGTGGGCGCTGTCGGCGGGGTTGTCGCCTTCCCAGATGATGGCGGTCTGGTCGCCGCGCGTTTCCAGGTGGCGATCGATGCAATTATAGGAAACGTTGGTGGTGCCGTCTTCGAACCAGCGGATGGCGACATCGCCCTCAAAACTGGTGTTCTTCACCTTGGTATAGGGGGTGAACCAGTCGATCCGCTTGCCATGTTCGCCCCAGAACCCGTCCGGGTCGGAGATCGACCGCTCATACATTTCCTTGTACTTGGCGGCGTCAACCCAGGCGCCGCGGGCGGTTTCTTCCGCTACCGGAAAGAAAGTCGGGCTGCTCATGGCGTTCAATCTCCCAGCTGTTGTCGCAGCGCCGTCCGGGTTGCCCGGTGGGCAATGGCTGCGGTTCTTTTCGACGTTGCCGGCGTAACGGGTGGCGGTTCAATCGCACCCCAACCCGGCATCGGTAACCTTATGTAAGCATGCCTAAGCTATTTTGGAACATGTACATTCGTCGCGTGCTACGCGCGGGGCTCGGGCGGTTGTCCTGTCCGCCCGCGCGCGTGCATTCGGGGGCGCGCTGTGGTATGGAGAATGCCTACCGTTGCGCAGCCGAACAGGTTGGGCAACTGAACGGGGGACGGGGCATGGCGGGCGAAAGGCCGGAATGCATGGAGCTGGCACCGGAGGCGGAGGCAGAGGTTTCCCGCCTGGGTTTGCGCACCAGCCTTCTGGCGCTTGAAACGCTGTTGCGTCTGGCAGCATCACCCGGTGTATTCCCGGTGCAGGAGGCGGCACAGGATGCCCGCCTGCTGGCAAGACGGATGCATACGGCCACACAGGACATGCATGCGGTGCTGGCCAAGGCGGGGTGAGTGGGCTTACCCGGCAGGCGCGATACGCCCCTCGCCATCCACCAGCAGCGGCACGGGCCGCAGCGGTCGGCCCACGCAGGGGCCTTCCACGCACATCCCATCATCCACCTGGAACAGGGCACCATGGGTGCTGCATTGCAGGTGGGTGCCTTCGCGGTTCATGAACCGGTCCGGGTCCATTTCCAGCGGCACGCCGATATGCGGGCAGGCATTGCGATAGCCGTAAACCTGCTCCCCCCGGCGGAAGACCAGGATCGGCACCGGCCTTTCGCCGCCACGATCCCAGTCAAACCCGCGTGCCGCACCGTCGGGAATCTCTGTCAGATGGCAGAGAAAGCCGCCGCCGCTCACGCCTCAACTCCCATCAGGCCGCAGGCATAGGCCCATTGATCATCCGTCACCGGGCAGACGGACAGGCGGGATTGCTTGACCAGCTGCATTTCCGACAGCACCGGATCATCCTTGATCCGCTTCAGGGTCAGTGGTGCCTTGACCGGGGTCACCGGTTTCAGGTCCACCATGACGAAGCGGCCGGCGGGATCGCTGGGGTCGGGATAGGCGGTGGCCACCACCTCGGCAATGCCGACAATCTCCAGCCCCTCATTGGAGTGGTAGAAGAATACCCGGTCGCCCACCGCCATGGTCTTCAGGTTCTTGGCGGCCTGATGGTTGCGCACCCCATCCCAATGGGTGCGCCCATCCTTGACGAACTGGTCCCAGGAATATTTGAACGGTTCGGATTTCACCAGCCAATGGGCCATCTTCGTGCTTCCCCTGACAGGTCAGGCCGGCAGAACCTTACGGAACGGGCGGATCGTTACGCTGGCGAACAGACCGGCCTTGGCATAGGGGTCGCCCGCGGCAATCGCTTCCACCTCGGCCTGGTCGGCCACGTCAAGGATCAGCAGGCTGCCGACGGGCTTGCCGTCCTCGCTCAGAATCGGGCCGGCGATGGTGATCTTGTCCGACAGGCTGGTCAGATATTCCAGATGTGGCGGGCGGGTCGCCATGCGCAGGTCCAGCGAATCCGGCTTGTCGATACATTCCAGAATGAAGTGCATGGCGTGGGTACCCTGTTGGTTCAATGTTGAGCCTTGGCCGGAATGCTTAACCGGTGACGCGGGTGGCGTCCAGGCCATTGACGCGGTTGTGATTGCCCCCGCACACTGCCCCAAAGCAATATCCATACACGAATAAGACGGGGTCGGACATGATGCGGTCGCGGGGCGGTCGCTGGTTGGTGACGGGGCTGGCATTGCTGCTGGCTGGCTGCGCCACCGGACAGGGAACCGGGCATTCCGGGGATAAGGACAAGGGCGGGGACAAACAGGCGTTGGCGCCGGGGCTGGATGCGGCATCCAGCCGCGACCCGTTCCCCAGCCGCTATAAGCCCGCCGCCAGCGGGCTGGTGGTGCTGACGGGGGCGACGGTGCTGACCGGCACCGGGGCGCGGATCGAAAACGGCACCGTGATCATCCGCGATGGCCGGATTGAGGCGGTGGGGGCGGGCCTGCCTGTGCCGGCGGGGGCTACCATTGTGGATGCGGCGGGGCGCTGGGTGACCCCTGGCATCATCGACATGCATTCCCATCTGGGGGTTTATGCCTCCCCCGCCGTGGATGCCCATTCCGACGGGAATGAGATGACGGACCCGAACACGGCCCAGGTCTGGGCCGAACATTCGGTCTGGCCGCAAGACCCCGGTTTTGAACGGGCGCTGCGCGGCGGTGTCACCACCTTGCAACTGCTGCCCGGTTCGGCCAACCTGTTCGGCGGGCGCAGCGTGACGGTGAAGAATGTCACCGCCCGCAATGTGATGGAGATGAAATTCCCCGGCGCCCCCTATGGGCTGAAAATGGCCTGCGGGGAGAATCCCAAGCGCGTCTATGGCGACAAGGGCCGGGCACCCGGCAGCCGCATGGCCAATGTGGCGGGATATCGCACGGCCTGGATCGAAGCGGCGGAATATCGCCGCAAATGGGACGCCTATTACAAGGAAAAGCAGGACGCCAAGGGCGACAAGCAGCCCGATCCGCCCAAGCGTGACCTGCAGATGGAAACCCTGGCCGGCGTGCTGTCGGGCGATATCCTGGTGCAGAACCATTGCTACCGCGCCGACGAGATGTCGGTGATGCTGGAGGTGGCGCGGGAGTTCGGCTATCGCGTCACCGCCTTCCACCACGCCACCGAGGCTTACAAGATCAGCGACCTGCTGAAGCAGGATAATGTCTGTATCGCCACCTGGGCCCATTGGTGGGGATTCAAGATGGAAGCCTATGACGGGGTGCCGGCCAATGCCGCCATGGTCCACCGGGCCGGGGCCTGCGCCGTCATTCATTCCGATGACGAAACATTGATCCAGTACCTGCCCAAGGAAGCCGCCCAGGCCATGGCGGAGGGCAATTATCTGGGGCTGGGCATCAGGGAGGAGGAGGCGATCAGCTGGATCACCGCCAACCCCGCCAAGGCCATCGGCGTGCAGGACAAGACCGGCACGTTGGAGCCGGGCAAGATGGCGGATGTTGTGGTGTGGAACGGCAATCCCTTCAGCATCTATACGCTGGCCGATCTGGTTTATATTGATGGCGTGCCGCAATTCGACCGCGCCCACCCGCCTGCCGAACCCCGCTCCGATTTTGAGCTGGGACAGGCGGGTGCGGAAATCTTTCAGGGCAAGGGGGCGAAGTGATGCGCGGCTTCAAACAGATGCTTCTTGGCGGGGCCGTGCTGCTGGCCGGCCTGGGCCATGCGGGGGCGGAAACCATCGCCATCCAGGGGGCGACCCTGGTGAATGGCAGCGGTGTTTCCACACCGGACGCCACCATCATCATCAAGGATGGCATTGTCACGGCGGCGGCACCGGGTGCGGTGGTGCCGGCGGGGGCGACGCTGGTAGAGGGCAAGGGCAAGGTGGTGACGCCAGGCCTGTTCGTCTCCTCCTCCGATATCGGGATTGAGGAGGTGAGTGCCGTCAAGGAGACCAATGACAGCAATGCCGCCAATCCCCGGATTTCTGTGGCCTATGATCCCTCCTACGCTGTCAACCCGGCCAGCAGCCTGATCCCGCTGGCGCGGGCGGGTGGCATCACCCGGGCCGTGGTGATGCCCGCCGTGGCCTTTGGCGATGGTGCCCATATCCATGATGGGGAAACGGCGGGCCATGTCGATGAGCCGCTGTTCCAGGGCCAGCCGGCACTGATCCATCTGGGGGCCGCCCCGGACATCGTGGTGAAGCCTCGCCTGGGCGTGGCCCTGCCCTTTGGTGAAAGTGCCGCCAGCAGTGCCGGCGGCAGCCGTGCGCTGTCCGTCGCCATCCTGAAGGCCGCGCTGGAGGATGTGCGCCATTACGCCGCCAACAAGGGGGCCTATAATCAGGGCGGCACGCGGGAATACAGCCTGTCGCGGCTGGACCTGGATGCGCTGCTGCCCGTGGTCCGGGGGGAAGCGCCTTTGTTCCTGGCCGTCCACCGCGCCGCCGATATCCGCCTGGCCCTGCGGCTGGCGCGGGAGGAAAAACTGCGGCTGGTGCTGATGGGGGCGGAGGAAGGCTGGATGGTGGCGGGGGAAATCGCCGCTGCCGGCGTGCCCGTCATCATCAAGCCCACCACCAACCTGCCGGGCCGGTTTGAAACCCAACATGCGCGGCTGGACAATGCCGCCCTGCTGGAAAAGGCTGGCGTGGTGGTGATCCTGACCGGCAGCGCCGATGGCCATTATGCCAATCAGGTGCGGTTCCAGGCCGGCACGGCGGTGGCCTATGGCATGCCGCGCGACAAGGCGCTGGCTGCCATCACCGGCCGCCCGGCGGCCCTGTTCGGGGGTGCGGACAGCGCCGGCCAGGTCGCCATCGGCAAGCCCGCCGATCTGGTGCTGTGGGGCGGTGACCCGCTGGAACCGATGGTGCTGGCGGAACGGGTTTTCATTAACGGGGCGGAACAATCCCTGAAAACCCGCCAGCGCGCGCTGGAGGAACGGTATTTGAAGCGCTGAGAAAGGTTGGGGCAGCCTGAAGCGAAGGCTGCCCCCATCCGCTTGTACCTACTTGCCTTGATCAGAACCTATGGTTCCAATCAAGGCCCTCAAGCGCCGGCGCCAATATCCATTGGCTTGGCTCACGCGCACATGGGTGCGCGGGCGCTCAATGCGCCAACCGAGTTGCGATGAGTGGAACTCATCGCAACTCGGTATTACTTCCCCTCCAGCACCCAATCCGGCCGCACCCAATGGCAGGTATAGCCGTTGGGGAGGCGTTCCAGATAATCCTGGTGGAAATCTTCGGCTTCCCAGAACGGACCGGCGGGTGTGATTTCGGTGGCGAGTTTGCCGGGCCAGCGGCCCGATGCCTCCACCGCCGCTGTCACCTGCCGGGCCGTTTCGGCCTGGGTGTCGTCCAGGGTAAAGATGGCGGAGCGGTATTGGGTGCCGATATCATTACCCTGGCGGTTGGCTGTCGTCGGATCATGAATCTGGAAGAAGAATTCCAGCAGCCGGTGATAGGTCAGCCGGTCGGGATCAAAGCTGATCTCAATCGCCTCCGCATGGCCGGTCTTGCCGGTTTTCACATCCCTATAGGTGGGGTTGGCCAGACTGCCGCCGGTATAGCCGACGCGGGTGGCCACCACGCCCGGCACCTTGCGGATCAGATCCTGCATGCCCCAGAAACAGCCGCCGGCCAGAACGGCCCTTTGCGTGCCCATTCAACACACTCCCAGATCAAAGGAATCGACTTGGTGGATAAGGTGGGCGGGGGGCCGGGTAAAATCCAGGGGGGCGGCGCGCATCATGGGTCACCCGTGCGTGATCGGCGTTCGACAAGCGGCTTGCGCCGCGTTAAATCCGCCTGCCATGACTGAACAGACCCCTGCCACCGATGCGGCGCTGGCCGCCCGCGTCGCCGCCCTTGATCTGGTTTCCGCCGTGCTGTCGCGCCGCGTGCCGTTTGATGATGCCTGGGAAGGCCATCGCGGCATCCGCCAGCTGGAAGCGCGCGACCGCGCCTTTGTGCGCCTGCTGTGCGCCACCGTGCTGCGCCGGCTGGGCCAGATCGATGCCTGCATCGCCGCCTGCCTGGACAAGCCGGGCCAGCAATTGAAGGCCGTGGTGCAGGATATTCTGCGCCTAGGGGCGGCCCAACTGCTGTTCCTGAATACGCCAGCCCATGCCGCCGTGGATACGGGCGTGGAACTGGCCATCCAGCGCAAGCAGCACCCCTATAAGGGCCTGATCAACGCCGTCCTGCGCCGGCTGGCGCGGGATGGGCAAACCATGCTGGCGGCACAGGATGCCGGCCGGCTGAACACGCCGGACTGGCTGTGGCTGGCCTGGCGCAAGCATTACGGCACCGGCCCCACCCGCGCCATCGTGGAAAGCCAGTTGAACGAAGCGCCGCTGGATATCACGGTGAAGGGTGATGCCGCCGCCTGGGCGGAGAAACTGGGCGGCGTTCTGCTGCCCACCGGCAGCATCCGCCGCCCCGCCGGCGGGCAGGTGGTGGAACTGCCGGGCTTCGATGATGGGGTCTGGTGGGTGCAGGATGCTGCCGCCGCCATCCCGGCCCGGCTGTTCGGCGACCTGTCGGGCAAGCAGGCGCTGGACCTCTGTGCCGCCCCCGGCGGCAAGACGGCGCAGCTGGCCGCCGCCGGTGCCCATGTCACCGCCGTCGACCGCTCCGACAAGCGATTGCTGCGGCTGACGGAGAATATGCAGCGGCTGGGCTTTGCCGATCGCGTTACCACCGTCGTGGCCGACGCCACCGAATGGCGGCCGGAACAGCCCGCCGATGCCGTGCTGCTGGATGCACCCTGCAGTGCCACCGGCACCATCCGCCGCCATCCCGATGTCGCACGGCTGAAGGATGAGGAGGATGTGGAGAAACTGGGCCGCATCCAGTCCCGCATGCTCTATCGCGCTGTCGACATGCTGAAGCCGGGCGGCGTGCTGGTTTACTGCACCTGTTCCTTACAGCCGGAGGAGGGGGAGGTGCAGATCACCAACCTGCTCTATCGCCGCCCGGAAATGAAGGTGGTGCCGATCACAGCCGATGAGGTGGGCGGCATGGCCGACCTGCTGACGCCAGAAGGGTTTGTGCGCTGTCATCCCGGCCATCTGGCGGCCCAGGGCGGTATGGACGGCTTCTTCGTCGCCCGGTTGAAGCGGACGGCCTGAGGTTCAGGCTTTCTGCGGCAGCAGCACGATGCCATCCTCGTCGCTGTAAAGCCATTGGCCGGGGGTGAAGTCGCAGCCACCGAAATGTACGGTGACATCGGCTTCCCCGGCCCCGGTCTTGGCACTTTTCAGCGGGTTGGTGCCCAGGGCCTTGACGCCCAGCGGCAGGGCGCCGATGGCCACCTGGTCCCGGATGGCGCCATGCACGACAATGCCGGCCCAGGCATTTTTCACCGCCAACCCGGCGATGATATCGCCCACCAGGGCAGAGGCGAGCGTGCCGCCGCCATCCACCACCAGCACCGCCCCGTCGCCTGGGGTGGAGAGCAGGGATTTCAGCAGCGCATTGTCCCGGTGGCAGCGAATCGTGCGCACCTTGCCGAAGAAGCGGGCATGGCCGCCGAAATTGCGGAACTGGGTGGCGCAGCTGGCAATCACCCGTTCATGCTGGTCCACAAGGTCGGCGGTGGCGAAGGGCATGGGCTGTTTCCTGTGCTGGTGTGGCGGGTCTGGCACCAAAAGACATTAAACGTCGTATCCGGCATGATGGGCGAGATGGACCTTTGGCGAAGCATGGCCGGTCACCCCGCAGCCGCCTGCCTTACCACCACCACCTGATTGCGTCCCCCGGATTTGGCGGCGTATAGCGCCTCATCCGCCGCGCGCAGGATTGATGCTACGCCCGGAAGATCCGGCCCATAGGTGGCGACACCGATGCTGGCCGTCACCTCGATCTCTGCCCCTTCGTGGCGCAGCGGTGTGAAGGAGAGCAGATGGCGCAGCCGCCCGGCCAACCCCTCTGCCGCATCCAGGTCCGTTTCCGGCAGCAGGGCGACGAATTCCTCCCCACCCAGCCGGGCGAACAGGTCGGTCTGCCGCAGGTTGTTGCCCACCAGCCGGGCGACGGATTTCAGCACATGGTCGCCCGTGGCGTGTCCGAACCGGTCATTGACCGATTTGAAATGATCCAGATCCAGCAACAGCACCGTCAGCGGGCGTTTGAAACGGCGCGCGCGCTCCACTTCCTGCTCGGCCTGTTCCTCGAACCGGCGGCGGTTGGCGATTCCGGTCAGCGGATCCAGTCTCGCCTCCGCTTCCAGCCGCAGTTCCAGTTGGAAGCCGTAACGCGCTGTGCGCTCCAGCGCATGGGCCAGCACATAGGCGGCAAAGATGCCGGTCGCGAAAAAGGCGATGGTATTGAACAAGGGGAAGCCTGTCAGCCCGTCAGCCAATACCAGCGTGCCCACCAGCAGCACCGACGGCAGATTGACCAGTGGGACCAGCCGCGCGCGGGTGACGCAGATGGCCGAAACGGTGGGGAACAGCGCCAGCCCCGCCGGGCCGTAAAGAAAGCCATCCGTGAGCAGATATTGTGTCATTGCCACGCTGCCCGTCCCTGCCGTGACCGCCAGCATGGTCATGGGCAGCAATGATGCGGGTGGCTGGCGGGAAATGCGCCACGCGCACCATAGCATCAGGCCGGCAGCCCCCACGCGGATCGGCATCACCAGCCAGAACCGCGTGGGGTCCAGCACCAGATCCCAGATAATGAAGCTCAGCAGGGACAGGGCGCCGGCGCTGATGGGCCATGCCAGGGCGTCGCGCAGCCTTGCCGCCCGCCACTCATCAAAACGATGTTCCGTTGCTGCGTCGAACATCGGCAAACCCAAAGCCATATCTGTTTGTCCGTTTCGTCCCTGCCGGTTGCTGCGATGCCAAATTTTTCGCGCATATTACAGCGGGCATCAGGCGCCGCACAGTCGGGAAATAACGATATTGATTATGTTTTAGTCGTAAATCCTTTGGCGGAAGCGGCAATGGAAACCGGTTGTGTCGAACAACCGTTTGAACGATGCTGCGGCAGGACCGTATCAAGGGTCCGAACAATGAAAGACGGAGGAAACCATGGCTGCCTTTGATCCCGCCGTGAATCGGCATTGGTTGCTGGAAGCCCGCCCCAAAGGCGGCAACTTCGCCGAGGTACTGAATCTGCGAGAGGAGAAGGCACCGGAACCGGGGCCGGGTGAATATCGCCTGCGCACCATCTATCTGTCGCTGGACCCGACCAACGCGGTCTGGATGCAATATGACAGTTATCTGCCGGCGGTGCCGTTGGGCACCACCATGCGGGGGCTGGTGCTGGGCGTGGTGGATATATCCAACCATGACCGGATCAGGGTTGGCGACATCGTCATGGGCATGGGGCGCTGGGCGGATTATGTCATTACCAACGGGGAAGGCATGGGCAAGGTGCCCGGCATCCCTGGCTTGCCGCTGCTGGCCTATATGGGGCCGCTGGGCATGACGGGGGCCACCGCCTATTTCGGCCTGCTGGATATCGGCAAGCCAAAGGAGGGGGAAACCGTGGTGGTGTCTGCCGCCGCCGGTGCCGTCGGCTCCCTGGTGGGGCAGATTGCCCGGCTGAAAGGTTGTCGTGCGGTGGGAATCGCCGGGTCGGACGAGAAATGCAATTGGCTGACCGGTGAACTGGGCTTTGACGCGGCGGTGAATTACAAGGCCCAGGGCTGGCGCAAGCAACTGCGCGCCGCCGTGCCGCAGGGTGTTGATATCTATTTCGAGAATGTCGGCGGGGAGATCACCGAGACGGTGCTGGAACTGCTGAACATCAAGGGTCGCATCCCCTTCTGTGGCGCGATCAGCCAGTATAATGCCACCGAACCACAGCCGGGCCCCCGCAACCTGTCCATCCTGGTATCGCGCCGGGCGCGGATGGAAGGCTTCCTGGTGCTGGATTACACGCCCCGGATGGCTGAGATGTATGCCGAAATGGGGCCTTGGGTGGCTGCCGGCAAAATCAAATGGAAGGTCGATCTTGATCAGGGTCTGGAAAACACCCTGACCTCCTTCGCCAAGCTGTTCAGCGGCGGCAATACCGGCAAGCTGGCGGTTCAGGTATCGCCAGCACCCTGAAAGATCAGTACGCTGGCAGGCCAGCCGGGTCACTGACGACCAGATCAATCAAATCCCGCATCGCCGGTTCCGCCATTCCTTCACCGGCGGACAGGCTGGCGATGCGGGGTCTGGGCGTGCGGCGGCGCGCCATTTCCAGCATGGGCCGCAATTCATAACGAAAAGCGTGGTTCGCGAACGGGAACCGGTCCAGCAGCAGCAAGGCCGGGCGGGCCCGTGCGAACAGGCAAAGCAGGCTGGCGGCGCGCTGCTTCTTCCAGGCATGGCCAGCCGGTACCCCGCTCGCATCCAGGATCATGCCCGGCTGATCCAACCGCCAATGGGCAATAGGGGCAAGCAGGGCGACAGTCAGCCCCTGTCGCGCCACCGGTGGGCTCTCACCGCCCCAGGCCAACAGCACGTTCCAGCCCTGCCCAGCCAGCAGCCGGGCCATATCGGTCAATCGCGCTGTGTCGCCTTGGGCCATCGGTTGTGCCCAGAACAACAGATCAGGGGGCGGTGCAGCGGTCATTGTTGCAGGGCGGCAAAGCTGGACAAGGGGACTGTCATAGGTCACCACTATTGTAAGCATTAAGCAAAAACCGGAACCAGCCGGGATCGGGTATCAGGGGGAACAATGGCCGCCAATCTGGCCGCAGAGGTGGAGACGCTGCGTCGTCTGCCGATCTTTGCCGATATCGAACTGTCAAAGCTGAAGCTGCTGGCCTTTACCAGCGAGCGGGTGAGCTTCAATTCCGGGGAGATGCTGTTCCGTCAGGACGAGGTGCCGGAGGCTGCCTTCGTCATTCTGGAAGGTCAGGTGCGGCTGGTGGTGGATACCTCTGCCGGTCGGCGTGATTTCGTGGATGTGCCTGCCGGCGGCATTGTGGGGGAGATCGGCATCCTATGCGACCATCCACGCATCGCCAGTGCCCAGGCCATCGCACCGGTCAGCGCGCTACGCATCGCCCGTGACCCGTTTTTGCGGATGTTGATGGAGTTTCCCCATATCGCCATTACGGTGATGCGGGAACTGGCCCTGCGTCTGGAACGCACGACGCGGGAACTCTGGTCCCTGCCGCCGACCGCGTGAGGTCAGGTGGGGCGGCCACGCTTCACGGCATTGATCACCCGGTCCAGTTCCTGAAGGAAAGCCGATTTGTCGGATTTGGACATGGGTGCGTTGCCACCCTGAACCACCCCCATATCGCGCAAATCCTGCATCAGGGCGCGACTTGCCAGGGCGGAACCGATATTGGCCGGGGTGAAGGATCGGCCCGTGGGGCCGATGACGCGCGCGCCCTTGTCCAGACAGCGCTTGGCCAGTTGGATGTCGGCGCTGATGACGATATCGTCTTTCACCGCCTTTTCAACGATCCAGTCATCGGCGGCATCGAACCCGTCGGAGACGACAACCAATCGAACATGGCCTTCCGCCGGCACCCGCAGTGGGCTGTTGGCCACCAGATGCACCGTCAGCCCATAGCGCAGGGCAACCCGGAAGGTTTCTTCCTTCACGGGGCAAGCGTCGGCGTCGATCAGGATTTCAGGCATGGCGGGCGATTTTCAGCAGCTGGAACAGGCAAGCCCGCACAATGCCCCGGATGGTTCAGTTTGGCGAGCGGGAGATGCTTTTGATCGGTCCGCGCGGCTTGCCTGACATCTGGGCGATTTCCCGGTCCTGCTCCTCGATGAAGCCACGTATGGGATCGTCGCCATCCAGTCCGCCCACCAGGGCGCGCGGCACCTTGCGGTTGGAGGTGCGTTGGCCGTCCTGATAGTACACGTCGAACAGGACGTGGCCGGTTTCCACCGGCACCTTCTTCTTGGCCATGGGCCCACTCCTTGGAAAAGGGGTAATGCCAAATCCCGACAAGTCGAATTTGCTCTGGATCTGGCATGGCGACAGAGGCCGCCGCGCTGCACGTGCCGCGTAGCCAAGCCTGCGGTGCAGGCGCGTGACACGGGGGCCGATGATCGGTCACGACCATCGAAATATGGTACAAAGCAGAAGGGGGACGCCGGTTGCCCGGCGTCCCCCTTCCCAATTCCGATGCCCTGGGGCGATCAGACTGCCTTCAGATTGACGGCAGAGGTCTTGCCGCGACGCGGGTCGCGCTCTTCCTCGAACGAGACCTTCTGGCCTTCGTTCAGGGAAGACATGCCAGCGCGTTCAACGGCAGAGATATGGACGAACACGTCCGAACCGCCATTTTCCGGCTGAATGAAACCAAAACCCTTGGTGCTGTTGAACCACTTAACGGAACCGATCGGCATTGTGCCTCTCCTTCGATTTGGGATGGCAGCACGCCACCGGCGTGCCGCATCAGACGTGTCCAGATGGGTCGTCGATCTGGAAACCCGAAGGCAGCAGGCCGGCAGTCCGTAGGAAAGAATGACCCGCCACATATGGACGCTGTTGCACAATCTTGCAAGGGGAATACCGAATTTATCGGTTCTGGCGGCCATGTCCGCATGGGTGGGCTTGCTAAAAGGCACGCGATGCATCTATCTGCGGGGGCGTGGGGCAGGGGACAGGCCATGGAACAATGGGACGAGATTGCACCGCCGGCACCCTTCGACTGTCAGTCCTGCGGGGCCTGTTGCGCCTATTCCGCCGAATGGCCGCGCTTTACGCTGGAGGATGATGCGGAAATCGCCCTGATCCCGGAAGCGATGCTGGCACCCAGCGGTTCCGGGATGCGTTGCGACGGGAACCGTTGCACCGCCCTTACCGGAACGGTGGGGGAAGCTACGGGTTGCGGCATTTATGCCGTGCGACCGATTGTCTGCCGCGATTGCCTGCCGGGTGATGAGGCCTGCCTGATGGCCCGTGCCCACCATGGACTTTGACATGCCATCACTCCCCCCCCAAGTGGTGAAGATTTCATAAAAACTCGCGTAACCAGCATTGAGCTTTGTCTTTTTTTCGTTCAGCCTGCCGTAAGGTAAACCTGAAAGGTGGCGTTGAATGGGGGGGCGGAGATTGCAGGAAGGGTTGGCGATCGCGCTGAGCCGCCTGACCGATCTTTTCATTCCACCCCCCATGCGGGCGCCAGGTTTTGATGAGGGCCAGCTTCAACGGGCCCGCGCCTTTGTTCGGATTACCCTGCTGATCCTGGGTGGCCTGCTGGTCATCTATGCCATCTGGGCGGTGACGGAGGGACCGACCGCCCTGACCAGTCTGGCTTGGGCCATCTATGCTATGTTGTTGACCGCCAATCTGGTGCTGGTGCGGTTGACGGGGCGTTTCCATGCTGTGACCGTGGCCAACAATCTGATGGGTCTGACTGTCATCGGCCTGCTGCTGAACCTGACGGGAGGGTTGCACTCCTCTTTGCTGCCGCTTTTCCTGATCGGGGTGGCCACTACGGGCAATTTTGGCGGCAACCGAGCCATTCTAACGTTTTTTGGCGGTTTCGCGCTGGTCATCACCGGCACCTATCTGCTGCAACTGCAACGCCCTCCTCTGCCAACCGACATCCATGCGCGATTCGCCATCATGGTGACCGCCATTGTGCTGATGATATTGGCCACCCTCTCGGCACAATCCGCGCGCACCCGGACAAGGCGGCGCCTGCGGGCCGCCCGTGACGCTGCCGTCGCTGAGCGGCGGACGGCGGAGCGGGCATTGGCCGATCTGCAGGCCGCCCAGTCGCAGATGTTGTTGCAGGAGAAGATGGCCGGGCTGGGCAGCATGGTCGCCGGCGTGGCGCATGAGGTGAATACCCCCGTCGGCCTGACCGTGACCGGTGCCTCCCAGCTTCGTTCGGAGACCCGGCAACTGGCCGATCTGGTGGCCGATGGCAAGCTGCGCCGGCATCAGTTGGATGATTACTTGCGGCAGGTGGATGAGCTTTCCACCCTGATCGAGCGCAACGCCCTGCGGGCAGGTGAGTTGATCCAATCCTTCAAGGATGTGGCGGTCGATCAATCCAGCGACGCACGACGTTCCTTTCTGTTGGGTGCCTATGTCGCGGAGGTGCTGGCCAATCTGTCGCCCCGTCTGCGCCGCGCCCAGCACAGGGTGGAACTGGCGATACCGGAGGGGATCGAGTTGGATGGTTATCCGGGGGCCATGGCCCAGGTCGTCACCAACCTTGTGATGAACAGCCTGATCCATGGCTATCCTGACGACCGCGCCGGCCTGCTGCGCCTGTCGGCACGGCAGTTACCGGGTGAACGGGTGGAGATGGTTTACAGCGATGATGGCCAGGGCATTCCAACCATTTTGTGGGACAGGATATTCGAACCGTTCTTTACCACCAGGCGCGGCAGCGGCGGCTCCGGCCTGGGCCTTTATCTGCTGTACAGCATTGTCACGGTGCGGCTTGGCGGCACGGTGACGGTCGATCATGCCCCCGGTGGGGGCGCCCTGTTTACATTGGTATTCCCCCGCCATGCGCCAGCGATGGTTGCATCTGAAACCACCGGGGGGACGCCGGTTTGATCCATCGCAATAGTGCGCGTCAGACGCGAAACACCCGGTCGCCGGCTTGCGCCGGTCAACCGGTTCCGCCTAAGCTGACGTGTGAGGGCAGGTGCGGGAACAACAATCCCGCCAGATACGCTTTCCAGGAGAGGAATCATGGTTGAAGTGGTAATTGCCGGTGCGGCCCGTACCCCGATCGGGTCTTTCAATGGCGCCTTTGCGGGCGTACCCGCCGCCAAGCTGGGCGAGGTCGCCATCCGTGAGGCGCTGGCCCGCGCGCAGACCGACGCTGCCGAAGTCTCCGAAGTGGTGATGGGTCATGTGCTGACCGCCGGCCTGGGCCAGAATCCGGTGCGTCAGGCTGCCATCGCCGCCGGCATCCCGGCTGGCCGCACGGCCTTCGCCATCAACCAGATCTGCGGTTCCGGCCTGCGCGCCGTGGCGCTGGGCTATCAGTCGCTGCTGCTGGGTGACACCGATGTGGTGGTGGCCGGCGGTCAGGAAAGCATGTCGCTGTCCCCGCACGCCATGTTCATGCGCGGTGGCACCAAGATGGGCGACGCCGCCCTGGTCGATACCATGATCAAGGATGGCCTGTGGGATGCCTTCAACGGCTATCACATGGGCATCACCGCCGAGAATGTGGCGGAGAAGTTCCAGATCAGCCGCGAGGAACAGGACGCCTTTGCCGCCGGCTCGCAGCAGAAGGCCGAGGCCGCGCAGAAGGAAGGCCGTTTCAAGACCGAAATCGCCGCTGTCACCATCGCCAGCCGCAAGGGTGATGTGGTGGTGGATGCCGATGAATATCCCAAGCACGGCACCACGCTGGAAACGCTGGCGAAGCTGAAGCCCGCCTTCAAGAAGGATGGCACCGTCACCGCCGGCAATGCGTCGGGCCTCAATGACGGGGCCGCCGCCCTGGTGCTGATGCGCGCCGACAATGCCGCCAAGCGCGGCGTGCAGCCGCTGGCCCGCATCGTCAGCTGGGCCACCGCCGGCGTCGATCCCTCCATCATGGGCACCGGCCCCATCCCGGCCTCGCGCGAAGCGCTGCGCAAGGCCGGCTGGTCCATCGACCAGTTGGACCTGATCGAGGCGAATGAGGCGTTTGCCGCCCAGGCGCTGGCCGTGAACAAGGATCTGGGCTGGGATCCGGCCAGGGTGAATGTCAATGGCGGCGCCATCGCGCTGGGCCACCCGATTGGCGCTTCGGGTGCCCGCGTGCTGGTGACCTTGCTGCATGAAATGGCCCGACGCGACGCCAAGAAGGGTCTGGCGACCTTGTGCATTGGCGGTGGTATGGGCGTGGCGCTCTGCGTGGAGCGCGATTGATCTTCAAAACGGCCCCCGCCGGCCTGATCACCGGCGGGAGCCACCTTTTTATATCCAAGCAATTCAACCTAGGGGGAAACAAATGGCACGAGTGGCTTTGGTAACGGGCGGTACGCGTGGCATTGGCGAGGCGATTTCCGTCGCCCTGAAGAATGCCGGTTATACCGTCGCCGCGAACTATGCCGGCAATGACGAGGCTGCCCGCCAGTTCACCGAACGGACCGGCATTGCCGCCTACAAGTTCGACGTGTCCGACCCGAACGCGGTGAACGAGTCTGTTGCCAAGATCGAGGCCGAGCTGGGCCCTGTCGATGTGTTGGTCAATAATGCCGGCATCACCCGTGACGGCGTGATGCACCGGATGAATTTTGAACAGTGGAACGCGGTGATCCAGACCAATCTGGCCAGCTGCTTCAACACCTGCCGCGCCGTGATTGACGGCATGCGCGCCCGCAATTTCGGCCGCATCGTCAATATCGGCTCCATCAATGGTCAGGCCGGCCAGTATGGCCAGGTGAACTACGCTGCCGCCAAGTCCGGCATCCATGGCTTTACCAAGGCCTTGGCCCAGGAAGGGGCCGCCAAGGGCATCACCGTGAACGCCATTGCACCCGGCTATATCGACACGGACATGGTGCGCGCCGTGCCGCCCAACGTGCTGGAGAAGATCGTCGCCAAGGTGCCGGTCGGACGTCTGGGCAAGGCGGAGGAAATCGCCCGCGGTGTGCTGTTCCTGGTGGCGGATGATGCCGGTTTCGTCACCGGTTCCACCCTGTCCATCAATGGCGGCCAGCACATGTATTAAGGCTGGCGGTTTTCCGCTGGAAAGTCAGGCCCCCGCCGGTTCCATCGGTGGGGGTTTTTTTTATGGGCCTCATATCATGCCAGCAAACTTGACCCATCCCCGCGTCGGCGTCGGCTGCATCGTCTGGAAGGGTGACCAGATCCTGTTGATTCAGCGCGGCAAACCGCCGGGGGAGGGGGAATGGTCACTGCCCGGCGGTTCCCAAGAACTGGGGGAGACGCTGTTTCAGGCCGCCATCCGGGAGGTGCGGGAGGAAACAGGCGTGGAGGCAGAGGCACTGTCTGTGCTGACGGCGGTGGATAATATCGTCCATGACGCCGCCGGTGCCCTGCTGTTCCATTACACCATCGTGGATGTGGTGGCCGAATGGCGGGCGGGGGAGCCGGTGGCCGGCGATGATGCGCGTGCCGTCTGCTGGGCCGGGCCGGATGAATGGGAAAAGCTGGTGGCCTGGGGGCCACTGCGTGATGTGCTGCGTATGGCCCGGGCACAACGGTATGCCATTCGGTAAAAAGCAAAACCCCGGACGAGCTGGCGTCCGGGGCTTGGAACTGTTTCAAGGTCCGTCCATAAACTGCCGCCGCGCCACATGGCGCGGATGCGCCCGGTCGGCGATTGAGGCAACGCAAAATCTCCCTTGATCGGTCACGTTCAAGGGAGATTGGTATTATTTGTTCTGCTCGGTCGCCTCGTTGATCTTTTCGGCGGCCTTGTCCTTGGCCTCCTCGATCTTATCAGCAGCTTTTTCCGCCGCATCGTCGATCTTCTCGCCCGCGCGTTCTGCCGGGCCTTCCTTGTCACAGGCGGCGAGTGCCAGCGGTGTGCCCGCGATCATCATGATGGCAACAATCTGGGTGAATTTGCGCAATGTCATATCATAGTCCCCCTTGGGTTAAGCTTGAAGGGGGCGGCGGAATGTCGCTTACCCCTTTCACGCACAGCAAACGGGGGCAGCAGGGTGATTGTTCCCGCGAGTGCATTGACTCATTGAATGGATACAGGGGCACGGCGTAGCTTTTCGAGGATGGCATCTGCGGATTTTGTCCAGACGAAGGGCTTTGCTGATCCGTTGTGCTCCTTGATGAACCGCCTGATTTCGTCCTGGAGCTGGGTGCCGGCGCCGGGCGGGTGTTTGTGGTGAATGGGGGAACGGTGCAGGCAAAGCCGATGGATAAGGTGCCAGTCACGGATATTCAGGTAGGTGCCGTTTGCCCGGTATCAAATCACTTTATTGTTTTCTTTAGATCGGAAAGTATCTTTTCAAGAAGGTTCCTTCCCTCCATCAGTTTGTTAATATTTTCATCGGTAATTTCGACCTGTTCTTGCAATGTATCGATCAATTCATTGCAAGGCTCAAACGAAGCGCGATCCCTGAGTGTGCAGGGCAGGAACTTGGCAATCGTCGGCAATGTCATGCCGGTGGCACCCAATATTTTGATAAATTTGACAGATTCTTCCTCTTGCGGCCCATAATCCCGATAACCACTTTCGCGGCGCTGGGGTGTCAACAAACCTTCTTCCTCATAATATCGCAACATGCGGATGCTCACCCCGGTGCGCCGGGACAGATCGCCGATTTTCATTGTCACCCTTGACTCTCACAGTGCTGTCAGTTTTTATAAACCTGCTTGTTCCTCCATACCAGAGTGAGAGCAAGCACCATGTCCATAGATACATCAGCACACGGCTACCTGGACGGGCAGAAAATAACCGCCGTCAATCTCGCGCCGTTGGCTTTTGCCGGCTTTGCCCATTTCACGGCGATGCAGGTTCGTGGCGGCCTTGTGCGTGGGGTTGATCTTCATCTTGATCGTCTGCGTACCTCGTCAACGATATTGTTTGGCCAAACCCAACCCGATGAACGGGTTCGGGCCTATATATGTTCTGCGATAGCGGCGAATGCCGGCGACCTTTCCCTGACGGTGACAATGTTCTCCCGCAATGGGGAGTTCACTTCCAGGGGCGTGGCAGATGATCCGGGGGTGTTCATTAATATATCGGCCCCGTTTTCCGGTCCCGCCGGCCCCCTGCGCCTGATGCCGGTCAGTTACGAGCGACCGCTGGCCGTGATCAAACATACCGGTGAAATGGCGAAAACCCATTATCTGCGGCAGGCGGTTGCCCAGGGATATGATGATGCTGCCTTTATCGATAATCGCGGATTTGTCAGTGAGGGCACCATCTGGAATCTGGCTTTTTGGGACGGTGAGGCCGTGGTCTGGCCCAAAGCTGACATGCTGTCCGGCGTAACCATGCAGATCATTCAACGCCAATTGCGGAAATCAGGCGTTCCTCAACGGTCTCAGCCGATCAAACTGGAGGATGTTCAGCATTTTTCCGGGGCGGTCGTGATGAATTCCTGGACCCCTGGGGTGGCCGTCAGCGCTCTGGGCGATACGCAGCTCCCCGTTTCAAGTCGCTTTATCGACCTTCTTCATCATGCCTATGGGATGGAGCCGGCGCTGGCATTCTGAACCCCCTCACAGCGCCATCGCATAGGCCGCCACCAGCTCGTCCAGCGTGGGCGGGGCATAGAACCCGGTCGGGTCGGTCACTGGGCAGGGGTGGGGTGTGGTTTGCACCTGCACCCGGGCCCAGCGGTCGGCCAACGGGCCGGCGGGCTGGTGGAAATGCGAGGTTGCCCCCTTGCCACGGGCGCGGAACAGGGCGGCCTGTCGCTGGTGCGGTTGCAGGGGGCCAAGGTCCAGCACCACGGCATCACCCGCCGCCAGGGTGCTTTCCGCCACGGACCAGAGATGCGCCTCGCACTGGGCCAGCCTTGCGGCCAGCCAGGCGGGGTCCAGCGCTGCCGGTGGGGTGGTGGTGAACAGGTCGGCCATGGCAAGGTCGCGGCACAGCCCCAGGGCCGGCAATTCCGCCGCCAGTTTCCGGGCATAGGCGGATTTGCCAGCCCCAGCCGGGCCGTCGATCAGGTGCAGGCTGGCCGTCATTCCACGCCGCTGGCCCCCAGGTTGGAAATTACTTCTTCCCGATCAGGGTGCCGGCCCCGCCTTCAGTGAAGATTTCCAGCAGGATGGCATGGGGAACGCGACCGTCAAGAATAACCGCCCCTTCCACCCCGCCATCCACCGTATCGATGCAGGTTTCCAGCTTGGGGATCATGCCGCCAAAGGCGGTGCCATCGGCAATGGCGGCCTTGGCCGCCTCCAGCGACAGTTCCGTCACCAGATTCTTGTCCTTGTCCAGGAAGCCCGCCACATCGGTCAACAGCAACAGGCGCATTGCCCCCATCGCGGCGGCGATGGCGCCGGCGGCGGTGTCGGCGTTGATATTGTAAGTCTGGCCATCCTCCCCGATGCCGATGGGGGCGATCACCGGGATGAAGCCGGCATGGCGCAGCTTGTGCAGGATTTCCGGGTTGATGCGGAACGGCTCGCCCACAAAGCCCAGATCGACCACCTTTTCGATATTGCTGTCCGGGTCGCGCTTGGTGCGGGTGGCTTTGCGCGCCTCGATCAGGTCGTCATCCTTGCCCGACAGGCCGATGGCATCGCCGCCAGCATCGTTGATCAGGGCCACGATTTCCTTGTTGATGGAGCCGGACAGCACCATCTCCGCGATCTCCATCGTCTCCTTGTCGGTGACGCGCAGCCCGTCGATGAATTCAGACTTGATCTGCAGCCGGTCCAGCATATTGCCGATCTGCGGCCCGCCGCCATGCACCACGATCGGGTAGGCGCCCACCTGCTTCAGCAGCACAATGTCATTGGCGAAACGGCGTGCCAGCTCCGGGTTGCCCATGGCGTGGCCGCCATATTTCACGACGACGATCTTGCCATCGTAGCGGCGCATATAGGGCAGGGCTTCCGACAATGTCCGGGCCTTGTTCAGCCATTCCTCGCGGCTGATCGTCGTGGCGGCGGGTGCGGTCATCTCGTGCGGGCTCCGGTCTGCTGAAAGTGGGCCATGATGATGGGTAAACGGGCGAGTGTCTAACACCCGCGGGGGGTTGGGGCAATCTGCCAATCACCTTGTCACATTTCTCCCCCTTGCACGCGCGTTCGCTTTATGTTCCGATCATTCGTCGGATGGTGGCAGAACCCGGTGGGGGAGGATGCGATGACGGGTAAACCGCTTCTCTATGGATGCGTCGGCTGTGGCTCCGCCGTGGTGGAGGCAGCGCTTATCCTACTGGGCGAAGATTACGATTATGTGGAAGCAGAGCCATGGACACCGTCGGCGGCGGTGGAGGAATTGCGCGCCCTGAACCCGCTGGTCCAGGTGCCCACGCTGCGCCTGCCGGATGGCACGGTGATGACGGAAACGGTGGCCATTCTGCTGTGGTTGCTGGAACGCCATCCGGGCCGGCTGTCCCCGTCACCGGGCAACCCGCTTCGACCCGTTTTCCTGCGTTGGCTGGTCTATCTGCCGGCTGCCATCTATCCCATGTACACGGTGGGCGATTTCTGTGATCGCTGGGTGATGGGGGAAGAGGCGCAGGCCCAGTTGAAACAGGCCACGATCGACCGCACGCTCGCCTGTTGGGCCAATGTGGAAGCCGGTTTGCGCCCAGCCCCCGGCGGCTGGGCCCTGGGCACGCCGGATTGGACTGTGCTGGACCTGTATATTTCCATGATGACGCGCTGGCGTCCCCGGCGAGGGGTGATCCGCGCCGTGGCACCGGGTGTCGTGGCAGTGGCGGAAAAGGTGGATGCCGATCCCCGCCTGCGTGACCTGTGGGACCGGCATTTCCCCGCCAGTTACGATGACCCCTAAATCAGCGCTTGCCGTTCTGGTGACGCCAGGCCAGTACGGTCAGCCCGGCAATTTCCTGCATGATGGGGATTGTGGCCAGGTCGGCCCCGTTCAGCACCGCCCGCGCCACCAGGGCCAGATCAATGGGAACGCCGTCCAGCGTCTCATCTTGCATGCAGGTGGCTGCCGTCCAGCCCAGCAGCCCTGCCCAGTGTTCCCGGCGTTGCGGTAGCAACTGGGTCAGGATCAGTCGTTGCTGTTTTGCATGCCCCAGTCGGTGGCCACGCAAAAGCTCATCCACCGCCGGCAAATCCTCGAACCAGGATTGGGCAAAGGCGAACTGGTCGGGCCAGGACACGGATTGCCGGGTGGCCTGTTCCAATGCGGCTTCATCCTGCTTTTCCAACGGGATGGCTGTCAGCAGCCCATCCAGCAACCCGGCGATATCCTGTATGGCGGGGGCAGGCGGGGGCAAGGCCAGGGTTTCCAGTATCTCCAACAGGCCGAAGGGGGGCGGGTTGCCCCCCGCCAGACCGGTGGCCAGAAAATGACCCAGCGCCTTTTCCAAATAGACGCCATCGCTTTCCAGCAGGCCAACCTGATCCTCAATCTGTTCCAGCATGGCGAAGGCGGCCTTGCGGGTCATGCCGGCATTCATCCAGGCATCCTTGATGCCAGCCCCATGTTTGAACAAAAGTGAGGCGATGGCGTATTTGCGCCCCTGTTTCATCACGATGAACAGGCTCTGCGCGCCGGCCCCATCGAAACCCGAGGCAGCCACCAGTTCCGGCGTTATTGCAGCGGCGGCAGGCGGGCAGTCGATCCCCTTCAGGCGGGCAGCGCGGATGGTGCTATCAACCAGCGGGCGCAGATCATCGGGCAGCATGTTGCGCAGCAGGATCAGCCGGCGCAGGCTGGCCGGTGGCAACAGCCCCTTCTCCGCCGTCTGGCGCAACAGCTCCGCTGTCGCCTTGCGCACGGATGCGTCGCTATCCAGCAGCCAGACCAGCCCCAACTCGCGCAGGGGGGCGCTATCAGGGTTGGTCAGCAGCACGGCGCCCATGGCGGCGCGCGCCTCAACCGGGGTTGCGCTGATCATCGGGGCCATCTGCTCATGGATGCGGAATATGTCGCCCTTGGCCTCCTCCAACAGGCTGGTGAAGGCTTGCAGCAGCATCTGTTCCTGATCCTCCCGCCGTTCCGGCATTGGCATCCGGGGGGCGCCCGTGCCGGATAAATTCGGGTCCAGATCAAACCCGCTGCCATGGGCGATGCGCATCAACTCCATCAAAAAGGCAGGGTTAGCCTCCCCCGCTGCCAGCATCGCCTGAAGGGTGGATTGCAGGTGGCGCGCAGGCTCCCTGGTGCCTTTGCTGCCCTCGGCCAGGTACATCAGCACCTCGCCCAGAATGGTGCCGCAGATGGCCAGCACCTTGCGGTCAGGCTTCGCCTTTTCGAACTCGCTGTTTAACAGGTACAGAAGCTCATCCAGAAGGTCCGGCACCTGCAGCAACTGTGCGGACAGACCGGACGGTAACAGCGGCAACTCACCGCCCTTGGTCTGCCGGGCGATTTTGCGGATCAGGGCGGTCAGGGTCGTGGTGTGCACAGGGGGTGGCTCCCCAGGGGTTGAATCGGGCATGACCATAAGGGGATGATCGCCCGATGGCAACGCGGTGCAAATTGATCAGCTGAAAATCCTGGATGCCGTGGAGAGCATGCCAGAAAAACAAAACCCGCCGCCCGATATTCGGGGTGGCGGGTTGTCGTTTGGTCTGTAAAAATGGTGCTGCCGATTGGAATCGAACCAACGACCTCGTCCTTACCAAGGACGCGCTCT
>Ga0066602_10000835_pt1 | contig 23122 bp, 22 predicted proteins | sample Higcelweek5metaG_FD_59481 | JGI IMG/M metagenome (GOLD analysis project Ga0066602, IMG submission 59481) | Freshwater pond sediment microbial communities from the University of Edinburgh, under environmental carbon perturbations - High... | ecosystem: Environmental > Aquatic > Freshwater > Pond...
TCGCGAATTTTCACTTGCTCATTTCGACTCCGCTCAATGAGCTTACAAAAGTTATTTTCATTATTCTAACAAAGTAGAATTAAAAAGTTATTCTATATCAGACTGTTTCTGATCTTTTGACTGACGATAAATTATTTCTTCGCGCTGCACAACCTTATTGTATTCAATCACCTGCTGAGCGATCTTTGCCTTCAATGCTGTCATATCTTCTTTTACAAATGCAGATGTGAAGATTCCATCCGGATAATCATGTGAAATTTTTTCCTTTACAAAAGGGTCTTTCACAAGATCAGCTTTATTGAATACCATAAGTCTGGGAATTTTTTCGACATCAAGATCTTTAAGTACATTGTCAACTGTTGCACACTGCTGGTCGACCCAGCTGCTCGATGCATCCATGACAATAATCAGAAGCTGTGCTTCTGAAACAACACTTAATGTACTTCTAAATGATGCAACCAGATGATGCGGCAGTTTGCGAAGAAAGCCTACAGTATCAGAAATAACAATGTTGCCTGCGCCATGAATATATGAGCGTCTTGTAGCTGTATCAAGTGTTGCAAATAATTTATTCTCAACAAGCACCTGGCTTCCGCAGAGTCCATTTAAAAGAGATGATTTACCGACATTAGTGTATCCGACAAGTGCGGCACGGAATATGTCACTTCTGCTCTTTCGCTGTACAATGCGATTCTTTTCAATCTTCTCAAGCCTGTCGTTGAGGTCAGATATTTTCTTCTGGACAAGACGACGGTCGATTTCAAGCTGCTTTTCCCCGGGGCCCTTTGTTCCGATACCTCCAACCTGCTGAGAAAAATGAGTCCAGGCATGAGTGAGTCTTGGATAAAGAATTTTCATCTGAGCAAGTTCAACCTGAATTCTGGCTTCATTGGTTTTAGCGTGTTTTGCAAAAATGTCAAGTATCAATTGACCTCTGTCAATAACCTTGGCATTGACAATATTTTCAATATTTTTTACCTGTCCTGGTGAAAGCGGAGCATCGATGACAAGTGTATCAGATCCGTTTGCATGCATGATTTCGCGGATCTCTTCCAGTTTTCCAGGGCCGATATACGTTGATGACACAGGACTGTCGCGTTTCTGTATGACAGTGCTGACAACCTCCGCACCGGCAGTAGTGCAGAGCATATTCATCTCCTGCATATCCTCATCAAACAGCGCCGGTATATCATCTGATTTCATCAGGCCGGCAATTACGACTTTTTCAGTTTTTTCTTTAATATCTATCATTATGCATTCCTGTCAATCTGCTATTTCTTATGTAAATCTATCTGATTTTCCAATATAATCATTCTGACTCCGGAAATACAAGATTGACATTACAACAATGAACCAGTATTGCAGATGTCAATAATTCATTCCATTGACAGTCAATGTGATGCCGGCAGCTCTCTGTGATGGCGTAAGAGTGAGAATTTCCGCACCGCCAGACGTTACAACAATTGTATGTTCGAACTGTGCAGACAATGAGCCGTCTTTTGTACGCACTGTCCACCCATCCTTGCGATCTGTCACTACCTGATATCCGCCAAGATTTATCATCGGTTCAATGGTAAAGGTCATCCCTGGTTCAAATGTCAATTCTTCGCAATCAGGATCAATATGATGATATACAGTAAAGTTCTCATGAAATTTTATTCCGATTCCATGCCCTGTATACTGCCTGACAACTGAACATCGCTGCGACTTGACATAAGGTTCAATTGCCGCAGCAATTGCAGATAAAGGAGCCCCCGGGGTTACTGCATTAATGCCGAGAATAAGTGCTTTGGCAGTCACATCAACAAGATGCCGCGCGTCATCAGAAACATTGCCTATCATAAAAGTTTCTGATGAGTCTCCATAATATCCATTGACAATTGAAGTCAGATCAACATTGACAATATCACCAATTTCAATAATCTCTCTGTCTGACGGAATTCCATGACAGACAATATTATTCCTGGAAATGCAGCAGGATTTCGGATAACCGCTGTACCCCAGTGTCGCTGGTATGTGCCCGTGACCTACAGTATATTCATGCACAAGCTTATTGATTTCCTCAGTTGAAATTCCAGCTTTCACAAATGGACGTATGTAGTCCATCACCTCTCCGTTAAAAGCCCCGGCACGCCGCATTCCATCAATCTGCTCATCGGATTTTATTAAACCGCTCTTTATTTTTGTTTTTTTTGCAGCTGGTACGTTCTGCTTCGCAGCATCAGGTTCCTGATCAGAAAAATAGTGACACTTTTTATATTTTTTACCACTTCCACACCAGCACGGATCGTTTCGTTCTACCATTCTATCTGCAAATTCCTTTAATTATTGATTTTTCCCGAATTTTTGGGAACATATATACTCCAGGTATTGATGTATTCATGTAATATCGGTTCATATTTTCAGAGTATACAGTTTTGCCTTCCATAATAATATAATTTTTTAATCAGTAAGATTTCCAATAAAAGGCTCATTTTAAGCCATTTAAAGTTATTGTTTGGCAATATTTGTAAATATGAGGCCGGAAGAGAAGGTTATGGGTGTTAAATATTCAATATATTTTAATTACAATGATTTTTTATTCTTTTTATTAACTTTTTGATTTTTAATGACACTTACATTCTTTTTAATAACACTTACTGTTGATTTCTCAAATTCACGTAATTTCAATATATCATTATAAATTTCTTTCATTTGTACTGGTGAAAGTTCGCATCTGTTAACATTAAGGCTCAAATTGAGCGATATTGTATCATTATTTACAGATACATCACATTCAGCATTAAACAATCTGTTTTCAAGCTGAAATGATGGTATCGTATGGTGAATTTGATTATTCGGATCTACAAGAATTGTTACTTTGTGTTTTATTTTTTTTGAATATGGAATTGCAAATGAAGATAATCTGAGCGTATCGTATTCATCAAAAAATGGTTTAAACAGATATCCAGTTGAAATCTGCACCCCATTTTCCCTGAAAATTGATACATTATCATTATCAAAACCAATATTCACAATAACCGTTTTTCCAGTTTCTGTCAGTCCTGAAATGGAAAATGTACGTAATGCATTGCCTGTCCCAGCATTAGTCAACTGATTTTGAAACAGCTCCCTTACATCTGATTCGCTCTGGTGTAGAAGTAAATTACGAATCATAAATGCAGCATAACCTTCATACATGATACTTATTTTATTGTCAAGAGTACCATTGCGAATATCAATAGTAAATATATTTGTTATCTCCTGAATTGTATCATTAGGCGGAGGAAGATTCTTTACATTATACCTTTTCAGAGAGACACCAGACTGATTAAAAAAATCATCCGGATAATCGCCCACAAAACTTCCTGATGCGTATGGATATACAATTTTTTCTGAGCCATTGACAGAAATACTGACAAGTGGAATAGTAGTGGATGATGCAGTAACAAAAAGAGGGTCGAAACCACCGCTGGCAATATCGCGTGTAACTATTATATCAGTCTCATATCCGGCGTGAGTGTATAATTTATATAGAAGTCTGGTAATTCCAATTGTGCCGGCTTTACGATTCTTTATTATCTCAGATAATGATTCATTGGGATTATAGTAATCCTCCCATGTTATCTCCTCTTTAACCCACTGAAGAATCTGCTCATGCAGTAGTGATTCTGATGAAGAATTTTTTATTGTCTCAAAAAGTGTTCTTACATTTCCCGCAACATGTCTTTTGAATAAACCATTATAATTATTTTTATTCGCTTCGGCGACTTTTTTCCAATCTGTTAATTCTTTCTTTGAATACCATTTACGCAGTGACAATGCAATATATGGCCTGATATTATCAGAACTGGCACTTAAAAAACGGTTTACAGGAATCAGTTTTCTGCATATCCATTCATGATACTGTCTATTACGGTAATTTGAATTAAATGTACTGTCATTTTTTCCATAAAATTTGAAATCGTATTCAACATTTTTTGGATAATCAATTACAAATCTCCCACAATAAACAGGCAGATTGGCTGACTTGAAATAATGCTCATAAGATTCAGGACGGGAGTATATATTAAAAACAATCCTGATCTCAATTATTGACCCTGCCGTAACATTCGGAAAAACAATCTCATTATTTGACAGATATTCTTCTTTCAACTGATATTGATTCAATGGCACTTCACTATTTAAAGAATCTCTGACAGAACATCTGAATGATTCTATACTATTCGAATATTTACGAATTGCAATTGTACCAAAATCGGTACCCTCTTTTGTAAGTATCTTTATTCTCTTGTTAATATATACTTTTGAGAATGGAACCGATTTTGATCCTGATGTATGAATTTCGAATATGCACTCATCAAGTTCATAATAGGCACCATAAGATTCCCATTTCTTTTGAATTTCAGGAGAGTTCCAGTCTTCAATATAAGTCACAGGAGATGACATTGAATCAATTGACATAACAACTATAAGTAATATGAAAATGCGCAAATGCATTGAATCTGCACCTTATTGGACCGGTTTATTATCTGTTATAAGTTTTAAATACTTATCGTAATTGTATAAAATCATTGAACATAGGCCATTGATAATTAATTAAAAGACTATATAAATCAAAATCCCTGATATCATAAATCATTCCCATAGATATGCATCCATGAATTTTTTTCTTGAATTAAAATACTCTTTTATCTGTACTGAATCTTTAATAGTTATTATGTTGGCTTTAGATTTGAATGTTCTTATAATTTCATCATTATTCTGAATCCACTTTCCTTTGAACCATTCATTATCAACTGAGTCATTTTCGAATTTCCTGAACCTGCCGTCAACCACCCATTTGTCAAGTTGTTCGATCCCTTTAAATGTTCTGGGCCCTTCAGTTTTAAGTGTTGAGTATCTGTTGTCACCACCGGCAAGAGAGGGACGGTTCAGACGAAGGCCATTCTGATCAAAACTTACATAATTTTGTGAAATATCAGTTGAATATTTTAGTTCAATTACTTTTTCGGACAATTCTGTCAATTTTACATCTATTGTGATAATGTGAAAAAACTCATCTAACAATTTTTTAAAAATCTGCTCTTTTTCATCAGTTGAAGCATTTGTAATATATGGATAAAATTCGAGTGCCATCTGGCCGATGAAGCGTACATTTCCACTCATTTCCCATTTATCGTCTTTTTTAATAATTGTCGAAACTGTCAGTATTCTGTTGACATAATCTGATTCAGGTTTTGATATGGCAAGATAACTGCTGTCTTTTTTAAGTACCAGTAATTTCTGATCAATTAAATGATTTGCAGAATGATTATATGCACCAGTATACATTGTAGGATCAAGAAGATGTATCTCTTTTTTGTCATCCTCCAGGTAGGTAACTGCATGATTAAACCAGCCAAGAGATGGCATATAGTCAAGCCCCTGCTCCTCCCCGGATAATGTTGTCAATGCAATTCCGGCATTCAGGCCTTTTGACCTCAGAAGCATCGCCAGTAAAGATGCCATCTCTTTACAATCACCATATCCGTTTTTTAAAACCTTATCAACTGGCCTTGGTATAAAAGAATGATTGCCCGAAAAATCTGCATGATATCTGATCTTATTTCTGACAATATTAAATGCCCATGGAATAATGGAATCTTCACTCACAGTATTTTTTTTATCAATAATATTTTCAATAAACAGCATTGAGTCAAGTATCGGATTCAAAACTTTCAGATGATACTCGCCTAATTCAATCCATGAAAAAGGTTTCAGACCAACAGGTGGAATTGAAAAATGAAGCCCTGCGTACCATTCCTCCGGATTGTGAATATTGTTTGCATTCTGAATCTTCTCAAGATTATGTACAGTGTAGCGTTTTGTAATATTATCACCGAGTTCCAGTACTGCTGAATCTATTGTCAGTCCCTCATTGTTTAGAAACACCCCTTTGAGTGATTCCGGTGATGTAAAGCATACAACTCTGTTCATTACCGGATATTGTCCACGCAGATATACAGTAGATAAAAATTCAGGACGAATTATATTATATTCAAATTCAATACGTATAATCATCCCTTTCTGATATGCCGGAATATTTATTTCTGCCACCTTGTCATCTGTAGCATATTTACCATCAATGTAAAGCTGATTTAAAATAATGTCATCATTTGAGATAGCTTTTATCCGGCCATCAGGATATCGTAAAGACAGATGAATTCTATGGTTTTCCTGAATCTCAAATGGCAATGTAAGTTTAATTGTCTCAAGCTCAAGAGGAAGTCTTTTATTGACATAATAGTAAATAACATTTTTCTGAATAATCCAGTTGCCTGACTCATTTGACTCAAATGAAAGTATCGTTGAATCATGAACTGCAATTATCGGTTCCTGACACCACTTCCGGGGAATCTTACTGTTTGTATTTTCAAGTTTATCAAGTAATGCCAGATTTACCGGTACAGTACATGAGAATGAAAACAGAAATAATACAAATGTGACGTGGATTATACATTTTGAGTATATAGACAATCTGCTGTTTATGTGTTCCTTCATTTACTTCAATTTTATCCGCGAATGCAATCTTTGATCTTTCTGACCATTAATAAATTCCTTAGAATTTATTATGTAAATCTTAAAATCCAGTATTAACCTGTTTTCTGAGCCAAATAAAAAAATAAAAGCCATACTTGGCATCTATTTTTTCTTCCATGGAAAGGCGCTGACATCAAAATAGTAAATTCTTCCTTCTTTTGTCATAGTCAGTTCAATTTCTATAACATCAAAAACTTTTCCATGGTCCTGAACTATTGTTTGTCCAACAATTCGCCATTCACGGTTTTTCAAACCATGTTTCGAGCTTAAATGGGCATATTCTGCATCCATTCCCTCGCTCTGATTTTTAACTCCGCTGATAATTACCGCATCTTCAATTGACTCCCCGCTTCCTCCGGTGATTGATGCGGGTGTTTCCACTGAATTCTGATTTTTTACATTTGCAATCTGACGACTTGCACAACCAATAACTGAAAATAAAACCAGGAAGCATAGTAAAAAGCGCATTTTTAATCCCTTTTTTTAAATAAACTTCAAATATTTCTCTAAATAATTAAATATTTTCCCCGAAAAAAAGTATCAATTAAACAGCTGATACTCATGAAAAAACATTCAGCGCAACCGGTAAATGTACATGTCAATTTCAAGATATATCATATGTCTGTAAGCTATTGTAAATACTTTTAGATTTATTCAAAATAGTTGAATAAATTGCAGGATGCAACCATTCCATTTTCTGTTTATTTTTTTGCCAGTTCACCGTAAGTATTTGTAATATTCCAGCGTCCTTTAAACAATGTAACATAATCATTTTTCTTAATATCATACTTGAAGTAAGCTCGACTTATTGATACTATCATAGGTAGTCAAAGAATATACACAGTATCTGCAGGAGAGCAACTCAATGGAAAAATCTTCTGATAATTCATCTATTGATCCTCTAATGGATGAAAACTACACCTCTATTTGTAAACTTGAAATTCAGGGGGATATTTCCGGACAGCGTGTTATTAAACTTGAGAATGAATTCGCTGAAGTAATTACATCAGACAGGTACAAAAAAGTATCTCTAAATTTGTCAAGTGCTCATAATATTGACTCTCAGGGAATTGCACTTTGCGTGGGTCTTTTCAAGGAGTGTAAAATTAAAAACATTGAGTTTGAAATCATTGCAAATAACGATATACTCCGCATATTCAGACTGATTAATCTTGATCGGATATTACCTATAAAGGAGTCATATTAATGGATGAAAAGGTAATATTAAGTGACCTTATCACTGAATCAAAAGATCATCTTCTTGAAATTGAACCAGTTCTTCTTGAACTTGAGAGAGAAAAAAACAATATTTCTCTTGAAAAAATCAACCTTATATTTCGCGCTATACATAGCATAAAAGGTGGATTTGGATTCTTTGGATTTCAAAATATCACAAAACTCAGCCATTCAATGGAACATTTACTCTCACTGATCCGGGACAGAAAACTACCGGTAACAAATGACCTGATTGATGCTATTTTCAGAGGAATTGACAAATTAAAAATCATCTTTGATGATTTTAATAATAATGATTCAATTGATATTAAAAGTGAATTGGATGCCCTTGAACATTTTCATGATGAAGGGGCGGCTCTATCCGGTGACTCTTCAACAGTAGAACCGGATAGTTTATCAAAAATCATGCGCCTTCATCAATCACTTCCTGTGAACGTTATAAATGATGAGGTCAAAGATGGCAAATCAATTTACAGAATTCTTCTGGATTCAAAAAAAGATCTTGACAATAGCAACTTATCATTTTCGGCATTATTTGCCAAATGGGAACGGTTTGGAAAGATTATTGACATGTCACTTGACCTTGATCAGATTAAAGGTTTACATGGCAGTACAGACCAGTCTCTATTTTATTCAGTTATTTATGCATCAGTACTTGAAACGGATCTTATCATGATGGGTCTCAATGTTGCTGCGTCGCAGATTAAAACTATTGATCCTGCTATTCTCAAATCAGACAATTTATCTGATGAACAGAATAAAACTAAAAATGCCGATGTTGTTTCCAATGTAACACCAGGGACTGATTTCAGGGCAGGTGATGATTCGCTTCGTGTTAAGTTAAGTGTACTGAATAATCTTATGAACCTTGCAGGTGAACTGGTACTCAGCAGAAATCAGCTTATTCAGCAATTTAACAGAAAAATAATTGATGTAATTGACATTGATAAAATTTCAGGTGAGTTTTTATATGCACTTGGCCTGTCAATGAATACCGTTAAAAACCATGCACTCCGTAATCCGGCAGCAGTGGACCAGTTAATCAGTAACGAAATATCAAACCTGAAACACAAATTTGCAGGTTCATTCTCGATCCAGCTCAAGGAACTTCAGGGTGCCACATCAACGCTTCAATCAATTGACGCGGTAACAAGTCAGCTGCAGGAAAATATAATGCAGACCAGATTGCAGCCTGTTTCAGTTGTCTTTGCAAAATTTCCAAGAATCATAAGGACTCTGTCCCAGAAGCTTGGGAAAAAAATCTCACTTAATCTGGTTGGACAGGAAGTTGAACTTGACAAATCAATTATAGAAATGCTTTCCGACCCTCTCACACATCTCATTCGAAACAGTGCAGATCATGGTATTGAAAAACCTGATGTGCGGGAAAAGGCAGGTAAAGATCCCACAGGATCAATCTTTCTGAGTGCGTCACAGGAAGGTGGAAAAGTCATTATTAAAATTGAAGATGATGGTCAGGGTCTTGATATTGCAAAAATCAGGAGTGTTGCAATTGCAAGACATATAATAAGTGAACAAATGGCAAACGTGATGTCGGTTAAAGAGATTCAGCTTCTTATAATGGAAGCAGGGTTTTCAACTGCATCAGAGATAAGTGATGTAAGCGGCCGTGGTGTCGGTATGGATGTTGTCAGATCAAACGTTGAACATCTCGGCGGAACAATAGACATTGAATCAGAACCGGGTCATGGAACAACAATATCTCTTACACTGCCATTGACTTTAGCTATTATTCCATCATTAATTATTTCTTCAGAAAACCAGATTTTCGCGATTCCACAGGTTGGAGTAGAAGAACTGGTTCGAATCAGATCGTTTGAAGTTACAAATAAAATTGAACGCATTCAGAATGCCGAGGTAACAAGACTTCGGGGCAAATTACTGCCCCTTATTCGTCTTTGTGAATTACTTGACCTTGGACCGACATTCATACATCCTGCGACAAAAGAGGTTCTGCCTGACAAAAGGAAAAGATATTCGGATCGCCGCGGTGTTCCTGATAATAAGAATGACAATACAGTAATTGACAACAATAGTAATCGCCGCAGTGAGAATGGTAACCGCAGAACCAGCATTTTAAATGCTGTCAAGATTGTAGTTCTGAAATCAGGATTCAACCGTTTCGGACTTATTGTTGATTCTGTATATGACAATGAGGAAATAGTTGTGAAACCTCTGCCGGAATATTTTAAAGCAACGCAGGTCTACGCAGGCGCGACTATTCTTGGTGACGGGAAGGTGGCAATGATTCTTGATCCGGTTGGGATTTCCATAAGAGCAGGTCTGCGATTCTCTGACCTTGACAAAGAGCAGGCTGATGAACATGAGAAGTTCTTAAAAAAAGAATCCGAAAAGACAGAAGAAATCCTGTTTTTTGATAATGGATCAAAAGAACGCTTCGGACTGCGGCTTTCATCGGTGGCACGTATAGAAAAAGGTTTACATTCTGAAATCGAACATGTCGGCCGGCGGGAATACATGAAACGTGATGAATGCAGTTTTGCCCTTGTCAGACTTCATGATTATATCCCGGTCTCGCCTCCATCTGAACAGAAGAGCGAATTTTTTATAATACTTCCGAAATTGACATCAGAGCGTAAGATCGGAATCATTGCAGAATCAGTATATGATGTTGTCACAGTATCACTGAATTTAGATAAAAATAATATTCATGGATCAGGAATCATGGGTTCAACAATTATAAATAATCGTTTAACAATTATTATTGACATGCAATCACTTCTTGAATCGATCAATGATAACCTTGGAAAGCAATAATGAAAAAATCATTTATTACGGTTAAACTTGATAATTTCAATTTTGGAATAGATGTTGCATTTGTTCGTGAAGTCAATAGAAACGTCGAGATTTCTCCAGTTGCACTTGCACCAGATTTTACTGCAGGTTTAATGAATCTGCGTGGACAGATTATCACAATTATTGATCCTGGTGTAAAGTTAAGCCTTTCCAAAAGACAGTTCTCTAAAAAATCCTATTGTGTAATTTTAAAAACATCATCTGAAATTACGAATAAGAAGTTATTACGTTCTTTCAATGAAACAATAGGCTTACTTATTGACACTGTCGGCGATATTGTAATTGTCGATGACAGTGAAATTGACCCGTTACCTCCAAATATCAATCAGATAGATTCTGAATATATAAATGGTGTTGTAAGACTTGAAAACAGTCTTCTTATTATTCTTGCAATTGATAAGATACTTGAAAATAACAACAGGGAAATATCAGTGCAAAATCAGTAAACTATGTTTTACACTGATAATATCACGCAACTATATAGCCGGAAAAATTAAATGCCAATTAAAACCTTAGTTGTAGATGATGCAGTTACATACAGAAAAATCGTTTCTGATATTCTTAAGTCAATCCCTGATATTGAGCTGACTGGTACCGCGCCGTCCGGATCAATCGCACTGAAAAAATTAACTCACAGTCAGATAGATCTGGTTTTACTCGACACCGATATGCCTGATATGAATGGGCTGGAGACCCTAAAAAGGATACGTTCAGATTTTCCATCAGTAGCAGTTGTCATGATGACCGGAAAAAGTTCACGAAACAAAAAAGATACTATTGATGCGCTGGAATGTGGTGCCATTGATTTTATCAGTAAAGAGGAAAATGATGATTATCATATAAATTTTAATATCCTTAAATGCAGCATCAACTCTGTAATACAGCTTATCGAATTGAAAAAAAACAAACTGCGCTCACGTTCAAAAATTATAAAAGGTATGAATAATACAATTTCTAACCAACAATTACCTGCAGAAAAAACAAAGAACCGTATTGATTCGTTTTCAATTTGCGTAATCGGAGTCTCAACAGGCGGTCCTGAGGCATTGAATATTCTTATTCCGCAAATACCTGCAAATTTCCCCATACCGATTCTTATTGTTCAGCATATGCCGGTTAACTTTACAAAGTCACTTGCTGAAAGTCTTAATAAAAAATCATCATTACGGGTTATTGAAGCACCGGATAATTGTGAAATACTGCCCGGAACAGTATACATAGCACCTGGCGGTAAACATATGACAGTATGTAATATCGAAGGTAAAATGCTCATTTGTCACAGTGATGCCCCACCTGTTAACAGCTGCCGTCCATCAGCAGATGTTCTCTTCAGATCTGTTGCATCAAACTATCTTGAATCAGGAATTCTCGCAATAATCCTGACTGGGATGGGTAATGACGGGTGCTGCGGAATAGAGATGATGAAACGACAAAAATGTTTCTGCATAACACAGACTGAATTCTCGTGTGTTGTTTACGGAATGCCACGGGCAGTTGAAGAAGCAGGGCTTTCTGATTTATCGTTACCTGTTGAAAATATAGCTTCAGAGATGGTTAATCTTACTATACATTCTTTTTCAGCAAGTAATACCCATGACCAAAGTTACAATCTTAAAAACTGCATATAACCATGAATAAGCTTGAGACAAATGAATTTTTTCTGCTGCGTGACTTCATTGAACGTCATTGCGGAATTCATCTTGACGAAAGTAAAACATATCTTATTGAGACACGACTGACAACTCTCATGGTCGAGCAGGGCTGCAAAACATATACCGACTTTTATTATAAAGCAAAAAGTGATACATCAAATACTTTACGGGAAAAAATAATTGATGCAATGACTACAAATGAAACCTTATGGTTCAGGGACAGTACTCCATTCATTGCATTTCAGAAACACTTTCTCCCTCTCTTTGCAAAAGATATTGCTTCCGGAAAAAAAAACCGTATAAAAATCTGGTCAGCAGCAAGTTCCACAGGTCAGGAAATTTATTCAATCGCCATGCTGATTCTTGACTATTGTCGCACACAGTCAATACTGAAACCGGAACATTTTGAACTCCTGGCTACTGATATTTCTCCGACTGTTCTCTATCTTGCTAAAACAGGAAGATACGATAATCATGTCATGTCAAGAGGCCTTCCGGAAGAACAGCGAAACAGATATTTCAAGAGTGACGGCAAAATATGGATTATTGATGAAAGTGTCAAGAAGCTTGTAACTTTTAAAAAACTTAACCTTCAGGAGGATTTTATTCATGTAGGAAAAATGGACATGATCTGGTGCAGAAACGTCCTTATTTACTTTTCAGATGAATTGAAAAAAGAGCTCTTCAGAAGATTTGCAGCACTGCTTCGCCCGTCTGGCTTTTTCCTTGTCGGTTCATCAGAATCAATTACAAATTACAGTACCGAATTCAGTATGCATACATATGATAAAGCAATGTATTATCAGGTAAAGTAGAGGTAAATTATGAGAATTCTGACAATAGATGATTCAATAGCTGTAAGGGAAATTATTAAAAATGCCATGGATGTACTTGGACTCGATTGTATCTCTGCAGAAAATGGTGCTGCCGGATTGGAACGAGTACATGAATACAACGGCAATATTGATCTTATACTTCTTGATTGGAACATGCCTGTCATGGATGGTCTGACATTTTTAAAAACTATTAAAGCAGATCCGGAATTAAAATCAATCCCGGTTACAATGGTGACATCAGAAAATGAGAAAAATAAAATCATTATTGCGATAGGTGAAGGTGCTAAGAATTACATAATCAAGCCCTTTACACAAGATGAAATAATGAAAAAGGTTCTTGAAACTCTCGGAATAACCTGAATTATTCGCTTTAACATTTGTAAGGATCAATACCAAGACACTGAAATGCTTCACCAACTGTATAAAAGGAGCCGGTAATACAGATCAGATCATCATCCCGTTTTAATGCTTTACTGATAGATTCTCCGACAGTCGCACATATTTCACATTTATGCAAATAATCCGACTTTATTGCATTTAAGAGTTCTGTTGGCTGCGCAGCACGCGAAATTTGGGGTTTAGTAAGTATTATATGACTTGCAATTAAACCGTATTGTTTCAGAATTCCACCGGTATCCTTATCTTTCATCATGCCTGTGATAAAACAGACAGACAAATTTTTAAACTTTTTGTCAAGTGTTTTTACAACAGCCGACGCACCATCAGGATTATGCCCGACATCAAAAACAATGGTTCTGCCCATGTAATTAACTATCTGAAATCTGCCTGGAATAAAAGCCTTTTCAAGACCATTTTTAATAGTTTCATAATCATTGACACCTGCGCACTGAAGTGCATTGAGCGCACATAGAGCATTTGACACCTGATGAATGCCGTGAAGCGGGACACGATAGTATAAACCATGCCACAAAAAATTTACCCCGAATTCATCATCGTCAATATTCATTGCATCATCAGATGATACAATATGAACTGGAGCATTTCTCTGAATGCTGGTTCTTTCAACCAGTTCCATAATTGATTTATCACTGCTTTCTGCAAAAACCAGCGGACAGTTATCCTTTACAATACCAAGTTTTTCACCGGCAATTGAAAGAAGTGCAGACCCCAGATATTGTGTATGATCAACTGCAATTCCAGTTATTACTGATACTTGCGGTATAATAATATTTGTTGCATCAAGCCTTCCGCCAAGTCCGGTTTCAAATACCACCCAGTCAACATTTTTTCGTCTGAACAGTTCAAATGCGATTAATGTTATTGCTTCAAAGAAGGTAAGGTTCAGCTCATCAATAACAGCCTTCTGCTGAATATATATTTCAAGCCAGTCATCTTCCGTTACAGGTACACCACTTATAAGAAACCGTTCTTCAAAGTTAATAATATGCGGTGAGGTATAAAGTCCGGTTGTAAAGCCGGCAGTACGAAGAACCGACTCAATATAAGTACATGTCGATCCTTTGCCGTTTGTACCTGCGACATGAATTGACTTATAGGCATTCTGCGGATTGCCGCAGCGGTCTGCGGCAATCCGCATCCTGTCAAGATCGTATTTAATGCCTTTATTTTCAAGTGAAAAAAGATGGTCCCGAACTTTTGACGCCTCATTCATATACTGCACTGCCACTCATTTCTGCTTTAATCTGCAACATTTATTTCATGACTTTCTTATAACAATCCCATCAGACCTTTTCGTACCATCATAACTCCGATAGCAGCAAGAAAAAGACTTGCAATTTTTGAGACTATTTTTGTTCCTGATGAGCCAAGAACATGCATAATAAATCCGGCAAGTGAAAAAATCAGCCCGGCAATTAAAATATTTACTGCAGCTGCAAGCCCTGTATAAAAATAGCCGTATTGACGTACCAGAAGCATCGTTGTTGTGAGCACTGCAGGCCCGACAATAAGCGGCACACCTATTGGAACCGAACCAAGGGCTTCAGCAGAAACCTGCTTGTAACTGCTGATCATGAGAATATCACTGATAGCAATAAGAAAAAGGATTATTCCACCGGCAATCATGAAATCTTCAACAGTAATACCGATCATCCGCAGCACTGCGTCACCGACAAACAAGAAAAGCAGTGCAACTAACATTGCTGTGACAACAGATGATAAAACCACTTTAATCCTGCTGCGGGAATCAACTTCTTCTGTCAAAGACATGTAAATAGGCAGTGTCCCTATTGCATCAACAGCAACAAAAAGCGGGACAAAACAGATCCAGAATGTTTGAAAATCCATTTTCACTCATTTCAATTGTCAACAAATAAAATTTTCATCTGATATATTGCCTGACAGCATTCAGAACCAGATCATGAACAGAACCATTTGATGCCACATACCGGCGGCTATCAGGTGTCAATTCCTGTCCGAGTAAATCAGTCACCCTTCCGCCGGCTTCATTTACAATAGTTATTCCTGCCGCATAATCCCACAATTTGTCATCAAACTCAATCAGCACATCACACGTGCCCTCAGAAACATATGTCAGGTTTCTCACTGATGCCCCGAACATGCGGACATTGAACATCTGCGGAGCGATACCCCTGAACACATCGATTTTTTCATTATACCCGAATTTAAAACCGGAGTCAAAGAGTAATGTGCATTCAGAGAGGCTGCCGGCTTGTGATACAGAAAGCCGCTTATTATTTCTATATGCCCCTGAGCCTTTTTCAGCAAGATACATCATATTGTCAACTGGCAGATAGATCACTCCGGCAACAAACTCATTTCCGCGCAGAATACCGATTGATATTCCAAAATTTTCCATACCCCTGACATAATTATGAGTGCCGTCAATAGGATCAATTACCCATGTATACTCGCCCCCCGATTCAGACTGCCCAGATTCCTCACCGATAATTGAATGTGACGGCCATACGGAATGAATACGGTCAATGATCAGTTTTTCAGCCATTTTGTCAATATCAGTCACAAGACTCTGATCAGATTTTCTTTCAATATGAATGACTTTACCAAAATGCTGCATGAGTAAAGCACCTGCATCACGCGCAGCACTCTCTGCTACTGTCAATATATTTTTCATTAATACTCTTTTTAATAAGATATCGGTAATTGATTTAAATTATTTTTGTTAATTTACTTATAATATAAGCAGCTACATGAACTGATGTTCAATTACTATCTTGATTCCAATTCCAATCAAAACCAGGCCGCCTATGATTTCCACTTTACTGCCGAATTTGTCGCCAAATTTACATCCAATAAATGTTCCTATTAAAGAAATTATAAACGTTACTATACCGATAATAATTGATGGCAGAATGATATCAACTTTTAAAAATGAAATACTTATTCCAACTGCTGCGGCATCTATACTTGTAGCAAATGCAAGTGTCAATAATATGTAGATATTCAGCGGATCGGCTCTTTCTGTTTCATCATCCTTTTTAAAAGAGTCTATAACCATTTTTCCACCGATAACTGCGAGCAATGCAAAAGCTATCCAATGATCAAACGATGTAATAAGATCGGCTGCAAGCCTTCCGATACTCCATCCGGCAATCGGCATAAGTGCCTGAAATCCGCCGAAAAATGCGGCAATTCTTATTGCATGCCGCAAATGCATTCTGCAAATAGTTACCCCACTGCTTATAGATACAGCAAATGCATCCATTGCAAGAGCAACTGCCAATAAAAAAATAGTAATAAACGACATTCAGCCACTTCTGGTTAAAAAAAGCAATATATAAATCAGTTAATTTATATATTGCCACTTAATTGAGCCAGACAGTAATTCATCCCTTGTGTACAGTCCTGAATTAATCGCTGGAACTTTTGTTAAGCGATGTGACAAGACTTGTCGTTTGCGAATTAAGACTACTGAGAGCTTTTTCCATTGCAGTGTACTGTTTTACAAGCCTCTCTCTATAGCGTTCAATCTGTTTTTCAAGTTTTTCAATTCTTTCATTCTTTCTATCAATGCCTTTATCAATTGATTGAGTACGCATAGTAACTGTACCGTTGCTTGTGGTAGTCAGTTTATCAATTGTCTCATCCAGCAACCCACCCAATCCTTTAGAAAATGTAAAGGTTGTACCGGCAGTTACTGATCCGGCGGCAGCAGTAAGAGACAATCCTTTTGCAGGCCCATCGGAAAAAGTAACAATATCACCAGTTCTTGTATCTGATGTATACCAGTCAGAAGACCCGGAAAGTCTGATTCTTACATGTGTACTGTCTACCTCTTCAAGTTCATAAACGCCTGATTTTGTATCGCTTGTTGTACGCCCCATTGTTACAGATGATGAATTTGATGTACCGATTTTTGTAAAAAGGTTTACTAAATCATCATAATGCTGGGTAAGTCCCTTCTCAAACATATCATCATCTATTGACAATTCGCCAGTAGATACATCAGTCTTAAGACCGAACATTGTCAAGTTAGTGTATTTCCCTGATGTACCGAACACATCAACATTCTGTTTGAGCTGCGCACGTATTGTACCTGCAATACTTGACGCAATAGAATCTCCTGCAAGGCTGCCATTTGAACTTTCTTCATCATCAGGATCTGCAAAAGAGGTAGCACTGTCAATAAAACTGTATAATTGGTTGTAGGCATCTACAACAGCCTGAACTTTTTCCTTGATCGCATCATTGTCCCTTTCAAGTGACAACCCGACATTATCAGTTGAAATTGCCTTAAGATCAAATGTCACACCGGAGAATACTTTATCAACTGTATTCGAAGAATTACTCATGAGAATATTTTCAATACTGAAATAGGAGTCTTTACCGGAAGTTAAAACTCCGGCCCCTTCTTTGCCTGCAACTGAAATATTGACAGTCTGGGTGTCAGCACCAGTTGTCAATGAAGTCAGAGTCAACTTTGATGATCCTGATATTTTATCAGTCAGAACAAGACTGCCTGTGGCGGAATCTATAGATGCATCAACAGTGCCATTATATGATTTTTCGATATTGCTTAGAAAGTCATCAATAGTTGAAGTGGATGTCTTTACAAAAAGACCAGACACTTTATTTCCATTATGATCAGTTCCTGCAAACTGAATTGTGCCGCTTGCTGCAAGACCGCTGAATGCAGTATTTATATTACCAGCACTCTGTAAAGTCTGATTTGTATTGCCTTTACTGCCTGCTGCATCTGTAATTATTCCAAGACTCTGCAGTACAGATCCTGTATATGCTACACCCTCACTGCCTGATTCCTTTGCATTTAATACTAATCTGAAATTATTATTTGACATCTGTACCACTGATGCAGATACACCGATCGATTTGCCGGAAGAATCTTTGGCAGAATTGATTTTTGAGCGCAGATCCTGAATCGTATCATCACTATCAAGTTCAATCCCAACTCCATCAACAGTAAATGTTCCTGCACTTATACCCTGACTGCTCAATGATGCGGTCTGACTTGTAATAAGTCCGTTAGTGCTGATCATTTTTTCATTTCCAGCAAGTTGATAGACGCTTACATCATATCGTCCGTCAACAGCACCGGAAGCACCTTTAACAGTTACTGCAGTCTCGTTTGTAGATGATGCTTTAAACAGATCAAAAGAGCTGGTCTCAGCAAGAGCTTTGGTTGCTGTTTTCAGTGTAGACAATAATCCTCTGAGGCTCGAATATGCATCAATTTTAACCTGGTCGGTTTTAATTGAATTCTCAACTTTTGTAACTCGCTGCTGTTCAAGGGCTACGAGTTGATCAATAATAGTTCCACTATCAATTCCCGACGCCAGACCTAAACTTGATATACCCATAACCACTCCCGGTTCAGACCACTTACATTCTCTTTATATGATATATCGGCACATATTCAGTTAAACATTATATGTTTCTTTTTTTTCTGCAATTAATTTTAGAATTCAGATTGAATCACTACTTTAATCATGAATTTTCAGGTATAGACCTGTATTTTTTACAAAATGATAACATTCGTTCTCCATTTGAGAACCTATTATTTATATTTCGGTAACAGATTTGTAATTGATTCCAAATAAATCGATTATATTAGAGTAATTCGTTCTCGAAAGGTCTGCAGTGAAATCGATTTTTGAATATTTTGATTACAGAAAATTCCTAAATGATTATTACTGCGATAAAAAAGCACTCAAAAAGACTTTTTCCTATCAGTCTCTTGCCAACAAAGCCGGTTTCAAATCAAAAGGTTACATTAAAGATGTAATTGACGGGAAAAAAAATCTTTCAGAAGAATCCGCATTTGCCCTCGGACAGGCTCTTGAGTTGAATAATCAGGAATTCTGCTATTTCAAGGACCTGGTATATTTCAACCAGGCGAGAACCCATGCTCAGCGTGAACACTTTTTCAAACAGCTTATAGAAACAAATAATCCCGGAAAATCCAAACTTATTGTCGGAGACTGCTACGAGTTTTATTCCAGCTGGTATCATAATACAATACGTGAACTTGCAACATATTTTGATTTCAAGGGTGATTATGCGGTTCTCGGCCGCCAGCTCAAACCACAGATTACAGCACGCGAAGCAAAGGCTTCTGTTGAACTGCTTCTGAAACTTGGAATGATTGAACAAAAAGAAAATCTTTACATACAAACAAATCCGCATATTACAACAGGTGATACAGTATCATCACTTTCAATTGAAAATTTTCATTTACAGAATCTCAGGCTTGCGGCAGAATCAATTCATTTATGTGTCTCAACGGAACGCGATATAAGCTGCATCATTACATCGCTTGATGATGTCCAGTCAACTCTTATAAAAAAGGAAATCCAGGGTTTCAGGAAAAAGCTTGTGACAATAATCAATTCACTTGACAATAATACAGACAGAAAGAGAGTCTATACAATTGCATTTCAGTTGTTTCCAACGACAAAATAAAGAGGGGTGTATGTATAAATCCGGATACATAAAAAAATGCATTTCTGCAGCAGTCATATTGCTTGTCATGGAATTTCTCTATATAAACTGCACCCCCGGCATATCAGGGACATCAGAAGTCGGAAATCCGTCGGTTTCAGCCACAATTACTGATAGAAACGGAAAACCGCAAAAAAACATTCCGGTTGTTCTGCTGCCGGAAAATTTCAACATTGCCAAAACCAGTGACTTAAGCAGATTTTCTAAGGATATCACAGACTCTGACGGTCATGTTGAATTGCCAATCATGGGAAAAGATTCCATTTACAATGTCACTTCCACGGATTCAATATACAGATATCAGCTTTTAAAAAGAGTCAGCAAATACGATTCTGTCAACATAAACAATAACAGTCTGTCGCTTGGTGCGATAACCCTGCAGGAACCAGGTATCATCCAGATCACCATTGATTCAGCATCTTTCAGAAAAGGAAGTGTCATTACAATTCCAGGCACGACCATATCTTATTCTGTCAACGCACCCGGCATCTACGAATTTAAATCTCCTGCCGGAATTTTAAATATAAACTATTACAGCACTGCGCCGCAGCCAGAACAGCCCGCCGGAAAGAATATCAGTTCAGTAAATGTTATGAGCAATGATACAATAAAGATCACAACAAACAGCGTTATAACAAAAAAGAAGTACGACACGACCCTCACCAGCGATACACTTATCAAGTATATCAACTCAATCGAGAGTTGTGACACTATCAGGATCTGTGACTCCATTCACAACACAGATTCACTGTTCCTGTATGATACAGTCATATCTTATGATACAATTACACGATTTGACACACTCAGGCACACTCCAGCATCGTCAACTGTCATGGTTGACACAATACTTTACAGGGATACTTTAGTTAAACTTGACACAGTACACACCGGTGATTCCGTCAGTATTCTCTCCACCACCACCTTTATTTCAAGAATCATAGAGCAGAAGTATACGAAGTACATTGACACATTGCTTATTCGCATGACACTTTTATATCAATCGTCAGTGAAAATAAAAAAACATCTGCTGATAAATGATTCAATTATTTCACCCGGATATTCCCTGATTTTCAGACATATCGATTCCATATCGTCAATTATATATTTTGACACACTGCACATTGTCTCCAGTTACATGACATTTGACACAACAATGTCTTCAGATACGCTCAGGTACTCAGATACAATTGTGCAGATATACTCAAAAACAGTCTTTGATACAACCCGGCTCTCTGATACATCGTCAATGAAGGATACATTGAAATTCAACAACTCCATTCTGCAGCCGTTTACAACAACAACAATGAATGATTCCACAGTATTCATTGACACCATAACACAGTATGCATATATTTCAAGATTTGATACAACAATCCTCAAAGACTCTTTGTCTGTACAGATTGATACAATTATACAATATCAACTCAGTACCAGTTACGACACTATCTGGATTCCAGTAACATATTACGATTTTCATTCTGACAGTTCCAATCCGGAATTCGCACTGTCTATGATGGCAGTCGAAAAATTCAAAACAGCTTCCACTGAGCTTGATACTGCGTATCTGCCGGAAGCAGGTGTCACTACATTTTTTAATTATTATATCAAGTACTGGTTCAGGGATTTCAATTCACCCGGTGGGGCAAAAAATGACTATATGTCACCAGTTTACAATGCAAAAGATGAAACATCCACGGGTGATTTAATTGAATTGATAAGGGTTAATCATGACACTTCTTTTAAAAACATTGTAATAAAAGGTTCAATCCCATTTATACGGAACACGCAATTGGGAAACACCTACACATTTGCCAGTCAGAACTTCTACCCTATTGACAATATGGGATTTGGCAATGAAGGGCTTGATCATAACTACTCGTTTACAATGACATTCACACTAATCTATCCTCCCCAGGCAAAAGAATGCAATATCGCTATTACTGCAAGTGATGAGACATGGGTATATGCAGAAAATAAACAGATTATTGATATAGGTGGAATTCAAAAAGCTACATCAAAAAAAAGCACAATCGGCACATCGAACATGCAACGTAATATCCGGGTTTTTCACTCTGTAAGAAATACGATACTTAGCAGCTTCGACTTCAGTTTCGATCTATACTGACAGATCGTAGTTAAAACCAGCATATGATTTTCAGTCGCAGATTATCAATCTTCATTGATCTGCCTGAATCAAACATATCAGGCAGAACTCACTAAATCCATCACTTTATCATTTTATCAATTTTTAAATTAATTAAAAATTGCATGAGCAGGTTTATAGTTCAGGGGGAAATTCACTTTTTTTCATTATATTCACATTTTCCTTTTATTTATGACAGGCATTAAATATCTTTAAGCACTTTGCCGTAGCGGCGCCCCTATCATTGTTTAGCGGTTGACCGTATTTGTTTCATTTAAAAAAGAGGTTTGCAGTATGCCTACAGGTGTAGTAAAGTGGTTTAATGAGGCTAAGGGATTTGGATTTATTTCTCCCGATGATGGTTCCCGTGATGTTTTTGTTCATTTTTCTGCTATACAGACAAATGGTTTCAGAAAACTCGAGGAAGGTCAGAAGGTAGAATTTGAGAAGGTTGATGGAGCCAAGGGTCCTAACGCTCAAAACGTAACTCCTGTATAATAAAAATCGATCATAAATGATTGAATACGGCCTGTTTAACAGGCCTTTTTTTTTGTTACAATTATCTTTTGTAAATCATATCCCGAGATTCGACAATGTCTGACCTATTGAATTGATCAATCCTATTAATTTTGGATGAGATACCTCAAAACTTCTTGCTGACATTTTCATTCCCTCAAGAGAATGCTCAAGAAGTTCCTGATCCCGAGTTTTCCTGGATGCAACCTGCACAGATGCTTCTGTCATTTTCATGATACTACTTGCTTCATCCGAGTGAGTATCTTTAATAAGTTCGACTTCACTCCGGAGCTCCTTAAGCAAACTGATCAGTTGATTGCGTTTCTGTTCAGACATCTCTTTATTACCGACTATCTCACGCTCAATCCGCTTTATTGTTTCCTGAAGCATATCGTGTCACTCCTGTTGCCGTATATGAA
>Ga0066602_10000846_pt1 | contig 22763 bp, 22 predicted proteins | sample Higcelweek5metaG_FD_59481 | JGI IMG/M metagenome (GOLD analysis project Ga0066602, IMG submission 59481) | Freshwater pond sediment microbial communities from the University of Edinburgh, under environmental carbon perturbations - High... | ecosystem: Environmental > Aquatic > Freshwater > Pond...
AGCAGAAAAGACTGAGCCACCTACAACGCGACTTGTGGCCAGTGCCTGGCCTGCTTATGGCAGGCTATCGGTATGGCCAGATGCCCGCTGGGTTATCGGTACCCGTGGTCAAGTCTGGTTACAATCCGAAAATTTCTTCGAAACGTTGGTGGATATTGGCGAGCCTGGGGCCCCTGACTGGCATTACACACAACATGGTGAGTTCTTGCGTCCGCTTACAAAAGAATCTTTCCAGAGTATTGTGAAGAGCCTGCGTTGAGCCCATTCAAGGATATCACCGATGCTCATGAAATCGCAGATGACGCGATACGCGCAAAAATGGGCTTGGTCCGCATGGCGGGTACCGTCGACTCATTCAATGAGCTTTACCAACTGTCAAGAATTACGGCGAACGCTTACTTCTTCATGCTGTTTGCCCGGTTCGAGCATCAGGTAACACAACTGGGTTTGACTGAGGCGGATGCAGGTCGCAAAGCCCCCACTCCACGCGACCGCCGTGTCTGGGCGGTTCTTGATGTAAGAAAGATGGACTTCCTCCGTCGATTGGCACTGTTGACGGACAAGGGGTCTCCGGATTACGCAACTGTCAAAGAGCTATATGAGGATCGCAACGCCATCGCCCACGGCAGTCTCATTGAGACAAAGCCCAACGTGAAGGTGATTGCGGCCAAACTCAGCGGGATACTCTCCCGCCTTGAAGGTATCCCATGAACTGGCTGACCAACTTCGTCAAACCCAAGATCCAGGCCCTCGTCGCGAAGAAGGAGGTTCCTGACAATCTTTGGCACAAATGCCCCTCCTGCGGCGCGATGATCTTCCATCGTGATCTGGAGGAGAACCTGCATGTCTGCCAGCATTGCGGCCATCATATGCGGCTGGACCCGGCCCGCCGGCTGAAGATGCTGTTCGATCCGGGCTATCAGACGATCGAGTTGCCCAAGGTGCTGGTCGATCCGCTGAAGTTCCGCGACCAGAAGCGCTATACCGACCGGCTGAAGGAAGCCCAGTCCAAGACCAACCGCCAGGATGCCATCGTCGTCGCCCATGGCAAGATCGACGGCCAGGGTGCCGTGGCCGCCGTGTTCGACTTCAATTTCATGGGCGGTTCCATGGGCATGGCGGTGGGCGAGGGGCTGCTGGCCGCCGCCAAGCTGGCCGTGCTGCAGCAGGTGCCGCTGATCGCCATCCCGGCATCCGGTGGGGCACGCATGCAGGAAGCCATCCTGTCGCTGATGCAGATGCCGCGCACCATCATTGCCGTGGAAATGGTGAAGGAAGCAGGCCTGCCCTATATCGTGGTGCTGACAGACCCCACCACTGGCGGCGTGACGGCCAGCTTTGCCATGCTGGGCGATATCCACATTGCCGAACCGGGTGCCCAGATCGGCTTTGCCGGTGCCCGCGTGATCGAAAGCACCATCCGGGAAACGCTGCCGGAAGGGTTCCAGCGCTCCGAATATCTGCTGGATCACGGCATGGTTGACATGGTGGTGCATCGCAAGGAACTGCGCTCCACCCTGGGCCGCGTCATCGACCTGTTGCGCCGGCCAGGGCCGGGGGCGGAAATCGTGCGGATGCCGCGCGGTGATGGGCCGGATCGGGGCGGTTCGCGCAAGCCGGTCAGCATCAAGGGTGGTGCCGGCGCGCGATGATCAAGGCCGCCCCCATCGTACCGGGCTCCCCCCGGCTGGAGGCGGTGCTGGAGCGGATGCGTCTCCTGCACCCCAAGGTGATCGACCTGTCGCTGGGCCGGATCGAGGGGCTGCTGGCCAAGCTGGGCAATCCTGAGCGCCGGCTGCCGCCCATCGTGCATGTGGCCGGCACCAACGGCAAGGGCAGCACCGTTGCCTTCCTGCGCGCCATGGCAGAGGCGGCGGGCAGGCGGGTGCATGTCTATACCTCCCCGCATCTGGTGCATTTTCATGAGCGTATCCGCCTGGCCGGTCGTTTCATCGCCGATGACCGGCTGGCCGACCTGCTGGAGCGGATCGAACAGGTGAATGGCGGCGATCCGATCACCTTTTTTGAGATCACCACCGCCGCTGCCTTCCTGGCCTTTGCGGAGGAACCGGCGGACCTGCTGCTGCTGGAAGTGGGGCTGGGGGGCCGCCTGGATGCCACCAATGTAATCACGACCCCCGCCGTATCGGTGCTGACCCGTATCTCCATGGACCATATGCAGTTCCTGGGGGAGACGATCCAGGACATCGCAGCGGAGAAGGCGGGCATCATCAAGCCCAACTGTCCGGCGGTGGCCGGGCCGCAGGCCGATCCGGCGGTGATGGATGTTTTCCAGACCAGCGCCGAAGCAGCTGGGGCGACGCTGGCGCTGGCTGGGCGGGACTGGTGGGCGGAACCGCTGGGCGATGCGGGCTGGCGTTACAGTGATGCCCAGGGCACGCTGGATCTGCCCTTGCCGGCCCTGCCGGGCGCGCACCAGATTGACAATGCGGGCACGGCCATCGCGGCCACCCGGCACCTGCCGTTCCGCATCGCCGATGATGCGATTCGCCAGGGGGTGGCGGCGGCGGAATGGCCGGCACGGCTGCAACGGCTGTGCCGGGGGCCGCTGACGGACTTGCTGCCGGCGGGCTGGGAACTGCATCTGGATGGCGGCCATAATGACAGCGCCGGTCAGGTACTGGCCCGCCATCTGGCAGCCTGGACGGTGGATGGCCGCAAGCTGGACCTGATCTTCGGCATGCTGGGCAGCAAGCGCCCGCTGGATTTCCTGGCCCCGCTGGCCCCTTATGTGCGCCGCCTGCGGGCCGTGGCCATACCGGGGGAGGCGGCCAGCGTCACCGCAGAGGATGCGGCGGCCCTGGCCCGGCAGGCGGGGATCGAGGCATCATCCTGTCCCGACGTGGCCAGTGCCGTTGCCGAACTGGTGGTCTTTGGTGCCGGGGAGCCGCCAGCAAGGCTGCTGATCTGCGGCTCGCTCTATCTGGCCGGCACCGTGCTGGCGGATAACGGGTAGCCTCACCAGGATTTCAATTGCCGCAGGACGGGCGTCTTCTTCAACAGATGCCCGTCCATGCTGCCCAGCAACCGGTCCAGCAGGGAAACGGCGGTGCCGACGGCGGGGCCCTTGTTCAGCATTACGCATTCCGCCCGCGCGGCCATGGCGGCATCCGTCATCTCCCCGCGCGACGGAACGCCCGACTTCACCAGATCCTCCAGCACCTGGGTGGCCCAGATCACCGGTACGCTGGCGGCCTCGCAAATCCACAGGATTTCCTCCTGCATCTCGGCCAGCCGTTCAAAGCCGATTTCCGCCGCCAGATCGCCGCGGGCGATCATCACGCCGAACGGCCGGTCGCGACCGGCCCGCGCGATCAGTTCCGGCAGGTTGCGCACCGCGTCGGGGCGCTCGATCTTGGCGACCAGCCCCAGGGGGGTGGCCCGCGCCGGCAGCCGGGCAAGCGCCGCATCAAGCAGGTCGATATCCTCCGGTCTTGAAACGAAGGAATAGCCGATCATATCGGCGCATTCGATGACGGCGGCCAGGTCACGCTCGTCCTTGGCGGTCAGGGGGGAGAGGCCCAGGGCCGTATCCGGCAGGTTCAACCCCTTTTCCGGCTTGGGCTTCAGCCCGCCTTCCTTCACCCGGCCCACCCGCACCAGGGCCGCCCCTTCCTGGACGGCTTCCACCAGCCCTTCCAGCTTGCCGTCATCGTAAAGCACGCGGTCACCCACGGCGACCCGGTTCACGATTTCCGGCAGCGAGACGGTGACGGCATAGGCGTCGCCCGGCGGCGGCGGCGCTCCCTCCACCGTAAGCCACAGGCTGTCGCCGGCCCGCAATTTGCCCTTCTCCGGCGAAGCGATCAGCTTGCCGGTGCGGATTTTCGGCCCGGCAATATCCATCAGGATTCCGATGGGCCGGCCCACATCAATGCTGGCCGCCCGCACATGGGCGGCCATGGCATGCCAGGCGGCGGCATCGTCATGGGCGCAGTTGATACGGGCGCAATCCATACCCAGCCGGGCCAGATTCAATACCATTTCCGGGTCGCCCGCCGCCTCGCTGGGCAGTGTCACCATGATACGGCAGCGCCGGTGGGTGTGCGGTAGCCCGAACAAGGCGGCGGTGGCTGCCGCCAGGGCCTTTTCCCCGGCGAAAAACCGTTCCGCGGTTGGATGGGGGGTGACTGGCGGGACATTTTGCATGGCGGCCAGCGAGGCCAGCACGGCATCCAGGGTGGGCAGTACCCGGCTTTCCAGCCGACCCAGAGAGGAAAGGCCGAAACGCATCAGCCGGCGTTGGAGCGACCGGAGATCATGGTGGCGCAGCGCCAGATAATGGGCCAGGTTTGCCAGCGGGCTGTCACTCGCCGGTTGGCCCAGGCCATCCAGAAAGGGTGATGCCCCTTCCTGGATGGCAGCGCGCAGTGCCGCCAGTTCCGCATGCACCCCCGCCAATTCCCCATCATCGTTACTGGTCAGTGCCTGGTCCATGATCGCCTCCACCCCAATCCGATTGGGGGGAAGCTTAGGCGCACCATGTTACGGGCCCATGACCTGTCATCAAGGGTTCAAAGAAAAAGGCCGGCCACTGGGCGGGGCCGGCCCTTCGTCGTTCATGCAAGAAAACGGATCAGATGTTGCTGTCGATCCAGTTTTGCAGCTGGGTCTTTGGCAGGGCACCGATCTTGGTGGCGGCGACCTGACCATCCTTGAAGATCATCAAGGTGGGGATGCCGCGCACGCCATACCGGCCCGGCGTCATCGGATTCTCGTCGATATTCACCTTGGCCACGGTCAACCTGCCATCCAGGGCGGTGGCGATTTCATCCAGGCTGGGGCCGATGGCCTTGCAGGGGCCGCACCATTCGGCCCAGAAATCCACCAGAACCGGGCCGGTGGCCTTCAGCACATCGGCTTCGAAACTGGCATCGGAAACTTTGATCGGGGCGGCCATATCATCCTCGGCGGCTTTGGGTTCCATGCGGTCGGACGACCGCCTTCTCGAACTGAAATGTAGGCAGTGCCCCAACCCCTGGTCAAGCCGAACGGCGCTGCACCCCAGCACTGCGACAGAAGGGGGTTGGATATAAGGGAAAGCGCAATCGTGCGAGAACAGTGCTGGCATATTACCAGGGATTTGAAATATTCTTTAAGGCAATCCAGCCTTGCCTTCTTGGAAAACGGGTATCGGACAGCGCGCACAATGACGGATGAAAGCGATATTGCGCGATCCGCGCGGCTGGTGTCGAACGATACGGCGCCGGCGACCTTCCAGGAGAGGGGGATTTCCATCCCCTTCACCACGCCGCTGTTGAGCCAGGCGCGACTGCGCCGGGATGCCAGCAGCCGGTTCGAATTCCTGCTGCCCAATTTCACCGCCGGCAAGGGCATCTATGTGCTGCCCATGAAGGGCCTGTCATCGATGATGACATTGACGTTGCACGACCGGATGCTGTTCGATGAGTTGGAGGCGCTGGAAAGCCACTCACCCGAACAGGTGCGCAGTGCCGTGCTGGGGGTGCAGGCCACCGGCATATGTGGGCCTGAGGCGGCAGCCCATGCGGCGGAACTGCTGGACCAGGACAGCCAGTTCCTGGTGCTGACCCAGTTCATTCTGGTCACCGAGTTGCTGAAGCTGGTGGGAATCGGCGCGGCCGACCTGATGCGCCCCGGCATGACCACCGATGACAGCAAGCGCATGGCGCGCAAGGCCCTGGCCAAGGTGGCAGCCATGGTGGGCATTCCGCCCGACGATCTGGCCGTGCGGGTGGATGATCTGGGTGCGCTGGTCACCCCTGTCGGCCTGCCGCAATGTCCCCGCATGGGCAGGCTTCGCCAGTTGGTCCAGCGCCTGCTGGGATTTGCAGAACAGATGCAGGACTGGTCGCAACTGGAACTGTCCGACGCCGCCCCGCTGGGAGCCCATTGCGCCGCCGTGGCACAGCATACGCTGGGGCTGGTGCAACAGCGTCTGAGCCGGCTTGACGGCATGTGCCAGGATGCGATGCAGATTGTGCATGATGCGCCCCGCCTTCGTGGGGAGATGGCCGATCAGGTCACGCGGATTGCCTGGTTGCTGGATGGCTGGGATTTCCTGCTGGTTCTGTGGGAGAATGTGCAGAACGCCAACTCAGCCGTGCGGCGGGAACTGGTGGGCGAGATATCCCGCTTGCTGCCTGCCATCCCGCGGGAGGAGGTGGCGCCGGTGCTGACAGCCACATTGGATATCGAAACAATGAGCCGGTTGCAGCGTCGCTGGGTGCGGGGCAACCAGGATTGGCGTACCGGGGTGCTTGACCTGGACGCAGTGATGCGGCTTGAAGCGGTGAAGGCCGCGATGGCCTGACATGGGGACGGTGATGGCGTCGAGCGACCGGGCCCCAACGGCGGCCCAGAACCAGGGAGCAGCGGTGGGTGACTGGGCAGCCTTGATGGGTGATGCCAGCCGGCTTTCTGACGCCAAGTTGCTGCAGATATACCGGTTGCTGGATCAGATCGGCGACAAGCCGGAAATGGGCAGTGTTTTTGCCTCCCTGCGTCCAAGGTTGGCGGAATTGCGGCCACCGCGCCGCCAGACGGCGCCGCGCCTGTTCTTCCGCCCTGTTGAAGATCTGCTGGATGATCAGGAAACCTACAGCCGCCGGTTGGGCCGGATCAGCCGGGCCACCCTGACGCCTTGCTGGCGTGCGGTGAAGGACCGTATTCCCCAGACGATACAGCGGGATGTGCAGCAGACCGTCGCCCGTATCGATCCCTATGACGGCGAGGCACTGGCGGGTCTGTGTGAAACCTTCTGGCAGGCAGGGGCTGAGGCGCTGGGTCGTGTTCTGGCTGAATGTGACGCCAACCTGAAGCATAAGGTCACCCTGTTCGGTCGTGATGAGGATGTGATCCGCCAGTTGGAGGCGATACGGGAAATCATCGCCATCGCCCCTATCGTGGAGCGGTTGAAGGCCGGCCTGCCGCCCCGGCCGATTGCCAGCCTGTCGGAAAGCCATCTGGAGATTTTGCGCAAGGTGCTGCTGGAACTGGGTCGGGAGGATGTACGCCAGGCGATGCCGCTCGCGCGGGTCATTTCCTCCCGTATGCAGCGACCGGGTGACATGTTGCGTCTGCTGGGTGAAATGCGCCTGGGTGGTGCGGTGCAGGATAAGGAAGCCGTGACCAAGGAAATGTCCGGCTACGTGGTGGGCGACCTGCTGCGCCAGAGCAACGGACTGGCCCCCGAAGGTGTGGTTCCAAACCCTTCGGCGGGCCTGGACCACATGGCGGTGACGGCGGAACGTCTGGCCGACGGTCTGAGTTCCATCAACGATATGGTACAGGGTCTGCGCGACAAGGAACTGTCGGCCAAGATGCAGACGGCGCGTGCCGATGTGGCCCAGTTCGTACTGAAGAATATCTGCGGCACCGTCGATCAGGCCGATATCGACGCCGTGTTTCCCGCCACCGGCACACCCAGCGTGGAAACGCTGAAGAAGGCCGAACATCTGGTGATGGCCCTGCGCCGCTCCTCCCGCATCGCGGGTCCGCTGGGTATCCAGAAGGAAGTGTCTAACCGCATTACCGACATCCGCCGGCGCCTTGAACAGCAGACCAACGCCGCCTTGCGCAAAATCCCCCGCAACCGCGACGGCACCCTGTCGCCCGACGGGGCCCGCCACATGTTCAACAGCCTGCGCCTGATGGAAATCCTGGCAGGATCGGAGGAGGCGGAGCGGCTTTATCGGGAATGGAGCCGGCAATATTGGTGATTGAGGGCTGCTGCCTCTGCTTCACAAAGGCATCTGCACGCCCACGGTCACGCCCTTGCCAGCCAGATGCACGCGGCTCGATATGTTCCCCGGAATCTTCGGTGCCAGACCGAACGGACGGCCTTCCGGCTGCCGGGGCAGCAATTCCGGTTCCGTCGGGGTCAGGGCGGGTGCGGGTAGCGGTTGCGGCAACGCCTTGTGGCGTGCGGGCGCCGCAGTGGACTTTTTCTCCCTCACGTGGCCGGCCTGGATTGCCGGCGTGCTGCGATCGGTCTTCAGGCGGAACTGGGTCAGGCCCCCTTGCGGCTGGGTTTCCGCCGGTGCCGCCGCCGGGCTGGCACACAGCCAGCCGGCACAGCATAAAGCCAGCCAGCGGCGACGAACGTTTCCCTCTTGGCAGCGCATCGGATTTGCCCCTCCAATAGCGTCTTCAGGTTCCCATATGAATGACGCGGCGGCAATGCCCCCGGTTCCCGCCAAAAGCCTATCGCTGCAATATTTTTCGAGGAGCAGGCCCCATGGCCGCCAATATCCGCATCGAAACCGACAGTTTCGGCCCGATCGAGGTGCCGGCAGACCGTTATTGGGGGGCACAGACCCAGCGGTCCTTGCAGAATTTCAAGATCGGGGGTGAGCGGATGCCCAAGCCGCTGATCCGCGCACTGGGCATCGCCAAGAAAGCCGCCGCCAAGGCCAATGTCGCGCTTGGCACCCTGGACGCGAAGTTGGGCCAGGCCATCGCCGCTGCGGCGGAAGAGGTTATCGACGGCAGCCTGGATGACCATTTTCCCCTGGTGGTCTGGCAAACCGGTTCCGGCACCCAGACCAACATGAACGCCAATGAGGTGATCTCCAACCGCGCCATTGAAATGCTGGGCGGGGAGATGGGCTCGAAAAAGCCGATCCACCCGAATGATCACGTCAATCGCGGCCAAAGCTCCAACGACACCTTCCCCAGTGCCATGCATATCGCGGCGGCCGAACAGTTCCACCACGAGCTGATCCCGGCGCTGGAACAGCTGCAGGCGGCACTGGCGGCCAAGGCGGCGGAATTCAGCGCCATCGTCAAGATCGGTCGCACGCATCTGCAAGATGCCACGCCGATGACGCTGGGCCAGGAATTTTCCGGCTATGCCCAGCAACTGACCTATGGGGTGAAACGGGCCAGGGCGGCCCTGCCGGCCTTGCTGCGGCTGGCCCAGGGCGGCACGGCGGTGGGCACCGGTCTGAATGCCGCCGTGGGTTTTGACGCGGCATTCGCGACGGAGGTGGCCGATATCACTGGTCTGCCCTTCGTGACCGCGCCCAACAAGTTCGAGGCGCTGGCCGCCCATGACAGCATTGTGGAGGCGTCGGGCGTGCTGAACACGCTGGCTGTCTCCCTGATGAAGATCGCCAATGACATCCGCCTGCTGGGCAGCGGCCCGCGCAGCGGTATCGGGGAAATCAGCCTGCCGGAGAATGAACCGGGCAGTTCCATCATGCCCGGCAAGGTCAACCCCACCCAGTCGGAAGCCATGACCATGGTCTGCGCCCAGGTGATGGGCAACCATGTCACCATCACCTATGCCGGTGCCACCGGCCATTTCGAGCTGAATGTCTTCAAACCGGTGCTGATCTACAACCTGTTGCAGTCAGTCCGGCTGATCGCCGATGCCAGTCGTAGCTTCAGCGAAAATTGTGTGGTCGGTATCACCGCCAATACCGACCGCATCGCCAGGCTGATGAGCGAAAGCCTGATGCTGGTGACGGCGCTGAACCCGCATATTGGGTATGATAATGCCGCCAAGATCGCCAAGAAGGCGCATCACGAGGGCACGACGCTGCTGGAAGCCGGATTGGCGCTGGGCCTGTTGACGGAAGAACAGTTCCACCAGTGGGTGGTTCCCGCCAACATGGTGCATCCGGGTTGAAGGGGGCATCCGGGTTGAAGGCGGTTTGCCGGGCGGGGACATTTCCCCGCCCGGTGCTTTTCAGGTAAGGGCGGCGCGCAGGGCAGCAATATTGGCATCCCCCATGGCGCAGAAAACCACCCGGTCGAAGGCGGTCGGGTGGCTGGCCACGAATTCGCGCACCGTATCCACGGCGATGCGGGCCGCTTTATCCTTGGGGAAGCGGTAAGCGCCGGTGGAGATGGCAGGCAGGGCGATAGACCGCGCACCGGCCTCTGCCGCCAGTTCCAGACAGCGGCGATAGGTGCGGGCCAGCACCTTGTCCTCCCCCATCAGACCGGTGACATAGACCGGACCGACAGCATGGATCGCCCAGCGGGCCTTCAGCTTGAAACCGGGCGTAATACCGGCATCCCCGCGCCCGATGAAATCCAATCGCGCCGCTGCGGCGAACAGTTCCGGTCCGGCGGCATCATGGATGGCACGTGAAACACCGGTGCCGCCCCCAAGGCCAGGAGCGGCGGCATTGACGATGGCATCGACATCCAGGCCGGTGATATCGGCCTGTTCGATGGTGATACTGGTCATGGCAATCCTTGCAGCGCGTAACGCAGCGTGGCCGTACGCCCGCCATCGCTGACCGTCAAGCCGCTGGACATGATGCGCATGATTTCCAGCCCGCGACCGGATTTGGCTTCCGGATTGACGGGATATTGCACGGCGGCAGGGTCATACCCCCCACCCTGGTCGCTGATCCGGACATATAAGAATCCGTCCGCTGTCCAGGCGTACAGATCCACACGTTTGCAGGCCTTGACCGGATCGGCCAGCGTGGTGGTCAGGTGCTGGCAGAACGCATCGAATTCCGCCGGGTCATCCACCAGGGAACTGCCAAGCGCCAGATTGCCATGTAGCACGGCGTTGATGATGGCTTCGTGCAGGCTCAGTTCCACATCATGGCGCAACAGGCTGGGCAGCATGCCGCGCGCCAGCAACCCTTCGCAAAACTGGGCAGCCGTATCCAGGGTCCAGGCCAGCCGGGTGGTGAGGGAGACCAGCAGTTGCCCCTGTTTCAGGGCCGCCGACAATGCGTCGGCTGGCAGGGGGCCATCGGCAAATTCAACAATGGCGGCACACCGTCCGCGCAAGGCCGCTGCCAGATCCATGGCCGCCCCTTCGGGCAGCAGGCGGACCGTATCGGCAGCGGTGGAGGGGCCCCCCGCCGCAGGAAGTCCCAGCATCTCAACCGCGCGCGACAGTTCCCGCTGATCCAGCCCTTCACCCGTTAGCCGATAATCCATGATGCCTCCGCCCGCTTTGCCCATTTTCATCAGCCGGTTGCCCGGCATTTATTCCGTCTTCCGTGATATCGGCCATCACGCACATGCCCGCGATAAATCCCTCTGCCGGAGGATACTTCGCCAGGGCCCGTGCTTGCAATTCCTCCGGTGAACGGGCAAAGCCGTGGAACATGCGGCCATCGTTCCAGGCCGGCAGTCCGGCAATGGCCTCTTGCCGGCCAAGGCTGGGGTTGGCGATCATCAGCGACCACAGCCGGTCGAACCGGTTCCATTCCCGATCCAGCATCAGGATGGATTGCTTGGGTGCGTCACGCAGCCGGGTCATCCGCGTTTCGGCATTGTTCGTGGCCGCGACCATCTGGGCGATATGGGTTTCAGCCTCTATCAACGCCTGACGGATATTGTCGGCCTCCCGACGTGCCTGGCGCAACTTGCCGGCCAGCAGGTTCTTTTCATCCACTGTGCGGGACAAGCGCCGTTCCACCTGGCGGATCACCCGCATCAGGCGGCGACCGGACAGGACCAGCGCTGCCCCGCCCAGTGCCAGGACAAAAAGACTGATCATGTTCATCAGGCTGAATATCATTATGACAGACCCGTCCAGCGGCTGAGAGTAATCAGTTCACGCACCACATACCCTTCCTGTGCGGGAAAGGCGTTCGCCAGCATCTGGCGTGCCTGATGTTCGCTTGGGCCCCAGACCCGGATCTGGTTATTGTAGCGCCATATGATGGGGGCGCTGTCGAAATCCTTGGTCGAAAGGTCCGCCAGCTTGCGATTTTCCATCTTGGCACAGAACAGGGAATCACCGATTGCCTGCTGGCCCAGATGATGCCAGACCTGCACACGCTCCCGCTCCGCCGTCATCAGCATCATTTCCAGCCGGCTGAGCTGTGATTTCATGCGGAACCGCTCGGCATTGCGTCGGTCGCGCAGCGCACCCTGATCCATGTTCTGCGCCAGGGTGCGCTCCAGCATCGGGCGGGCTTCCTTGATCTCCCGCTGGATTTTGGCATGGTCGGCGACCCATTCGTAAATGTCGGGTACGACCACGCGCAACAGTTCCAGCACCACCACGCCGACAAGGCATGCTGCTGCCAGGGACAGGATGATCACATCGGATGTGGCCAGTTCGATCTGCATCCCCACCGCCGTTGCCCTTGCCCCCAAAGGGGCCCAACGGTTGCATTTGATCATACTGGTTGCAGATATCCATAATTAAGATTTTTTCTCGCAATTTCGCCTTTTCCTGGGATCGTGACAGCCGTGGCCGGCGCGCCTATGCTGCCGTCAATTTCGCGCTGACCCTGAAGGATCGTGAACATGGACAAGTCCGTTCTGGACACCGCCTCGCCCAAGGCCATTCTGTTGCGCGATTACGCGCCGCCGGCCTGGTGGATTGACCGGGTGGAACTGGATGTGGACCTGCATGAAGATGGCACCCGCGTGCTGTCCCGCCTTTCCATCCGCCGCAATGCCGATGTGCCCGCATCCCCCCTGGTGCTGGATGGGCAGGAGATGGAATTGCTGTCGGTCGCCATTGATGGCCGCATGCTCAGCCCAGATGATTACGCGCTCACCCCCGACAGCCTGACCCTGACCGGCCTGCCCGACAGCGCGGTGGTGGAGATCGCCACCCGCATCCACCCGGAAAAAAACACCGCGTTGGAAGGGCTTTACAAGTCCTCCGGCAATTTCTGCACCCAATGCGAGGCGGAAGGTTTTCGCAAGATCACCTATTTCCAGGACCGGCCGGATGTGATGGCGCGCTATATTGTGCGGATCGAGGCCGACAAGGCTGCCTATCCGGTGCTGCTGTCCAACGGCAATCTGGTGGGGGAGGGCGAGGCCGAAAATGGCCGCCACTGGGCGCGCTGGGAAGATCCCTGGCCCAAGCCCTGCTATCTGTTCGCCCTGGTGGCCGGCAAGCTGGTGCATATTGAAGACCGGTTCCAGACCCGATCCGGTCGCGAGGTCAGCTTACGCATCTATGTGGAGCCGGGGAACGAGGATAAGTGCGACCACGCCATGGAAAGCCTGAAGAAATCCATGAAGTGGGACGAGGATGTCTATGGTCTGGAATATGACCTGGATATTTTCAACATCGTCGCCGTGGGTGACTTCAACATGGGGGCGATGGAAAACAAGTCGCTCAACATCTTCAACACCAAATATATCCTGGCCCGCCCCGACACTGCCACCGATACCGATTTCTTAGGAATCGAGGCCGTGGTGGCGCATGAATATTTCCATAACTGGACCGGTAACCGCGTTACCTGCCGTGACTGGTTCCAGCTGTCGCTGAAGGAAGGGCTGACCGTCTTCCGCGATCAGGAATTCAGCGCCGACATGAATTCCGCCCCGGTGAAGCGCATCCAGGATGTCACCCGTCTGCGACAGGTGCAGTTCGCCGAAGATGCCGGCCCCACCGCCCATCCTGTGCGCCCGGAAAGCTATATCGAGATCAATAATTTCTACACGCCCACTGTCTATGAGAAGGGGGCGGAGGTGCTGCGCATGTACCGCACCCTGCTGGGTGCGGCCGGCTATCGGCGCGGCATTGATCTTTATTTCCAGCGCCATGACGGTCAGGCAGTGACGACCGACGATTTCCTGGCCGCGATGCGCGATGCCAACCCGGATGCGGGGGTGGATTGGGCACAGTTCCGCCGCTGGTATGCCCAGGCCGGCACGCCGGGGATCAGCGGCCATGGCGTCTATGATGCATCCGCCCGCACCTATACGCTGACGCTGGCCCAGTCCTTGGCCCCCACGCCGGGCCAGCCGGAAAAGCGGCCCATGCTGGTGCCGGTGGCGCTGGGCCTGGTCGGGCCGGACGGGGCGGATTTGCCGCTGCGGCTGGCGGGGGAGGCGGCGGCGGTCGGCACGTCGCGTGTGCTGTCGCTGAGCGCGGCGGAACAGAGCTTCACCTTTGTGGATGTGCCAGCACCACCGGTGCCGTCGCTGTTCCGTGGCTTCTCTGCGCCGATCAAGCTGGGCTTTGATTACAGCGATGCCGATCTCACCTTCCTGATGGCGCATGACAGCGACGCCTTCAACCGCTGGGAGGCGGGGCAGACGTTGGCATCGCGTCTGCTGCTGTCGCTGGTGGCCGACAATGCTGTGGGGCGCGACATGCGGGTGCCGGACAGCTTCATCGCTGCCATCGGCCAGACCCTGGCGCGCGCCGATGAAGACCCGGCCTTTGCCGCCTTGGCGCTGGCCCTGCCGTCAGAGAATTATCTGGGCCAGTTGATGGGGGTGATCGATGTCGATGGCATCCATGCTGCCCGTGAACTGGTGCGGGCGACCATCGGCAAGGCCCACCGGACGGCCTTGCTGGGGCTGTATCATGCCTATCGGGAGGGGGAGGATTTCAGCGTCTCGCCCGCGGCCATTGGTCGCCGGGCGGCGCGCAATGCGGCCCTGGCCTATCTGATGGCGGCGGGCGATGTGGCGGGCAAGGAACTGGCGCTGGCCCAGTACCGCACCGCCACCGGCATGACCGACGTGATCACCGCCTTGGCGCTGATCACCGATAGCGACATGCCGGAACGCGCCGAAGCCCTGGCCGCCTTTGCCGAAAAGTGGCAGGGCGAGGCACTGGTGATGGATAAATGGTTCATGATCCAGGCCAGCAGCAGCCGGCCCCGCGTGGTGGCGGAGGTGAAGGCGCTGTTGAAACATCCCGGTTTCAACATCCGCAACCCCAACAAGGTCTATGCGCTGGTGGGTAGCTTTACCGCCAATGCGGTGGCTTTTCATGCGGCGGATGGTTCAGGCTATCAATTCCTGGCCGACCGGGTGATTGAGCTGAACAAGCTGAACCCCCAGGTAGCCAGCCGGATGGCCAAGGCCTTTGCCCGCTGGCGCAAATATGGGCCGGAGCGTCAGGCCGCTGCCCGTGTGGCGCTGGAGCGGGTTGCCCATACGCCGGACCTGTCGCGGGATGTGTATGAAATCATCTCCCGCAGTCTGGAGGGATAACTCCCCTTCACTCCCCGGCCAGGGCTTCCAGATAGGCGCTGGCCGGGCGCTGGGGCGTATAATAATAGCCGGATTCCATCCGGGCCTTTTCCGCCTGGTGCTGCATCATGCTGATGACAGGCAGTGACCAGGCGGCACCCAGCAGGCCAACCCAGAGGGCGGTCAGGCCGGCGCGGCGCTTCAAATTCACCCTATCTTGCAGAGGCTGCCACATGATGCCACCCAACACCGGCTTTTCCCGGCGCCTTCCATCGGTTCGACATCATCATTATAGGGCGGGGGTTTTGCCTGTTTCTTAACGGCGGGGTGGCTTTGTGCGGTCGGGATCGCGGCGGAACCGGGGCATTGGGATAGGTGGTGCGCGACCCGACAGGAACCGGTGGCGCTTTGGAGCGTTATGGGCGGACGGTTTCCCTTTTTCTGGAAGACATCATGGGTATCATTGCGACCTTGATCATCGGACTTCTGGTCGGCGTCATTGCCAAGCTGTTGATGCCAGGGCGTGACCCCGGCGGGTTCATCGTGACCACCCTGCTGGGCATTGCCGGGGCCTTTGTGGCGACATATCTGGGCCAGTCTGTCGGTATTTACCGCGTGGGTGAGGGGGCGGGCTTTATCGGTGCCGTGGTGGGGGCGATGATCCTGCTGGGGCTTTACCGCGCCGTGGCGGGCCGGCGGAATTGATCATTCGCCCTTCTTCGCCTTTTCCCGCAATTGCCGGGACCGCCATTCCCATGGCGGTTCCACCCGCCCGGCCCACATGCCCCGGCGGAAGGACATGGCCACCGCCTCGTCACTGGCATAGGTGAAGCTGATCGCGCGATAGGCCAGCGCATAGCCCAACTGCACCATGGCGCGGCCCATATCCACCCCGCGCACCATGCATATGGCCAGCGGCGGCTTGCGCCCCTGGTCCTTCTTCGGCGTGCAGGTCACTTCATCATTATTGATGATGCGTTCCAGCATCTTCCGCGACAGCGCGAAACAATCATAATCCTTGCCACGTACGTTTTTGCATTTCTGGCCGACATCCGGTGCGTCAATGCCGTCCAGCCGGAATTCCTGGCCATTGACGGTAACGATATCCCCCTCCTTGGCCGCACCGGTGCCGATGACGGGGGCGCCGCCTGCCCCCGCCTGGGCAAGGGCGGGCAGGGGCAGGCAGAGCCCGATCAGCAGGCAGATGGCCGACGGCAAGGTGACAGGGTGCCGGCTCACAGCAGCATCCCCATCGGTTCGGTGGGTGGTGGCGCCGGATCAAGCAGGGAGGGGCCTTCCGCCCGCGCGCCATTGACCAGCGGATTGACCGGCCTTGCCGTCAGCGTGCCGGCGGGGCTGGGCCGTAGCAGTGACCCATCATCCCCACCTTCCAGCCATGCCAAGCGGGCGGTGCGGTCGGCCAGCAGAACCGGCTGGCGATGGTGCAGGGGGGCGATATCCAGCCCGGCATCGGTGGTCAGGATGGTGAAGGTGAAAAGCGGGCGGTTGCCATCCGCCGGATCGCGCCAGATTTCCCACAGGCCCGCCATGGCCAGCGGCACCCCATCCATCCGGCTGATGAACCAGGGCTGGCGCGGCGTGGCATCCGGTTTCCATTCATAAAAGCCATCGGCGGGCACAATGGCGCGGCGACGGCGAAAGGCTTCGCGGAAACTGGGCTTTTCGGCTGCCGTTTCGCTGCGGGCATTGAACAGCTTGCCCCCGCCACTGGCATCGGCGGCAAAGAAGGGCACCAGCCCCCAGCGCATGGCGGTAAGGCTGAGATCACCCGCCGCATTGCGCCCGATCACCCCGGCATCGCGCGTGGGCGCGATGTTGAAGGCGGCGGCGAGATGGCGCGGGGGGAGATCATGGCGCAGGCGGGCATCGAAGGCTTCCGCCAGTGCCGCCAGATCCTTCTGCACAAACCGCCCGCACATGGCCCCGGCCCCGTTATTCACGCCAAAGGCCAGCATAGCAGCCGCCACGCGGCGGCGCAAAAGCCAGCGGGCAAAAGACTTGCCCTGCCTCCCGCCACCGATATTATTGCACCCCCGAAATGATGGAGCCCCATGATGCTGAACCCGGACCAATTGTCCGCCCTGCTGCCGCCCGTGCGTGACCTGGCCGTGCAGGCCGCCGCCGCCATCATGGAATTCTACACCGACGATATGCAGACACAGACGAAGGGCGATGGCAGCCCCGTCACCCTGGCCGACCGTGCCGCCGATGCGGTGATCCTGGCCGGCCTGCGCGCCCTGACCCCGGATATCCCGGTGGTGACGGAGGAAGAAGTATCTGAAGGCCGCATCCCCGATATCAGCGGCGGCACCTTCTGGCTGGTGGACCCGCTGGATGGCACCAAGGAATTCATCAAGCGCAATGGCGAATTCACCGTGAATATCGCCCTGATCCTGAACGGGGAACCGGCCTTGGGCGTGGTGCTGCTGCCGGCCACGGGGGAGGTCTATGCCGCCGCCGGCCCCGGCACCGCCATCCGCAGCCGCCCGCTTTCCAAGGATGAGCCGATTGACGTGCGCCCCGTGCCGGCGGCGGGGTTGACGGTGCTGTCTTCCCGCAGCCATGCCGATGATGCGGCGGTGGATGAATTCCTGAAGGGCCGCCGCGTCGCCGCCCGGTTGGCCGCCGGCAGTTCCCTGAAATTCTGCCGCGTGGCGGAAGGGGTGGGCGATGTTTACCCCCGGCTGGGCCCCACCTGCGAATGGGACATCGCCGCCGGCCATGCCGTGCTGCTGGGGGCCGGCGGCAGCCTGACCCAGATTGACGGCGAACCCCTGACCTATGGCAAGGCCCCCCGCTTCCTGAACCCGCATTTTGTCGCCTGGGGCGGGGCATAAGCGGAAAACCGTCCTACGCAACACTACGCAACAGAAAAACGCTTTTTGTTGCGTAGGGTGGGTGTGGGGGTGTGTTGTTTTTTCAATGGGTTGCGGGGTTTTGGCCGGAGTTGGGCTGTGCGCCCTCTCCGAATGCATGCCGCTGCGGGCTGTGGGCTGGGGGCGGCTGGGCAGCGACATGGCGGTGGGCCGGCGAGTGGTGGTTAAGGGGATTTAAATCCTATATCGGGGTGGGTGGTTTGGCAAGGAATGCCTGCCGCAGGCGGGGGGCTTTTGGCATGATGGGGGCACCGTGCCGGGGATTGGGAAGCGGGATGGCCCTATGCTATCTTATTGCCCGTCACTCTGCGGAGGAAATTGCGATGGCTCTGTCAGCAACGCGGTCCGTACCGGTGCCCGAAGATATGGGCAGCTTCGTGGACGATCTGGTGGCGCGCGGGGATTACGCCGACGCGGCGGATGTTATCCGGGCCGGCCTTCAGGCCCTGCGCGACCGCGAAGACACGGTTGAACAATGGCTGCGCGACGAGGTGGCCTCCACCTTTATGCCATGAAGGCAAACCCTGGGGCGAGGGATCAAGGCGGCGGACGTGGAGGCGGCAATGTAAATTCTATTTAAATGCGAGCATATTGCGGCTTGTAATGCTCTTTAGAGTTCATGTAAAGTCCCCAGTATTTATTCTCTGCATCACTGCTTTGTCAATTAATTTTTTTATAATTGGACTTACGTTCAAAAACTGGATTTTTGAAAAATCTATTGGACCCTTTAACAGGAAAAGTTTTCCAAATACTTCATCAGCAAAGCTGCTAGAGATAACCTCTACACCAGAAAAATCTACGCCGATTGCTCTTACTCCCTTCATCCCGATTAAATTGTCAAGTTTGTTTCTGACAGGCAGCCCCCCAGCCCGAGATCCAAGTGATCTTGCCTCTTCCTTGATAGGGAAATGCAACAATCCATCTTGGTTTGTTTCGTACTTCATCTCAATTCTATCGACCGGCACGTGCGGCTTCTTGTCGAATCGTAGAGCATTCTCTAAGATCAATGGATTTGTGTAGTCTATACCACAGATAATTGTCGATCCAATTAGGGGTATAGGCTCGATTTTTTAATGCATTCCGGTTGTACCTGTAAAATATAGCGTTGCGTTGTTGGCCATCATGCAGAATGAACCGTCGCTTTCGATGGCTACCTTATATGTTCCATACAGGCCATTTCCCTGCCCAACTTTCTTATCTCTGGTCACACCTTCCTGTATTGCTTTTGATAGGGCGTCTACATCTGATTGTATATTGTTGTATGCTCCCCTGAGCGATTGGGCAACTCCGAGGCCGCCATCTGATACAATAAACTCTACCCTTTGTTTCGTTTTCATTGCAGTTACCTGAACTATACCGCCAAAATGCGAATTGGAATGCACCAAAACATTGTCCATTATTTCATTTATTGACCATTCGATTGCTGTGAGATGAGAGCGTGAAAAGCCAGTCAGGCTTGCCATCAGTGTTTCCATCGTTTGTTCGACAACAGATGCCTGCTCGTCTGTCGTTCCAAAGACAACAGCTGGGCTGTGCCTTTTTATTCTCAATCTTGATTGAGAATATTGATTAGGTGATATCATGTACGCCCAGTTAGAATTCTGGAATAACCTCGCTAATACTTCATTGTTTGGCAATACAAGAGAAAAATCTATGCCATTTTTTCTATGATGAAATATTTGTGATATCAGTGGAATTATTGAGTTGGCGTGGGTTTTTTGCATTTTTGTGAAATCAAGGTGTATGTTAGAGTATCCTTTGGTGTGAATTGTATTGTAGATGGCCGCCGGCAGCCTGCGGGCATCTTGAACCATGTAATTTCCAATTACATGAATATTATTAGATTCTGTTTCTATCATTACTCTCTCCCAGAAAAAATTTATGTTATCTGCCATATGTTGTGGTAAGGGCTTAGTTGCTGATCCGCTTGAGCATCACACAAAGTAGCCCTCGTCGATGCTGTAGAGCAGTTCCTCCACTGCCCGCGCGCCGGTTTCGGTATCCAGCAGGTCCATGGGGGCTTCGTTACCCAAGCTGCGTTTCGGTGCGGTCAGCCAGGACAGGGCGTGGTCGCGTTCGCCCATGACAGTTTCGGCCAGCGTCAGGATGTGGCTGGCGGCGTCCGGCGGTGTATCCTGAAGCGTCGGGTTGGTCATGGTTTGCCCTTCCGCAGGTTGTGCCAATCATTTTGGCATCTTGCGGTGGGATGAGCAAGGTTCGGGGCGGATGGGTTTGGGGGAGTCATATCGGCGCTGATCGCGCCTAACGCTGGGTCCCGGCTTTCGCCGGGATGACGGTTAAGAGTGGGATGACGGTCGGTGCGGGATGACGGGCGGCTGGGTGGTGAGGGGGCGTAGCGCGGATTAGGCGGTAGCCGTAATCCGCGGAAACCCGGTTCCCCGGCGTTGTTTCGCGGATTACGCTTCGCTCATCCGCGCTACGAGTGCGATGGTGATGAGCGTCACGCCGCCGCAACCCCCGCCCGATCCTCCGTCCCCGGTTCGTAATTCAGGTTGGGGGCCAGCCAGCGTTCCATGTCGGGCAGGGGCATGCCCTTGCGCTGGGCATAGTCGGCCACCTGATCGCGTTCCACCTTGGCGACGCCGAAATATTTGGCGTCCGGGTGGGCGAAGTACCAGCCCGACACGGCGGCGGTCGGCATCATGGCGAAGCTTTCCGTCAGGGTGATCCCGGTCCGCTCCGTCGCGCCCAACAGGCGGAACAGGGTGGATTTTTCCGTATGGTCGGGGCAGGCGGGATATCCTGGGGCCGGGCGGATACCGCGATAGGCCTCGGCAATCAACTGCTCGTTGGTCAGGCTTTCACCCGCCGCGTAACCCCACAGCTCGGTCCGCACCCGTTCATGCAGGCGTTCGGCGAAGGCTTCGGCCAGGCGGTCGCCCAGGGCCTTCAGCAGGATGGCGCTGTAATCATCGTGTGCCGCCTCAAACGCCTTGGCGCGTTCTTCCAGCCCATGGCCGGATGTCACGGCAAAACCGCCCATCCAATCGGCCAGACCGCTGGATTTCGGCGCGACATAATCGGACAGGCAGAGATGGGCGCGGTCGCGGCCCGGATCGCGGGCCATCTGCTGGCGCAGCATATGCAGCCGTTCCAGCACCGTGCCCCGGCCCTCATCCGTGTACAGCTCAATATCATCGCCCACGGCATTGGCGGGCCAGAAGCCGACAACGCCGCGCGCCGTCAACCATTTCTCCCCCACAATCCGCTGCAACATGGCCTGGGCATCGGCCCAGAGCGCGCGGGCGCTTTCGCCCACCTTCGCATCCTCCAGAATGGCGGGGAAATTGCCGTGCAGTTCCCAGGCCTGGAAGAAGGGCTTCCAGTCAATCCGGGCCACCAGTTCGGCCAGATCATAATCTTCCAGCACCGTCAGGCCGGGCTTCAGCGGCTGGGGCGGCTGGTAGCCGGCCCAATCCAGTTTCAGCGCGTTGGCGCGGGCCTGGGCCAGGGGCAGGCGGGCGCGGGTCAACTGGTTGCGGGCGTGCGCTTCGCGCATCGCCGCGTAATCGGCCTTGATGCCGGCGGTATAGGTGGGGCCGTTTTCGGCATGCAGCAGGTTCTGCGCCACGCCCACGGCGCGGCTGGCATCCAGCACATGCACCACCGGGCCGTCATAGTTCGGGTCGATCTTGACGGCGGTATGCATCTTGGACGTGGTGGCCCCGCCGATCAGCAGCGGCATTTTCAGGCCCAGGCGCTGCATTTCGCGGGCCACGAACACCATTTCATCCAGCGACGGGGTGATCAGGCCGGACAGGCCGATAATGTTGCAGTTGTGCGCCTTGGCCTCATCCAGGATTTTCGCGGCGGGGACCATGACGCCCAGGTCCACCACCTCAAAATTATTGCATTGCAGCACGACGCCGACAATGTTCTTGCCGATATCATGCACGTCGCCCTTCACTGTGGCCATCAGCACGCGGCCCGCCGGTTCGGACTTGCCGCCGCCCTTCTCCGCCTCGATATAGGGCAGCAGCCAGGCGACGGCCTTCTTCATCACGCGGGCGGATTTGACCACCTGGGGCAGGAACATCTTGCCCGCCCCGAACAGGTCGCCCACCACATTCATGCCATCCATCAACGGGCCTTCGATGACATGCAGGGGCCGCTCGGCGGCCAGCCGCGCCTCCTCCGTGTCGTCGTTGATAAACTCGTCAATGCCATGCACCAGGGCATGGGTCAGGCGCTCCGTCACCGGACGGCTGCGCCAGGCAAGGTCGGCGGCCTTCTTCTTCTCACCACCCTTGTACTTGTCCGCCACCTCCAGCAGCCGGTCGGTGGCATCCTCGCGGCGGTTGAGGATGACATCCTCCACCCGCTCGCGCAGTTCTTCGGGGATATCGTCATAGACCGGCAGTTCGCCGGCATTGACGATGCCCATATCCATCCCCGCCGGGATGGCGTGATAGAGGAAGACCGAATGCATCGCCGCGCGCACCGTGTTGTTGCCGCGGAAGCTGAAAGAAACGTTGGAGAGACCGCCGGAAATATGCGCGCCGGGGCAGTCGCGGCGGATATCGCGCGTCGCCTCGATAAAGTCGACGGCGTAGTTATTATGTTCCTCAATACCGGTGGCGACGGCGAAGATGTTGGGATCGAAGATGATATCTTCCGGCGGGAAGCCAACCTTGTTCACCAGCACATCATAGGAGCGCTTGCAGATTTCCAGCTTGCGGGTGCGGGTGTCGGCCTGGCCCTTCTCGTCAAACGCCATCACCACCACGGCAGCACCATAGCGGCGGATCTTCTTGGCCTGGGCGACGAACAGCTCTTCGCCTTCCTTCAGGCTGATGGAATTGACGATGGCCTTGCCCTGGACATTCTTCAACCCGGCCTCAATCACGCTCCATTTGGAGCTGTCAATCATCACCGGCACGCGGGCGATATCGGGTTCCGAGGCGATCAGGCGCAGGAAGCGGACCATCGCCGCCTCGCTGTCCAGCATCGCCTCGTCCATATTGA
>Ga0066602_10000849_pt1 | contig 22727 bp, 28 predicted proteins | sample Higcelweek5metaG_FD_59481 | JGI IMG/M metagenome (GOLD analysis project Ga0066602, IMG submission 59481) | Freshwater pond sediment microbial communities from the University of Edinburgh, under environmental carbon perturbations - High... | ecosystem: Environmental > Aquatic > Freshwater > Pond...
AAATTGATGCTACCGAAAATGTCGTACATGGAGGAGAAGCCCATAAAACATCTATATTTTTTGATATTCCTTTTACACTCATGATATCAACTACAACATCAGGATTGAGTTTAGCTTCATTATCCAAAGTAACTGTATAATGCCCAAAGCTACGAGCTACCTTTGAAAAAGATTTTGTACCTGAGAATAATTCAATGGTATTCATTTTTTCTTCAAACAATTCCTTAACATTATCTCGTTATATGTATTGATTCTATTTTGTGAATCAAATGGTATTTGTGATACTGCTTCGCTCGATTTTCTATTCCTTTCAACCGCAATACCATGAAGCTCTCCAAGATATATTCCAATCGCATAAACTAACGCTACAAATAAAATTAATGTGATTTTATTCATGTGTTTTTTGGTGAAATTGTAGTTTGAGTTATGGGAGGCTCTATAATTATTTTATCTTCAACTGCGATTTTCTTTTTCAGTATCTCCAATATTTCTTGCGTGTTTTTTAATATGCTTTTCTTTTGTGCTATCTGTTGACGTATCGCATCCTGATCTCTCATGGGGAGAATTATGATAACCTTCGATTCCATTTGCTGAATCTCACACTCTGTAATTAATATACCTCCCAATGTTTGATTATGTATCTCCTCCATTATTTCGAGCTTTGTTTTTATCATATAAGTGGTAATTGATTTTTAACTTGTTGTGTACGTCTGCAGATTGCACAAAACCCTCCCCTAAGCCTCTTCATCTTTACTGTCTGACGCTTATTTTGGCACCCAAGACAGCTGAATATGCGTATGCGTGGTCGTTTTGTAACGAACTTCACTGGTATGTTCATTTCTTTTCCTTCAAACTTTTAATGTAACACTTCCGGCATTTGTATTGCTGGTATATAGATGATCTATACCATCTGAATTTTCGCTCTTCATCTTCCGTTGCGACATATCCACATTTACATTGAATCATTTTTATTTGCTCTTTTTAATTGATGATGAAACTTTGTATGCGCTCCCCTTGTTGGAAATAACATTAAATTATTTAAATTATTATTAAGTTTATTTCCATCAATGTGATGAACAGCTTCACTTACTAAAATATATCTTCCGATATGCTTTTCCATTATCAAAATATGTTCTGCTACCATGTTTCTACTTGCTCTTGGATGATTTGGAGAATAAACCATCATATATCCATGATAAACAAATCTACCACCTTTCCAAGCCCAACTGTCTTTTCCTCTTGGTCTATTCTTTTTTAGATATTCAAAATAACATTTTCTTATATGAAATTTTCCACCTCCATCGTTTACCTCAGCAGTAACAGCCATAAACTCCTTGCCACATTCCAAACATTTTGTTTTTATATGACCTACTTTAGAATCTTTCTTTGTACAATCTTTACATTTATTTAAGTGTTTATCTGCCATTTGCCTATGGGTGTAGAACTCAGTTATGGGTTTTATTTGTTTGCATTTAAAACATTTTTTCATAGCTTTATTCTACACCCTTTTAGTAACAATTTATACCATTTTAGAAGGGAATATCTTCACTGTTTATTGCTTGCCCGGTTTTTGGATCTACTTTTATTGTTGTTGGTGTTGTCTGTGCTGGCAATGCTGCCTGTGCAGGATGTGCTTCTTCAGCCTCTTCCGCGACATTCTTTACATCCATTGCAGAGAATCTATCAACAAATCTTCTCAATGTTTCAACTCTCTCAGCATCAGTTTCAAATAAGGCTTCCCCTTTCTCATTCTTCAATATACTCAAGACTGTTGAATACACTGAGTATTCCGCGCCATCTTTTGTGGTTCCTACTCTCGGAACACTTGATAGCTTTACCTTCAATGCATACATTGGTAAACTTTGTGTGCGTTGTATCTGCTTCACTTCGGTTAAGAACTCTCTTGATCCGTTCAAGCTCCATCCTCTGCAGAACATTCTGAAAGGCTCAACAACGCCCGAATATGTGCCAAAATAGATATGCTGGCGTTCGGTATCAGTCTTTTTGTAATTTAATGTGTATACCTTGCGTACAACGAGCATTGTGACCTCAACTGTCTGCATCTGTTGTTTTGTATCAGTTCTGAAGAACCATCCGTCCTCTGCTTTCTTTCCGTCACTCAACTCAGGTCTTTTGTTTGACTGAACAAGTTTTAATTGTGGAGTGTTTAAGTCATCAACTCCAATATCCTCCGTACCTGCCACAACATCATTTTTAAAAATGCTGGCAAGTTTCTGTTTAGAAACTTCCATTGCTGAATCTGAAGTACCCATAAGTTTATATAGATTAATTTATAATGGTTAATCTCTTTTTCTATATTTTCGTGCTTTTTTATTCCAATTAGGGGAAGTACATGCTGGGCATTTTATTGGAAGCAGCAAGCCCCCCTTCTCATCCTTTTTACAGAACCAACTGTTTGAACATACGTTACATGCTGCTATTGTTTTATCGATTATCATTTCTTTTTATTTAATGTTTTCTTATTTTTCTTATATTGGCATAAAACGCAATCAGGGAATCCCTTTGGAAGAAGCCATTCAGGAGGAAAGTTTGCAGGTGAATAAGGATAGTTGCGCACCTGTAATTCCTTGCAGGTAGGACAGTAAATTGAAATTACTTTTTTTGGTTGAGGCGATTTTATGATTAGTTCTCCCATATATTTTGCCATATATTTATATAAATTAATTCTTTGAAAACTGGGGGGGAGTGATCCCAAGAATACCGCCTTTCTAAGTTGCTTCCTTCAAGGTTTCCCCCAAAGGCTCCGGCAAAGTCCAGCAAATATCCAAGATTACGCTCCACTATTGAGGCATCTGCACTGTCAACCTCCCCCCCCAACAGCCTATGACATGTCCATAGACTGATGGCGGAGGGGATAATTTATGCAATTATTGGTTTGTATGCCCCACGACTCAGTATCCGTACTCAGCATTTGCCATTGTACGTCCTACAGACTCTTGCGAGTTTTCAGCCATACCGATACGTTCACCGTGCGTAGCAGTGTATTCCGCAACCCCCAGATTTCAAAGAACAATTTACCTTATCTTTTCCCAGTATATAGGAAAATATATAGCATGTCAAGGGGTATTTTTACAGATCGTTTTTCAACAGATAACTGTTTGAAATAGCCTTGAATGATAACCTTTGACCTTTATATTTCATTTCTACTTTTGGTCGTATAACAATTCCCTCTCTTTCGCAAAGAGGATTCAGAATACTTTTTCCCTCCGCGTATTTCAAAAGATCATCAACTGAGGAAGGAAGGGAATAATTATCATTCACAATCGGCACAGTCTTTATTCCCAATGACTGACAAAATCCCATAAAGTCTGCATAATTGAGGAAAAAACCATGATTTCCTTCGCTCTCCTCAATTTTCCACACGTTGAAACAATAGATATCTTGCCCGGTTTGTTTGAGTGGATTCTTCTGTATGCTTTCCCCTATAAGCTCACACTGAATGGCAAAATTATCAGGTAATTTATTCGCAAGATCGTATTTTTTCGCAATCCTCCACTGTGTTGTGTCACCCTCAACAAGTTCGAGATTACGGCTGCATACACCAAACACTCCATCCTTCTTGTAAAAAGTCGTTGAGGTACCGTCAATCTTTTCAGTCACATAATAATTGGACAATACATCAGCCATGTTCTGAATACGCTCCTCATCTGTTTTTGGAAGAAATCCGGGGAAGTATCCTTTTGCTTTCCCGGTGAGTTCTACAGGTAAAGAAACCTCATATTTAATGATTCCAAGAAGCTCTGTAACATCAGCTCCCGGAGTAATTAATGGATCAAAATAATCAGGAACAGGCAATACCAACCCCTGAGATATCTGACCGCGCAGTTTGATTGTTTTCAATCGGATACCAACTTTCTCCTGCCCATCAACAATCATTTTCTTTGGCGCACTTCCTCTCAACAGAAAATCATACTCAGGCTTTACCGGGAGAAAGCTGTCGATTTCAAAATACACACACTTATCCCCAACCTTGAACTCATCCTTTTTTGAAACAACCCACCAATCGCGTACTCTGACAGCTTCAATTCTGTCAGCACCCTCAATCGCTTTCTTCTCTCTGATTTCCTCAACCGTTGCAAGTTTTCTCATATAGTTTTTATTAATAAATAAAACATTATTATCAATAACATAAATGCAAGAGTCTTTATACCATTGTGAATATGCAATAGCCAATTATTCCATGTGTTTATTTGTGTCTCTGTTAATATATAAAGATGTGGATAATCTGTATTAAATACAATTGGTTTTTTTATTTTTATTCTTTGTGGTGCCATAATTAATTTTTGAACCATTGATAATAGTCAAAGCGTTCTTCCTCGCGGATTATCAAAATTGGTAATTTTGCTTTGAGTCTTTCCCAGTTCATCAATATACGCCCTATCCTACCGTTCCCATCTGCAAAAGGATGTATTGATTCAAAACGGACATGGTGTGCTTTCCACTGCTCAGGGTAGAGCCAGCAATTCATAAGTAATGGTTCAATGGCTTCCTTTAAAAACAAAGGATTCAAACCCATGTGACCGCCAATCATCACATCACAATCGCGCAGCTTACCCTTATATTTTGCCTCTAATACCCTATTCTTCATGAGTATTTTATGCGTTTTTAGGATTATAGAAAGATTCATTTCCTTTTGCTTTGAGATATATTTCCACGCTTTTACTGCATCATCAAGCCCATCTATTACACCCTCGATATAGTTGCTTTGTTGAAGAAACTCAAGAATGTTGCTGTCCATTTTTTCTTTTTTTATCTCTATTCCTAAAAATTATAAAGGCTAACACACTCAACCATAAGTAATTTGTTATAAATGCTCCAAGAGCAAAATCACGCATGTCCATATTAAAAATCCCCCTCGGCAACTTGTAAACAGGTCAATCCTAGTGACCTCCACATATCTACAACCTGATTGCGGTCATCAAGAACAAACAAAATATTATATTTTTCCTTTATCTCATTGTCATATATTTCTTTCTTCATAATAGAATCCTTTCGCGCATCAGCAGTCTTTCGCATAAAAAGATGATCATACTTAATTGCATTCGTATACAACCAAGCCTCAGTTTGTTCTCTATATTTATCCTCTCTCCCGGAACAAAGGATTATTTTTGGCTTTGTAACTGCATCATATCGATATAAAGTAATGATATAAGCTATTGGTTTATTCAATAAATCCTTTTCACAAGTAGAAGCATCAAATGGATTCCTGCCATTCAGGTGAGCCAGTGTACCATCAATATCACAGATAATTGCATTTGGTAACTTTGGATCATTAATTATTATCGGTATTTTTCTCAAAAACTGCTTATACATACCAACTATGACCTTTTTTCCTACTGAATTTGTTCGCTTTAAATCACGTTCAATACATACTTCAAGGGGAACATCAGTAAAATCCTTCACTTCAAAATCGGCTCCTCTTTCCTTCGCAAGCTCTTTCAAATGAAGTTCGTGTTTTGGATGAAGGTTTGTATCATCAATGATGACATTCCACCCCTTTTCAAGTGCAGACAAAGCCATCGTATCACGCATTAAAATAACAAATTGCTCGTTCTGTTTACTCCATTTTGAATTGTCAAGCATGAGCCTCAGATCATCCTTATTGATTCTCTTCCATCTTCCCGGCTCTTTCTGAATCAATTCCTTTGCCCATGTACTCTTCCCACTTCCGGGGAGTCCTTTTGTCATGATTAGTTTCATATCCAAAAACCTTTTCTAACTTTTAATAGAAACTCGTTTACTGGTTCAATATCTGTTTTTTTATCAGGATTGTGCTTGAATGCATCAATAACCTGAGTCTCCCAATACCAACATTTTTCAATGACTCCACCGGGAGTGAACTTCCCTGCTTTATAGTTTTTAAGATCCTCAAATATAGGAGTCTTTGACATATCTATTGAAAATGTACCAGTCGATAAAAGCTCCCACGCATTGTATAAAACACGAAGATATGCAGTCGCATACTTTGGCGCTCGATTATCTTTGTTATCAAAAAACTTCTTCCGCTGGTTGATTCCATAACCAATAAAAGCATTCTTTACGTCATTACTGTTCCATACATACGGAAATAATTCCTGTAGTTTTAAACCAAAAGCTGCATTCTGAATAGGAGTCGGAACTGTTGGAGCCAAAAACGTCTCCAATACTGTCGGATTACAATGAGTTGCCATATTCAAGAAATGCCCAATCTCCCATGACGTATCATCTTCTTTTCCCTCAATCCATGAAGTATTTTTACAATATCCCCCAAGTCGAAGAATCTCACTTGTTGGTACAATAAACACTCCCCGGTAGTCAAAATCAGATTCAGGTGTTGCCAAACCATGCGCTTGACTGCCCACTATTACTTTGAGTATTTGATATGTATTATTCATATTTCCTTCTTAAATGGCACTTCATGTGCTGGTTTTATAATTTTCCAAATCCTATCTGCGTACGATTTTCCGTCAAGTAAATTGAATACAATTGGGATTACACACTTTTGCTTTTCCTCAATCCCCATAAGAGCCATAGCCTGCGATTTTCTATCGGGCAAGGTCTTTACTACCTCCCAATGCTTCAATGCTAATGACTCAACCAAATCATATTCATCCTGTAAATTCTTTGCCGTTGTTTTTACCCATGAATAAAACTCATCCGGCACATGATCGATCAGTTCTTCAATCCCCTTTCCCTCTTTGAGATTTTCCCATATGTGGCGCGCATTCATCCCTGTTACCAACCTATGCAGCCGAACGTATTCATCAAACTTTACCTTCAAACGCAGTCCTGACTTATTATAATGAATGACAAATCCTTCTCTATTTGGCTCCTGTAATGCGCTGAGCTTTGATATATCGACTATATCATTATGTCTTTTTACAATATTAATAATGCCTTCAAACTTACTGAATACATGATGATTGACCTCTTCACCTGTTACTGTCTCAACAACGGAGAGAAGAACCAATCCACGCATCCCCTTATAATCAACAACAATACGATTCTCCGGGTAGATTATTTCCCATAAATACGTCCAACCATTCTTCAGAAGTAAGTAAGGATGGAGTTTATGTATCTCCTGAATCATCTTCGTACCCTCAATCGCCTGTTCTGAAACAAAGGAACCTCGCGTTGCAATATAGGGAGTCTCACCAATCCAATACATTATTCCCAACGATCCATCCATCTTTTCAGTTACCTCAAATGACTCATTTGGTATCTCCCCGGTGTATTCACCGTAATTGAAGAACTTAGGAAAAGGTCGTGCGATTATATCTCCCTTGCCATTCATGATAAGACCGCGACATGCCATTGTTGTTGAATTCCATACCCGGTTAAATTGAGCTTTCTGAGTGTAATTATAAATATACAAATCCTCAGTAGGATGCTTTTGTACCGAAATGTATTTTTCGTCAATTAGCTTTTGAAGGTCTTTCATATAGTTAGGTCAATTTTAATTGTTTTTGTTGTTCTCTCTGCAATCTATATCCAAAATGTCTTGCTGGAATAACCTCATTCAATATTCTAAGACTATCTTTATTTGAATAAAATAGCTTGAAATAAATATTAAGCTCATACATTGTCATCGTTTTTATATTCAATTTTTTACCATCGAAACGGTCAACACAAATTACTTCAGGATTAATTATATTTACATAATGAAACAATTCTTCTTTCCATAAAATGTTTGCGACTCTATCAATGCTGACAGTATTTATATAATTTTGCTCGATTCTTGGTTTAGTTTTTCCCTGTTCAAGATCCTCCAATAAAAATACTCCAACGTCTCCCACTCTTCCACCTGAATACTCTATAAAATTTTGAAATTTACTTTCAGGAATAACAAGATACAAATGTGTAAACAAACCAAGCCCATCATTGAACTGATATACCAACCTATCAAACGTATCGAACTCACTTTTTATCTCAAAGTATTTGAAATATTTATCTCCTAATATGACAAAATCTGGTCTTAAACTTCCACTACCCTGAGAAAATTCAAACTGTTGAAACTTTCCACTGTCCTTAAATACGGTTTTCAACAACTCTTTTATATATTTTTCGTCTTTTTTCATTTCATCGATAATTTTTTATAAAGGTTAGCTCGATCAAACTCCTTGCGTGCATTCATCTGCCTTGTCAGTCTCTCCCAATCCCCCTCCCTACATGAAGGGAAAAAGAGGTCGAGTATGAACTTAATTATTCTCATGGTTTTTTTTCATGTAACTGCCCACATTGACAAATACCACCAACCGTGTGTTCGTTAGGATTCCATCGATTATGATTAGGATTATCTGCATTCACACAGTCAGAACAAGTACAAACCGATTGTTTTGAAATTATAGGCATACCATGAGCCTTTCTTTCATGATTCAATATATCCTCCATCAAATGCTGTAATGCCTCAACTCCAACAAGAAAATTAAATTCAGGACTATTGAAGCCATGCTTGTCATTTGCCCAAAGATGCTCCCTATACAACTGAACATATTTTCTTGAACTAGCCATTCTATTTGACCAATCCTGCAATTTTCTCTGATATTTAAACTGACAGGTATTTATTGTATGTCCTTCGCAATTAGGTCTTGAAGGATGTCCACATTCGCAAAAGCCTTTCATATTATTTCTTATCAATTTTTTGTAATTTTCCCATCTTTTCATCCTCAACTCGAACAGGCATGAGAATCGAGACAATATCATTTCTTAGACTCTCAAATCCAATTGGCTTATCATTGCCGTTCATTCTTAAAAGTACATGATCCATACCCATTTTCTTGAATGAGGCAAGAATATCTGTGAGTAGATTGACTCCAACCTTCACCGCATATTCTCCCTCGCCCTTTGGCATGACACGCTTGTATTCAGGGAATTTATCAAGCTCAATCACTTCAACAGTTATCGTTGCTTTTTTAGTTTTGAAATATATATTTTTTGCATCACGCACTACTTCAACATTATCAATCACCTTTTTCCAAAACCTATTCGTTGATTTTGTTTTTAAATAACTCTTAGCTACAGCCAAATGCTCATATGGAATCAGATATGAATCCTTGTCCTCGTCACTCAGTTCAACTTCCAAGCTCCCCACGCAAAATCCGTTTGTAGCAACAAGTTTTCCGTATCTACGTTCCTTTTCCTCCTTGTCAAATTTCTCAGTCCTTATGTCCGATAGATCAAGAAATAGGTGCTTCAAAACTGCCCGTGAGTCATTTTCTTCATTCAAGACGTATGATTTAAAAAATTCGATTTCTTTTTTTGTTATTTTCATAGTATTTAAAGTCCAACTTCCATAACTCGTCTGCACATGGGCTGTCGAGTACCTGTAACATACAAGCACAGTGCCTCCTGCGCGGTCATTCCATCCAATCGCTTAGAGAACCATCGTGTGAGAGTAAGGCGTTGTTCTGCCTCATCAGAGAAGCAAAAATGCCTATTCCCTTCGGGGAAATACCCGACCTCATTAACCTCTCCAATATTCTGACAATATTTGTGGGTTGCATTAGCTGTTGCATCAAACCCAACTCTTGATTCAAGGAATCGTGTTGCTTGATACAATCTCTCGATGAATGCTTCGCGTTCCTTCTGTTTACGGATCTTGTCGGCTGCTACCAAATCAACCTGAGATAATTTCTTAACCTCAACCTTCTTTGGTTCCTCGATTTTGGTTATAACAACTGGATTCTGAACAAGCACCATATCCCGGAAGGATACCTTGTGCTGCGCATACCAATTACTTATCACATAAAAGCTGTAGATAAGCATAGCTGCAGCCAAGCTCAATCCTATTAATATTGCGGTCATAATAGCCTTGAAAGATGTCACCTTGCGATGAATGTCTTTCTTTACCTTTCCGATTTTACGCTCCACCTTAGTCATGGTCTTTCCCATTGCCTCAGCATTATCACTGGTTTTTCCGAAATCCATTTTGTGTAAATAGTTTTTCATAAATTGTTTAGTATTAATAATAGAGTAAAACTTATAACTCTATTATCATAATACTATTCATTATCATTTGTCAAGGGTTAAATTGCATTACTCCTCTTTTAGCCTCAGTTCCGTCACATTTTTGGCAAATAAAGCCACTCCACTCTCCCGAATATGTCCTTGTTTCTCGCGTCATACAATACTTACAAAACCACCCTAAACAAACCTTGCATTGTTTATTCGCTGGCTTCATGGGATGATTGATACAAACTTGCACTGCCATATATAGAATATTAATTAATAACTTTTGGTTTAATTTTCTGTCTTTCAGCTGTAAAATTAGGGAGAAACATATCACCATCATGAATGAAGAGTCTGCAGTTCTTACACACAATAAGGTTTTTATCTTTTTCAAGGACATATCCACATTGTGGGCATTTGTCTCCCTCTTTTCCCTCAAATTTGTAGCTCATTCTCCTATATAACTGATAATGTCCTTTTTGCGAAATCTCCTGTCTCCCCGACTATTGATGCGAAAAAACTTGATCTTCTTCTGTTTTCCCCATCGTTTTACAGTAAGCATACTTACCCTAAAGAGTATGGCTACTTCGCGCAACGTCAGGATATCGGGTAAATTAGAGAGGCTTATCATATAAAATCAATTCAAATGCTTTCTGATAGGATATTATGTGTCCATACATGAGACTGCTGAGGTCATACGCGATCCTTTTTAAAAACGCCATCCACCCCTTATTGATTGTTTTATAGAATTTGAATTGGTTCTGATATGCTTCAAGCTCTTGTTCTAGCCTGAATTGAGTGTTATTGAGGTATGAATTCCACCAAATTTCCGGCGCGTCTCCCTGTTGTTTTATGTGTGTTTTTTCATGAACGAGAAGGTCTTTCGGGATTATGCATTTATAAGGATTGTATATCGTGTCTCCATATGTGAATACAGCTGTGCGCCCGGTAAGGTCGAATGTTTCTGCTATCTCCTTATGGTTTGGAGGAAACTCGTTTATTATTTTTACTTTTGTCATTGTTATTCTTTAATGAGACAAATATGCCATCAAGTCTCTCCTAAAATAATACCTCTCAAAACAATTAGTCCAGTCACAAATCACGAACAAATATATTATTACGAAAGGAAGTAGTATCAATTTTAATGGAATACGGATTATCTCAAGTATTTTAATCATAGTCCTTGTTTCAGTTTTGCCATACGCTCTTCAAGCGTTTCCGTTTTCTTCACAAAGCGTTTTTTTGGAATGTTCCAGTAAGGAGAGCGACATCTTCCGCATACTTTGGGAGAGCCTTCCTTCCGTGTAAACCATCTGTGACCGCAGCGCAAGCAGTGTTTGAGTTGTCTGTTTTCAAATGCCATACTTTTATTGTAATAAAATGTATAGTCTATGTCAAGAGTATTTGAATTTAATTTTCGGCGAATTTATGTACTGTATCTATTTTTACCACATAAAATAAGCCTATATGCTCCCCTCCGGGCTGTAGGCTCTCTGTATACTAAGGCTTTCTTACTTGCGGTTCTCTGTTTACCAGCACTAAATGTTTTTATAAACGAGCAGAAGGACTTGATACGATCTCACCTCACAACTCGTTTCATCCTTCTATCAGTTATGAACCGGGAATGGCTTGTTTAGTTCCTGATAGGCGTGCTTGCCATTGGTGTCGGACTATTACCCCGACTCTCTACCCTTCACAAAATACCAATTCTCTTTAAAATGATAAAGTCAATAATCACCATAAAAACGAGCGAACCATATAAAAAATGAAGATAATCATAAAGATACCATTTATGAAAGCAATAATTATCGAAGAGTCTATTTATGTTGAGTGGTGTGTAATTCATTGCTTGTAATCCTCCAGCTGCGCCTTCAGTCTCTCAGCTTCAAATTTTATTGCCTCTTTTTCTTTTATATTTTCAGTGCTTTGATATTTTAAACGAAGGTCTAAAATCTGTGCGTTTAGCTTTGTTGTTCTACTTATACACACAGATTGGTATATTCCCGGTGCATTTTGTTTAAGTAGTTGTAATGGGTTTATCATAAAAAAAAGCGACTATTGAAAACTGTGTCTGTGTGATGCCAGCACACAGCTTCCAACAATCGCTGTTCGTCTTGCATCACCAAGACATTTACCACTCGTCATTCCCTCTATCATTTAACTATACTAAAAATAAATAATCTATGTCAAGTGCATTTTTCAATATGTATCTCAGTGTAATCCTTTTTTGCCTTCTTTGGCTCCGTAATTACATATTTTATTTGGTCTTTGGTATCATTCACAATTACGCCAGCGTGCTTTAATCCATCGATAATCATTTTGTCGCATATGTTATCGGGATCAAGAGGAGATTTTGCATACGAAAAAACATGGATAAAGACCTTCGCCTTATAAGGAGTCCATTTCATCTTTGCCAATGCCTCTAAAACCGATTTATGGGCATAGTCTGCCATTTCCTGCCGGGTAGTCCAATGGATGCCGGAATACATTTTATTCCAGCTCGGACATTTATAGTAGGGTAGTATTATTTTCATATCTGTAAAAACGAAAGGAACCCTATATGTGGCGTTGCGCGTTTATTATATTTTGCTCAACAGTATATAAGGTTCCTTTTACAACGGACTCCCTATCTTTTCGTATTGCTTCCGTCTCCAAAAGCAGGTCTCCATACGACTCTGTAAAGCCATTGCTTTCCTAGAATCCAATAATTCCCAGTGACTTACCTTCATTATTAGGTTGGATCTCCTTGTTATACTTGTGCCAATAATAGTCGGCTGCTCTGAAGATCGCTCCAATGACGAAAATAACGTCAGGGCTAAGGTTGGATTTTGTGAAATACGCGTATCCGTTATCAATTACCCATCCGATAAAGTAGGATAATGCCCAGCGCATAAATTCTTTGAATGTTTCTAAAAAAGCGAGCAGTTTTGGATTAGGCGTATACATATTAGTTAAGTGAATTAATTAAATTAATAACTTCTACTTTAAAATTATTTCTGCCGAGTTGTTTTGCATTATCGATGTCTAATTGAGAGTATTTATAGTCTTTTTTATAGTCGTCAAATTTCTTCTGAAGATCTATAAGCTGTGCTTGATAGTCAACAGCCGGAGGAGTAGGAGGTGTTGGAGTAACCACTTGTGTTCCAAAAGCCTTGATTATCCCCTTGTAGAGTGCATTTACAACGCGATTGACATCATTCAGTATTACATTGTCATGTGGATCGATGCTCTCTCCCATTTCAATAATAGCGCAAGCAGTCTTTGCGGTCAAAGCAATCCACATATAATAGTATCTTGTATTTGGATTACTTCGGGAAGGAACATTCCGTATTCCTGTCTCACTAAAATATACGCTTTCTAGTGCTTCTTTTATTCGTTTACTTTCCGCAGTTGCAAAATCTATCGATGGATCAGGAAAGTCAATAAACCCTCCACCTTCATCCCCAGCATAGTTTGCATCACAGTGAAGTGCCAAAAATAAATCCCAGTCCTTATCTGTTACATCAGGATTTGAATCAGCAAATGCATCTGTGTGATATACCTCAAAACCATTTTTACGAAGAAGGTCAACGAGCTTTAATCCTATTGCGAGAGTTCTTACTTGTTCCATTGGTGCGCCTGTTGCGCCGGAGGTCATATTCCAATGTCCTGATTGAATGCAAATCTTTTTTGCCATATATTATCATAATAATGTCACGTCAATAGATTTGTCAAGTCTATTTTAAATACATTGTTGTGACGCTTTTACTATTACTTCCAAGTCAACCAAAGCTGCCATCCTGCACCTAAAACGATAAGCACATCAAGCAGTTTAACTACTTCTGCCGGCAATGCTATTCCGATAAAGGAAAAGAGCAAAGGAAGAAGCCAGTTGACTATAACGATACTCAAAAGCGCAACTACAATTAATCTCACTGTAGAATATATTTTTACGTCCATATTTTTATTCACCACCTTAATGATTTTTAATTATTATTTTGTAATAATAGCAGATGGAGTTGCGATAATCTCAAAGTTTTCAGTTCTGAACCGCGTGCTTTTTTGAATATCATTTACATGATAAATAACTGTTCCTTCAAAATAATATGTTCCAAGTGGGATATCCCCACATGGCAGTTTCCAATGAGTAATCATCACTTCGTATACTCCATTTGTTGTATTTGCTTGTATATCTGTAGTATAGGATTGCATACGTTGTGATTTTCTATCTGATTCACGAATTAAAGTGAGTTGTTTTACAGAAGTTCCTTGAATTGGAACAAGCACTCTACGACTTATATAAGCATCAACATAACCACATAAAATTACTTGTTTCCTTTCAACTGTCACTGGATTGACAATATCATAATATTTTGTTTTATCAAAATATACAAAGTAAACACGAGAAAGCTGGTTTGCAGCAATACTCATAAAGGTAAACAAAAGAGAAAAAAATAGTATATATTTAAATTGTACGCTGATATGAGTTGTAAATTTTTCTATATGTTCAGTCATGGTGTTTTATTTTGTGGTCGATAAAAAAAACCGACAATAGCTCCCATTAATCCATGAACGAGAGGACTTGTTTCATATGTTGGACTGATTATATCAATAATCATAGATAATGCCCATATTGCAGTTACAACAATTAATACCATATCACCGTTTTTCTGATTCGGTGAAGGATTCCAAATCCGGGAAATAAAATACCCACTAAGCAATCCTCCTATATATGAACTTATACCGATAATAATTGTCTGCATATATAAATTATACTGGTAAACAGATTGGCAATCAATGACCTTTGTTGCCAAAAATCTAAAAATTATGCGTGGAGCTTCCTATCGACATAATAAAGAAGGATAAAAGCAGGTATATCAAAGAGCCAAAAATACTCCTCAACAAGTACACTAATTACCGTAAAGAGTATTATAGATATATATAACCAAATGGTCGCTTTTATCACTTCATTTTGTCAAGTTGCTCGAAGCCCTGCACGATTTTATTTCTATACCAAGTTGCTTTTTCTTTATCTTTTTTTAGATCAATTTTTCTCAGTTCTCCAAGCATATCATTGATGCTGTCATACATCTTTCTTTTTTGATTTGTTTGCCCAATTTCTTTTGTGACTGATTCAGGTAAATTAGTCTGCCCTTTATATTTTGTTTTGAGGGTATTCCATTTCTGATTGATAGCAGTTGACTCGTCATAAAAATCCTGAACCCTTCTTCCCATTGAAAAGAAGTATTCCCGGAATCCACCCGATGTCATATCATATGCACCTTTTTTTCCTGTTATATATCTTGATGCTCGACCAAAGAATCCTTCAATAAGAAAGTCAGTCTTTATTGGAGATATATTAAATTTCTCTCCAACCAGCTTTGCAAGAGGAGAAGTTGCCTCATTGAATCTCTGCCCCGGTTCCCTATTTGTCATTGTTTGATTTTCAAGTGGCTTCACTCGTGGATAATCCTTGAAGTTTGCAATAAGCTCAAGTGGAATTTTGAATGCCGGAGGCAACCAAGAGAAGAACATTTCAATAGGTGAAAAGATGTTTATCTGTCGGGGAATCCAGTTGGTAAGCGCATCCTTGTAATCTTCAGTGGTATATTTTGTTTCCATGATGTTATCAGACAGTACCATTGTCATGATTGCTCCCAATGTTGAAAGCTCCTGAGATACTTTTACGCGATACAAACCATTTCCCCCAATAGCAGGGAAGTGAAGGTATGTTGCAATGTCAGTTGGTGTCAAATCTTTGTACTGTTCCTTCTGATCCTCGCTTCCCAGTTGAGACACTGACCATAAACTAGTCAAATATGTTGCTACAAGGGCTGCCATTAGGAACATGATGCGATGTCTGCCCTCCTGTGTCTCTGCAGTCCTGAATGCCTGTGACATAGCCTGAAATGCAGCATTACCAAAGGGAATAGAACGAACCATATATTTTGCCGATGGCATATCCCCAACCTTCCATGAGCCGATGTGATGGAATGGTGCAGTGACTCGTCCAGCTTCTTCAAGTGCGACAAGCTGATTCTTTCCGGCTTTCCGTGCCTTGTAATACTCAGTGAATCGTGACATTGTTTCCGAATACTTTGCCGGGAGGGAAAGTATATCAATACCCTTGTCAATCAAAAGTTGAACCTTCTCTAGCTTTGTTGTTTCCTGAGTAACGTATTTGACCGCCTCATTCATTGTCTGCATCTGAGACTGAAAGAGAGTCATGCGATCTCCCCCTAATATCTGCCACTCGTTATAGAACTGAGATACTTCAGGATCACTTTTTGCCAGCTTTCTCCCTATTATTTTTACGATATCAAGAATAGGAGTGTATTTATTTCGTGTATTCATCACACCACTCCACTGATCGACAATCGCATTTGTCAGAGCAAAAGGTGCATATGCTCCTGTGGTTCCAAGCGTAAAGCTGCGCGATACATTAACCATTAGATTTTCAAATAGGTTCATGGCTTGATATGTCAATACGCTCTCCACTGTTTTTTTTATTGTCCTATCGACAATAAAAGGAACTCGTTTTCCTCCAATCCGCGCCATAATAATATTTGGATCTTTCTCCTGTGGGAATACAAGTCTCCCCTGATCGTCAGGAAACACTCTGAGCTTTTGTACTTGAAATAAGGTAGGTAATTTATTTGATGCTGCAATCTTTCCTATTTTATTGTAAATAGCCTGTCGCATTGCTTTTTTCACTATTTCAATATGGTTTACCATACCGTTAAGTACCGGGTTTATTATCTGTTGTTGACCTCCTGAGCGTTGTTTGAGGGATGAAGCCTTTGTGCTTTTTGCACCAACAAGTTTATCTCCCTCATTCCCCAATATGTCATCAAACATTTGTCTCTTCATCGAAGCATACCCTTCTTTTTTAATCATGTCGGCATACGCTTCATCAGTTACAAGCCCTATGTTTGGATTGTTAAGAAGCGTTAAATCTTCTCGAACAAGTTCATCATACATTTTTGATTCATCAATAAAGCGGTCACTGTTGCCAACGTATGCATCCTCAACCTCTTTTCTGGTAAAGCCGTTTTTATCAAGGTATCTTTTTTGTGCATCGTATTTATCCTGTGCTTCTTTAAGCAAATCTCCAAATGTTTTTCCATCAGCATTCTTTGCAATTAATTGCTCAGGTGTTGAGTCCAATACTAAAGTTTGAGCTTTGTTTACCTCAACAAGTAGGTTATCCAGCTCTTGCCATTCAAAATACTGATCTCGTGCGACAAGGTAATTTCCAAATGAGTCATCAATCTTTTCCTTCTTCAGGTGATCGAGTAGATTTTTCCAATTATAATCATATACCTTTTCAAACTCTCCACTTCTGCTGAGAGTCCAATATCCTGATTTTGCATTAAGAATATTATTTGCATATATCCCACCACCATTTGAATATGCGCGAAGCCACAACGAAATACTGTCTCCAGTCCATTGAGTGCCAGCTAATATATCGAGCTTTTCTGTTGGGTATATTTCATCCTCTGCAAATGTGCGGATCTTATCAAATATGTTTAGGAAATCTTTCTTGTCGCTTTCAAGCAGGTCATTTGCAACGCGCGTACCAATCTTGTCGAGTGGTTCAAGAGCCTGATACTCTTCAATAAACTTCTCCAAGTCCTTTAATATCTCGCCAATTACAGGTCGGTAATACTTTCCATCCTCAATTAAAAACTCTTTTACAAGGTTAGGATATTCCTCAGTAATCTGCTTTGGCATTTCAACATACTTTTGAAGGAGTGTTGCAAAGCCCTCAACTGAACGCTTCTCAAGTTTATGAGTAGCCTTTCCACCGGGATAGTATTTTGTATAGATGTCTGTCAGCTCTTTCTTTATATCTATTTCCTCTTTTGTGCGTGTGGCTACTTCTCTGAATGGCTTTGATATATCATATGCAAAGTCAAGATAATGAGCTATTTCATGTGAAGCAACAGAGAGATCATTCATTCCATTGATACGAATGTTTTGAGTTTTAGGGAAGTATGTGCCGGAAGCTCCTTTTGAAGTATAGCCTTCTCCAACGGTTGAGGCATATTTCTTTATTAATTCCTTCACCTGCTCTGCAATTTTAAGGTTATGCTTCTCGACCTCTGATTCAGGTTGTCTATTTTCAAACGCTCCGATTGTCTCAGCTCCGGCAGATGCCATACCTTCGGGAGCCTTAACGCTTGATTTTTTTGCTATCCTCTCATCAACCTTATTTTCCAAAGCAACTTCATCTCTTGCTTTTGTTATCATATAAAGTAATGTGTCAGCCTCATCAGTATTTGGTTTAACCGCTGATCTCATTCTTGTAATAAATTTCTCATTGCCTGACTTGACTGCTTTCTTTAAAATACCAAGTAACACATCTTCATTTGTATTTCTGAATGTAATTGGTTTCTTTGGTTCAACTTTAACTGGCGTTTTTGTTGCAGGTTTATTCTCTGAATAAAACTTTTTAAGATCTATTGTTTTTACTTTCTTTGGATCGAATATTATTGTTTCACCACGTCCTAATAGGTCAAGACCATCATATCCTTCTTTCTGTAATTGAGCATTATATGTGTCAGGAGTCAGATTATTTTTATCAAGAAAATCATAGTATTCTCCTTTTCCGAAATCCTGCATCTTTATTTTTAGTCCTGAGAGGTCGATTGCAAGAACCTCTGGTTTTGTTAATACATTTACTCTATTGCCACCACCGCCTGTTTGACTTACCTGTTTACCAAAATAATCACCAAGCTCCATTGAGGTTGTTACATAGAATCCTTTTCCCATCAATCCTTTTTCAGTGACTCTTACTGTACCTTCAGCGATGGCTTTCTTTAATGCATCCCCTTGCTGAGTTCCGTGAAACTGAACAATATTCTCTAAATTAGTATCAGTATTACCGATCGAATTAATAAACTCTTCAGGTGTTTTGAATTTTATTGCCTCAGCTTTTAATGGTTCTATAGTAGCTGGCTTCGTATCAGATGCTGGTTTTGTCGCTGTATCAACTGTCTGAGTCTGAACTTCCTTTTGAATTGGAGCTGGTAATTGCTCCTTTGTCATTACCCCACCAAATGTATACCCCTGATCGAGCAGGCGTTGCATATTTCCATCAAGATTCTCCGATGTGCCGGGAGCAGTAAGATGCATATCTGCCTTTGTCATTTCGGGAGAATTAAAATCGCTCGGTTTTAATGATTCAATAAGAGTAGGTTCTGCAAGATAAAACTTTTTGTCTCCTGATTGAATACCTGTTGAGATAACTGATGGAGAAAACTTCTCAATAGGGTAACGTGCCGTTATTTCAAGCATCGTTTGAGGTTCTGCAGTTGTTGTTGATAGTGCAGTGGTTGGTGCTGTTGGTGTTTTTACAGTTGGAGCTTCGCCTTTTAATTGCTGAATAGGAGCTGGCGCATCAACAAGTGTCACGCGCATAGTCACTCCACCGGGAGAAGGTACGACTCCAATAACCTCACCGATTGCTGTTGCAGTTTTCATTCCGACCTTCTTGCTGAGTTCCCCCTCTTTTGAGGTTATGGCTTCAATCTTCACATTTTTTCCCTCTGCTTCCGCCTTCAATGTGGCTTTAGTGATGATGTCGCCAGCTGGTGTTCCCTTCATATCCGTTCCTTCAACCTGAGTTCTTGCCTGTTCAGGAGTCAATACAGCCTCATTTGCTTTCCTATATCCGAATAGTTTTGGCTGTGCAATGCCCCAACCTTCAGCTGTAAGACCAAAGATGGTACCACCTGCAAGTGCAGCTGGTGTCGTATCGAATATCTGTTGAATGATTTGTTCCTTTGTTGCGCCCTTATCCATACCTGCTTTCATCTGTTGAGCCGCATTGATGATAAGCATTGTCTGAGATCCACGCCCTGCAGCTCGTGCAAGTACGTTAAACAATACAGGAGCATCCTTGTATGTCATCTTCAATATAGTCTCCAATTCTTTTAGTGTTGTTTTTGGAAATATCTTTTCCATTGCCTTTGGAGCATAGATATAAGAAAGAATAGGTACAACGACTCTTCCTGCAGAGTTCTGCAGCTTTTCAACAAATGTTGACTTTTCATTTTTCCATACCTCATCCAATATCTTTGGTGCTGCCTCGATTTCCTTTGCCATGAAATATTCAAACTTGCCGGGAATAAGAAATGTAGCAGTGTCATATACAGCCTCAAGCGTAGGATTAACCGATTTTAGCTTTGATTTTATTGTATCGTTGTATGTATTTAATATGTCAAGTGGTTCAGTTCCTTTTTTATATGCACCCATCGCACTATTTACTCCGGGGATTGCGCGAAGTAATGTGTTAGTTGCAGGATCAACAGGGTTTTGTATTGTTTTAAGCACACTGTCGACTATGTTTACAGTCTTTTTCTGAAAGTTCTGCATGGAAGGAGACATCTGTGCAGTAGGAGTCATCGTAGCGGATGGATCAGCGGATGTCGGAACTGCGCTATCAAGCTGTTTTAATGGTTGAGTAGGTGTTTGAATAGATGCTGCAGTTGGAGCTGAAGCGGTTGGAATAGTTGGTTTATTACCCGGTTGTAATTGTGGTACCGCCTTTACAATCGCATTCTTTATCGTATCCCCAAGATTATTAAGGAATCCCCCAAGATTAAATCCTCCCTGTTGTGGTGCAGCTGTTGGTTGTGGAGTTGGCTTTGATGTTGGTACAACGCTCGGCTTTTGTGGTGCAGTATCAAGAAATGAGTTGAAATCAACCTTTCCACTTGCAGTACGCGTTGGCTGAGTTGTTTTCTTTATATCAGCAGCAGCCTGTTGAGAGGGAGACTGCAATGCTTTCTTTTTTTTTTCTTCGTCTGTAGAATCAAGCCACGCGTTGAAATCTGTCATAATTTGTTTTCATTTTTAATTACCCCAAATTTTGAAATTCCCACCATTCATCGCATCATTGAATAGTTTATATCCAAGCTCAGTGTCACCTCCGACACTATCAACTATCTGTTGACGTGCAACCTCCATTTCCTGTCGGGAAAGTTGCCTGTCACCTGAATTGGTGTAATCAGCGATAACTGTGCCAAATTTGTCTTTCTTCTGACCTGAGACTGCTTTACCGTTGACTGTTTGGTATGTCTGGTCAACCTTATTTATGATGCTTATTGCTGAAGTAACTTTTGATGTATATTCTTTTGCAGTATATCCACCTGCTCCTCCTGTTTCCTTTGGAGTCATAGCCTGCACTGTCTTGAATCCCCCATTTCCATCGGTCATTAATACTTCCCCAGTTGTATCATTGATATGAAGAATTTGGTCTTTTGCGCTTACCTGTAATGAGGAAATGAATCCCATTGGTAATCCTGCTGCAAGCTCCATACTATTGAGGGATGCTGCTGCGTCAGGAGAAAGACTCCCTAAGCTCAAATTTCCACTCATTATTGCATTTGCAAATATCTGTAGGTTCGCTCGCGCATTGTCCTGTGCTTTTTGCTGTACTGTTATTTCATCCTGTCTTATTCCTCTTGCTTGAGTGATAAGATCCATTGCCTGAGAGAATGAAGAGTCATACACTGATTTTGCATTAGTGAAATCCTGTTGAGTATATGTCATGATAGCCTCAACTGACTTGTATCGCATGGTAAGCTCATCGGCTGCAGTGGTAAGCTGTCTATCGATAAAATCAACTTTCTCCTGTGCAAGCCTCTGTTGTTCGCTCACTCTTCCCTCAACCACATTCTGCGCGACTGGCTTATTTCGCTCTGCTGTTGTATTCACTTCAAGCTGTGCCAATGCATCAGCTTTTTGTGCTTTCAAGTCAATTATGCTCTGTTCAAGTGCAGTAATAGTGCCATCTGAAGTTAATTCCTTATATGTTTCAAGAAGATTTGGAGCTGTTGGTGCATCTGTTGGAAGCACATTTTTAAGCTCTGTTGTTATCTCACTTAATGTCTGAACCTTTGGAACTGAGGGATCAACGTATGTTCCCATTGCACCATTTTGTATACCATTAGTATAATTTTGAACCTGACCTGTTGAAGCCATTTTAGGAGAAGGAGAATTGGCAAGAATATTTCTTTGAGTAGAGAGATAAGACTCAAATTGAGAAGATGACACGCCTTGTGCGGTTGCTGATGCTGCATTCACTTCCTTTGAAACAGCCTGTCCTGCGCCTATTTGATCTGAATTAGAGTTAATTACTCCGGGAGCAGAGAGGGTTCCACCCCAAAATTGTTGTCCATCATACCATCCACCCTGATTTGCCTGAACCGTTTGCCCATTACTGAGCTTGACTGTATTTCCTGAAACGACTGTAGCCATATGTGTATATAATAATTATAGTGATAATTTAACTTATTTGCCACTATATAAAAACCTGTCTGCAATTAATATTTCCTGCCCGAACTTACGTTTAAACTGGTTTATTCCACTTTCCTCGCGTGTAAGACCTCCTAAGTCAAGATATTTCTTTCCCTCTTTTTTGAATAGTTCAATCAGATAATAAAGAATGATATACCCAGTATTGTCATACTTCTCATCTTGATATAAAAGCATCATTATGGGAATTTCCCTTTGAAATAAATAGATGAATGAGACAAGGTGATTGTCTTTATCAAACAGCCCAAAGAACCTTTTCAATGATCTATCTATTTGATACCTTCCATTCTTCTCAAATTCAATTATGCTTTTATCAATGAAGTACAAATACGATTCATCTATCGATTCAAATGGAATGACATCAAGCTCCTTGAAGGTATATAGAACCTTATCCTTCATATGGCGCATCAAGTCTGAATTAAATTTAATTAAACCTGTATCGATCATTATTGTCTTTGGACAATTAGTACAGTTCC
>Ga0066602_10000874_pt1 | contig 22249 bp, 32 predicted proteins | sample Higcelweek5metaG_FD_59481 | JGI IMG/M metagenome (GOLD analysis project Ga0066602, IMG submission 59481) | Freshwater pond sediment microbial communities from the University of Edinburgh, under environmental carbon perturbations - High... | ecosystem: Environmental > Aquatic > Freshwater > Pond...
GAGAACCTTGGGAGCAGGAGTGGGTGCGGTTTTGGCCTTACAAGCACCTTGGGTGAAGGCAGTGACCCCGGCACTATTGGCTTCGCAAGCATTGGCGTAGGTGACACCCGATTGGCTACAGACGGGTGAGTAGAGAGAAGAGCAGATAATCTCGGGAGACTGGCTGGCGGAAGGTGTAGGTGTGACTACAATGACTTTGGTAGGGATAGCTACGGGGGTGGCCGCCTTGCTGGCAGTGTTGGTCTGGGTTCTGGGGAGAATAATAATACTCGCGATCAGAAGCGCGACCACAAAAAGGATAGGGAGGATAACCCAAAGTGTTTCTTCACCGTTTAAATCTTTCATGGCAGTATTAACTTAACTATCGCAAAAATTCCGGGCTGAGTCAAGTCGGAGGCTGGAGACTTGACATTGTGGCTAGGACGTGGTATTATAGGGCTGTTTTAATGCATCCTTAACATATTGAAAATTGATTGGAGGAATGAATGGTTACATTAATGTTGATTATTGCGGCTGTGCTTGCTTTGGCCATCATTGGTGATAATAATCTTGGCCGTAGTGGCGTGATGATCTTATTTGGTCTCATTATTGGAATATTTCTTGGTGCCTATGCGGCCTTAAGTATCGGCGATAAGGTGCCGATCAAGTCGACAATATTGGCTCATCAAGAACTGCAGGTCTTGAACATTGGTGATGATGGGGGGAATCTGTTCTATCTGGAGCAAAACCAGAAGGATGGTACTTACATCTACCAAGCCGGTAACCTTATTGATACAGCGAGCGAAGAAAAAGTCGTTGTTGTTTATGATGCTCCGACCAAACCGTATGTCGAGACCATTGACAATGCTAAGGATTACTCCAACGGCCAAACGTGGAGATGGTGGTTTGGGATCAAGTTTGAGCCTGTAGATAAGTTTCATTTCCATCTTGCACAGGGATCCGTATACGTGATCCCATAAGAAGATAATTAGGAGGGGATAATACCCCTCCTTTTTTGTGGAAAAGGAGGTAGTCGATTGTTGTATTATTTCTTCATGGGCACAAATAGGGAAATGGGAAGTTCTGAGCCAATTGAAGCTCAACTTTCGGCTGCTTTTGGTGAACTCGAGGTTAAAGATGAAGACCGCCAGGATATCGAAAAATACCTAGAAGAGCTTAATCAAAAAGATCTCAAAACCTATGAACACTGCGTGCGAGTAGGTTTGCTGGGAAGAAACATCGGAAAATTCCTGGGAATGAAAGAAAAACCGTTATTTTATTCCGGTTTGCTTCACGATATTGGGAAAATTGATATTCCTTTGGAAGTGCTGAATAAAATCGGTGAGTGGACCGAGGAAGACAATTTAACGATCGAAGGTCATGTGATAAGGGGCTTTGAAAGAATAAAAGCAAGATTTCCATTTACTGCCGGAATAATTCTTCTGCATCATACCTTTCAGAAAAGGGCTTATCCGAAGGTTCTGCCATCGCATTTGTATGACTATTCGGAAGAAACACAAAAGTTGATAGTCGAACATGCAAAGATCTTAGCTTTTGCCGATGTCTATGATGCTTTGCACCGAGAAAATAGTAAGTTTGGTGAGAAGAAGTGCGTTACAGAGGTAGAAGTTAAGGAAAGAATGTCTGAAATATTTCCAGAAAAAACAGATCTAATCAACGATCTATATCAAGCTGGAATACTGAAACAGTAATTAGATAAGGAGCCGAAAGGCTCCTTTTCATGGCCAAATGGGCAAAAGTTGTATAATCGGGGAAAATTACCTTAAAAATTTAATTGAGGAGGAAAAGTGGAAGAGAAAAAGAAGGTTCTGAGTATTCCGGATGAAATAAAAGAGTACCTTTCGAGAGTCAATGCAATTATGGCTCAGTCTTTTGAAGAACAGAAAGCAATCTGTAACGACTGGAGTTTGAGTCTACACGAAGCCCGTGAGAAGGCTCTAAAACTTCTCAATGAAAAGGCAGACAGCTTGAACAAAGTTGCTGATGACTTTGCCACATTTTATTGCGAGAAGTTAAAAGGAACTCATTTGTATCTTCAAGAAGAATCGAATGTATTTTTGGCAATTCTTGAAGCAGATGAACGGCTACATAAAATGACTGGTATTCTGGAGTCTGCTTTAGCCGAGGAAAAGAAAGGAAGCTGAAAAATGGAATATATTGGTGCTTTGCTGTTTTTTGCGTTGCTGGCATTGTTGGTCGTGATACTAATCTGCCTCATCGGAGGAAGAAGTAATGATGGACCAACTGGCGGCAGGCGCTAGAAAGATACCCAGGGAAACCTGGGTTTTTGTTGTCTACAGCTTGACATTGAAGCTAAAGTGTGGTATTATAGGACTTGTAATCATTAAAATTCTAATTGGAGGAAACAGTGTCTAATTCGATTTGGACGATCTATGTAAAGCCAGAAACAGTCGAACTGGCGAACAAACTGGCCGATGAGGTTGGTACCGATTTCGGTAAGATATTTACCGATATGGAAACGATTCAACCAGAAGCGATCAACGTTTCTCAAGAAGTACTTGACGCCCTGGAGAGACACGATTTGGAATCTCTGGTCAAGACGCAGAAGGCGGCTGTGGTGGTGATGGATAAACTCCTCGTCATTATTCTGGCCTATGAAAAATGGCTGCAGAACAATCAAGACTGTCCAGACAGTAATCGCATATATGTACACGCAGTATCATTGTGGAACCTTGTCCATGATCTTCATGGACATCTGGAACGATGCATCGTGAATATAAAAATTGGGATTTAACAAAAAAGGAGCCGAAAGGCTCCTTTTCTTTTGGGAAAAAGAGACTTAAATCTTGGAGATTTGAAGGAAGTCGAGCTCTACAGGTGTTTCGCGACCGAAGATGGAGACCAAAACGGTGACTTTGCCTTTGGCATCGTCGATGGCGGAAACAGTACCAAGAAGATCAGTGAAAGGTCCTTCAATGATTCTGACGGCCTCACCCATGGTGAAAGCAGCTTGGAATTTGGGAGCGGCTTGCTCACCGAAAGCGGTGATAGCCTTGACTTCATTTTCTGGAAGAGGAGTGGGCTGGTCGGCAGTGCCCACAAAACCGGTGACGCCCTGTGTGGTGCGAACAGCGAGCCAGGAGTCGTCAGAGACAATCATGCGGACAAGCATGTAGCCAGGAAAAAGCTTTTCTTTGATAGTGGTTTTCTTGCCTTTGTTGATTTTAATTTTTTCTTGGGTAGGGATGAGGATCTCGTAGACATAGTTCTCGAGGGCCATGGAGATGACTCTGGTTTTAAGGGTAACCAAAACACGATTTTCGTGACCGGACTGGGTGTGAACGACGTACCATTTGGCGGAGTCGGGGGCATTGTCGGTAATGACAACATGATTAGGATCCTGCACTTTGGGTACAAGTTCGTCGATTTGTTTGGTTTTTTCTTCTTTTAGTTTCATTTTAGCGATTTAGTGCTTCCGCAAGCATAGTCGTAAAGAGGTAGTCTAGTCCTCCTGAGTAGAGCGCTACGGCTAAACTAGTAATGATGACCAAGATAGTCATTTTTAAGGCTGTCTGATGAGACGGCCATTTTACTTGCTTTAATTCTAGCCGAACTGAGCGTATAAATTCAAGTGGACGAGGCATAACATAGGTATTTTATCATGGAAGAATAAAAATGGGAGGTGCAGTACTAGTAACAAATTAGAATATGTGGACTGTTTTGTGACCCTATATTATTGACATAATATGTGTGCAGTGATATACTATCGGGTATTGTAAGCGTAGTTTGTTCTTTTACTTTCTAACTTTTTTGTGAAGGAGGATGTCATGCGAACAATCGAAAAGACTCCAAAAGTTTTACGGAGCCGTGAGGCATGGTCAGGCGAATTGTATTTGTTGACTTTGGTCAGCAACATTACCTTGGAGCTTGAGAAGATCAAGGGCCACAGCGCCCTAAAGAATGTCTCCTGGGGCCAAATGCAGAGAGCAAAGGATGCTCAAAACGAAAAAGCTCTGATCAGTATCCTGAGAGAACTCAAGAAGATCGTGGCTCGACAGGAAATTCTGATTCCGGCTTGGAAGGAATGGGAACAAGCCAAAGACGAGGCAGTTCGTTTTGTTCAAGCCCACAACAATGTTGGCCATAAAGGCCAGGTTTTGTTTGATCGGTCACTCAAGCGGTATTTTGACGAAATGTCCAGTCGCTTGCATGGTTTTCTGACCAACGAAGATCCAATTGAAGTCATTCTGGACGATCTTTGTGAGTTGGTGATCACTGTCCAGAACTATGAATGGCTCGGTAACTTTTGCTTGACTTGTGGCGAACCGATCAATTCGGGACAACTGTATTGTTTCAAAAGTTGTCGGCCGGTCGCGGTTAAGAAGGCGGAACGTGATCGTATTCATGATTACGAGATTCCTTCGTTAGTGCCGTCAGATCGCCCCAAGAAGCCCGGTTCAGCCTCTCGCCATGGCCATGGTCACCCGGTGAACGAGAATACTCGTCCGCGTGACCGCAAGAAAGGTAAGGGAGGTCGGTCTCCCCAGTAAGAAGTATTTTTAAGCCCTACAGAGATGTGGGGCTTTTTCTTGGCGTGAAACTTGACATTAGTTTTCACGGCGTGTAAAAATTAAGTTGCTCTGAAACCGGTAGATTGGGAGGTTTTTCCTCTACAAGCTATCTAATAGGGGGGCCATTGTTTACGACATCTCCGTTGTCGTGACGGTTCACCCGCACTTAAGATTTCGGGGAAAGATCCTAAATACAGGATCAGGGCAAAACATAACCTGCGTCTTCGTGACTTTCATATATGCGCAGGTCGAATCCTTAACGAAGGAGCCGCCAAAGGCGGACGGACAGATTTGAGTAGGGTAGGTCGGAACATAAAATATCTTTTAGATGTGAGACAAGCTCGCTGTGGAAGGGCAAGGTCAAACGGTAGAAGATACGAAATGAGTTGACTTAAGATTTCTTTTTATTGATGCTTGGTTGCAGAATGTTATTTTTTAGGGTTCTGCGCGAAAGTACATGTTTTTGCTGTAAAATATTCACAAGAATTGCACTTTGAGAGGAGAAAATATGGTTGACGTAGTAAAAATTAAGAATATTCAAGGCTTTTATAGCCCAGTCGGTAAGGAATATCTGAATGATGGTGACTATTTTCGACTGCCGAATGGCAGATTGTTCCATTTCGTAAGCAATGTTCCTATGGCCATTATCGATCCCGTTGATGAAAAGGATATTCCTGAAGGGACAGTGATCGTGGAAATGATTGATCACTCTGAAGATCCTCGTTTTAAATAAGAGTAAGGTAGATACCCGCCTATATGGCGGGTTTTTTGTGCCTAAAAATATCTTATAGTCTAGTCTTGACTTTTGGGTGGTTTTGTGCTACAATACCACCCATTGGAGTACCTTAAAGTATTGCTTTTCGGAGGTTAGTCTCTTGTCTAAAATAGCGAATTTTTTGAAGTTGTTCCTCTTCATGCTTTTCGTTTTGGTACTGGAATATTGCTGTCAGTGGACCATTTTTGTACTGGTTACCAAGTATGGTCTAGTTCTTCCGGATTTATCTCCCTTGCCCGGCACATTCGACTATTGGGTTTTTTACCAGTCATCGGTCGTGACGAAGACGCTGTTTTTGTTTCTCTATGCGTTTATCGAAGAACTGATTTTCCGAGTCATTCCGCTTGCTCCTGTTTTGTTTTTTGACAAAAGCCGCAAATTTTGGCCGATCATGGCCGTTGTTTCATCTTTTCTGTTTGGATGGGCACATGGTTCTTTGGGAAATGTGTTTGTCCAAGGGATCGGCGGTTTGATACTCTGCGTAGTTTTTGCTGCAATCTATAATTTCGAGCATCAGAAAGACGAGGATGGTGGTGATTGGCTGTTAGCCAAGGCAACCATGGTCACCACGGCAATACACGCTCTATATAACTTGATTTGTGTTTCACTTTAAACCCGGTTTTTACCGGGTTTTTATTTGATTATTTTCTTGAAAACGCGGGAGAGTTTTTGGGGGTCGTGACGGAGACGGCTGAGTTGAGGAGTGATGGAGAGAATATCAGAAGTTAGTACTTTGATACCTTTATTGGCAATTCTTTTTAACTCGGTTTTGGACCAGCCCAGAAAATGCGAGTGTTCGAGTGCATAGGACTTGGCAATTTTGGGATATTTCTTTTCAAACATTTTTTGAGAGATACTGGGGGCGATGATGATGTCGAACGGTTGAGGAAGACCGGTATATTTGTGGAAGACTTGGAGGTATTTTTCCGGAGTGAAGTGATGAGTTTGGTTTCTGTTGGAAACAAGATTGGTAACGAGGATTTTCTGGGCTTTAGATACTGCTAAAGCATCGGTAATGCCCACGGGGAGGAAATTGGAGATCACTGAGCCGTAAAGACTGCCGGGGCAGTAAATAATGAAGTCGGCCTTTTCTAAGGCCTCGATGGCTTGGGGAGTGGCCGGAACATCGGGGTCGAGCCATAGATCAACGATGGAGTTTTTGGACATGGATTGTTTGTCCAGTTCGTGTTCACCGTTAAAAACGGAGCCATTTTTGGTTTCAAAACAAATATTGCTGGAGTCTGTCGTTACCGGAATGACTGTACCATCAAATTTGATACCCAGTAGTTTTTCCAGGTGGTCTTGGGCCTTGATGAAGTCGTTTTGATACATCTCCAGTAGGGCGTAGTAGATGGTATAGCCTAGATTTCTTTGGCGGCCATCGGTGAATGAAACCAGATCGGTAAAGGCTTGAATATTTTTGGTGTGATTGGTACTGCCAATAAGAGAAATGAGAGTTCGCAAAAGATCGGAGATGGCAATTACTTGGTCGCGTTCGTCGGATCTTATGATGCCGGTTTTGCCGCCGGAGTCCATGGAGGCCGCGATGCAAGAAAGATTTTTGAAGCCCGCCGATAGAAGAGCTTGAGTGATGATGGGGGCGCCTGTACCGCCGCCAATGGTGACAATTTTTGTCATTGGTTTGATATTAGCAGATTTGGTACTTTTATTTAAGAAACATGTGCTTTAGACTGGGAGGAGATGCCGACACCTACAAAGGGAGGAGAGTTCGATAATTACGGAGTAGAGAGATGTAGAGTCTCTTGTGGTCGTGTGGGGATTATGATGGCGCAACGACCCTGGGTAGTTGGTCAGGTAGTGGAAACGAAACAGTTTAGCTTTGAAGACTCTATGGGGATTGATATGTTTGTGCCTTTTGATCAGCGTTTGGTGGACATGATGTGCATGGTACAGGACCCAAGAGGAATGAAGATCCAGATCAAATCCGAAAAGGGAAAAGAAAATAATTTTCGACACAAACATAAACTGGAAATGCTTAATCTGGCGACCGGAGAAAATATTTTTGTGTTTAATGGTCAAGAAAGAGAGTCGATTATGTTGGCTACATTAGTTGGGCAGATAATAGCGATGTCGAGTTTGACCGGATCAGTACCAGAAGACGTGATGTTGGAGTTTATCGCCAATGATTTACTCGATGAGGAAGCGGTACTAGCATATATAAAACACAAAGAGCACCTAGTAAGATCCAAGTGGTTTAAACATTGGATAAATGGCAGTAAAATGGACGAATGGAACGAATCGGATTTGGAACTATTGATAGTCGAGAGTTAATTCAGAAAATAGTTGATGTTTTAGGGCGAGGTGGTTTGGTGGTTTACCCTACAGAAACGATTTATGGACTGGGTGTGGATGCGACATCAGACTCGGCTTTGGAAAAATTGTGGGCGTTTAAAGGTGAGCGGGGAGACAAACCGGTACTGGTGGCGGTAAGTGGTGTGGAGATGGCACAGAAATATGTTTTTTTGAGTGAATTGGGTAAAAAAGTGGCACAGAAATACTGGCCCGGGGCGGTGGCTATCGTAGCCAAGAGTCGAAATCTGGTAGCCAAAAAAGCGCAGAGTGATAGTGAAAATTTGGGACTGCGGAATCCGGACAATAAAATGATGTTGGAGATTATTGAAAATTTAGGAAGACCAATCACCTCGACATCGGCGAACATTTCCGGTGCGGTCACAGCGCGAAGTTTCGAAGAGTTTTTGGCGACAGTGCCTGCAGATCGGCAAGAGTTGATTGATTTGTTTATCGATGCGGGAGAGTTGCCTCAGAGGCAACCATCGACGATTGTGGACACGACTGGGGAGAAAATAAAGATTTTGAGACAGGGTGAAGTAACAGTAGAAATATAACGCTTGAGTATAAAAAAACCCGCCTTTTGGGCGGGTGAGATCTTATTTTGATTTGTACTTGGCTAGTTCCTGTTTGGCACGTTTGGCATAATCAGGAATGGTTCTGTCATTGTAATACGAGTAAGAGTAATCAGCGAAGCGAATAATATCTTTCCAGTGTTGTTTAAGCTTGGCATACTCAAACATTTTATCGAAAGCAATTGTGCGTGCTTTGTCAACTTCAGTGCAGTATTGATTTGGATTCATGGCCCATTCTTTTCCGGATTGGGTGAAGAGATAATAAATTTGCATCGCAACGTACCAGGCTTCGAAATAGCGGGTTATTCTCTTGGCGAGTTCATTTAGAGCGCGTGCTTCGAGCTCTGAATAATCATCAGAAAAGAGAAATATCTCTGTCCAATCTTCGGTGCTGACGGCGTTTCGGGCACGCTCTTTCCAGTCTACTGATTTAACCATTATTCCTCCTGTTGAATAAATGTACTTGTGAGAGGGATTATAACATTCCGAGTTTTGAGGAGAGTAGACGGGAAGAATATTTATCTGTATCGTTAATTTATGATTATTGATCCGGAAATTTATGGTGAACAGGTAGAGGAAAGCTATGTGGAGCGTGGTGGGGGAGGCGGAGGAAAAAAGAAAAAGGTCTTTGGGGGTGAACATCGAGGTGAAAAAATTAATACAGAGGTTGTCAATGCTGTGAAAGAAAGCGAACGGCAAGGGGATGCTTTGAAAAGAGTCAGTGAAAAGCTGGAAAGCATTTTGGAAAAAGACAAAAGTATGGACGCGCGTGAGATAAAAGCATATTTTGAGTGGCTAAGAATTGCTCTGATATGCTCAGAGGAAATTTGCAGAATGAAAAAAGACAGTTCCAAAGATCAAGAGTTGGCTTTGGAAATGATGATGAAAGGAAAAGATCTGGAAGAGGACTTTGTACGATCTCAAGGAGCCGGCGGACAAAATGTAAACAAAGTCAGCTCGGCAGTACAGCTAAGACATATTCCTTCAGGATATTTTGTGAAGGTGCAGGAGAGCAGGGATCAATACCAGAATAGACCAATAGCCAGACAAAGATTGCAAGAGCAGTTGTGTAAACATTTGAATGACTGGGAGACGGTGATCGGGGACAAAAAAGATAAAGAAGTGATGGCGGAAGTTTTTGGGAGCACTTTGGAGAGACAGGGAGAAATAAAAGGGGTACGCGGTGAGGTGTTGAAAAAAGTAGTAGCGGACTTGAAAGAGGGTAGAAATCTTTAGTGTATCCGCCAAAGGCGGACTGAGTACAGAAAATGCCCCGCGGGTGCGGGGCGAGATATTTTTTAGTCAGCGAGGATACAGAATAGATTACTCGAGTTTTTCCATTTCTTCTTGTGCACGTTTTTCGATCTCGGAACCGATCGGAGCATATTCCTTGACAGTTTCCCATTCTTTGCGTGTGGTAGCTTTGGCTGCCAGGATTTCGAGGGCCTTAGCCTCGAATGTTGTGTATAGCAAGCTTTCGAAGACTTCAAACGCGTCTTCAAAAGTTTCGACACGTTTGGCGACTTCTTCGAAGGTCAGGGCTTCTTTGGGGGAGCCGAGTGGTGTGTATGTAAACACTTTTTGCCATTGTTCACGGGTGGTCGCGAGCTTGGTCATTTCGGCGAGAACAGCAGCTTCTTCTTCTGAGCCTCTGGGGGTCCTGATGTATTTTTCCAGCCAATCATCAAACGTTTTTACTTCAGGTTCTTTTTCCGACATTTAATCCTCCTTGGATAGTTTAAGGTGCTTGTGGGCGAAATTATATCATCACTAAAAAGCCCCGCGGATACGGGGCGAGATATTTTTTTAGTCAGCGAGGATACAGAAACGATTACGCGAGTTTTTCCATTTCTTCTTGTGCACGTTTTTCGATCTCGGAACCGATCGGAGCATTTTCGTAAACGACATTCCATTCTTCTTTGGTAGTGGCTTTGGAGGCCATAAGTTCGAGAGCTTTATCTTCGAAACTACTTGAGCATTCAAGATATTCGAAGTTTTCTTTTGCGTCTTCGAAAGTCTCGACGGTTTTGGCAACTTCTTCATAGGCCTGGGCCTCTTCGGGGGAACCAGCAAATGTGCAATCGAACACGGTTAGTTTTTGTTCTCTGGTGACGGCGAGTTTGGTCATTTCGGTGAGAGCAATGATTTCTTCTGCGGAACCAAAAGGTGCATGGTCATATTTCTCTTGCCAGTATTCAAACGTTTTTACTTTTGGTTCTTTTTCCGACATTTAATCCTCCTGGAATTGTTTAAGGTGCTTGTGGGCGAAATTATATCACTGAGTACATCCTCCATAGGCGGACTGAGTACAGAAAAAGCCCCCGTAAAAACGGGGGCAGTTGGCTTAGAGAAAAAGAAGCCAGAGGAAGACGGGGGTAAAACCGAATATGAGAAAACCGAGGAAAAAGATTGAGAAGAGAGTCCGGTACAGAGACGCGGAAACCGCTTCAATTTCCTGATGTTTTTTTGTCAGCGGTCGTACTTCTTTGCTGTCATCAACATCATTCCCGTCGGTAGTCACTGTGGCTTTATTGACGACGACTTTGTTGTGCTGTTTGTAGATTACGTTGAGCAAAATGAGATTAAACAAACATATTGCCCCGACCGCAATCATCAGCCAGAAAAGAAATGGACTGACAAAAATCATTTTTACCTCCTTTTTAGAGTGCTTGAGTGAGAGTATATATTTGTTTTCCAATTATGCAAGAGGAAAGAAAAACCCCGATTAAAATCGGGGCTTAAATTTATGAGAATCTTCGTAGTCATCTTCTTCCGGAACAATACTTTGGTCGGAGATGGCCGATTCGCCTTCTTGACAGTCATCAGATTTTTTAAACTCGATGACGAGTCGATTGGGGACTGTCGGTTTGTTAGGGACGAAAGAGCTGGTGATGATGAACTTAACCAGGGGGAAAGTGAGGCCGTTTTTGGTAAGGGTAAGATCGGCTATGACACTTTCGACAATTTCATTCCATTGGCAGAGTTCGTAATCATTCCAAATGGTGAGATACACACGATAGATTTTTTCACCTTCAATCTCGTTAATACAGCCTGTTTTACACTCCGGACCGTCGTACTCAAAGAACAAGATGGCATCAATCTCGACCAGATTCGGAGGATCAGGTTCGACGAAGGGAGTCGCCATCGGTCCAAGACTAAGGAAACCGAGAGAAGGCTGCCAGACTTTTTTGGGCGGAGGAGTAAAGGTCAGACCTATCGAGGGAAGGTGAAGCAAGCCGTCAAGGTATTTGCCGGAGTCCATATCGACGAAATAGAGCTGGTGCTTTTGAAAGGCTTGGAGAATACGGAACTGAATGTTTGGGCGAACGATGGTGATGGGATCGAGATCGACTTCTAATTCGTTTTCCGGTTCGGCTTCGGGGTCATGCGGAAGAGGCTTGCGATTGAAGAGATCTAAAAACCAGCGGAAAATTTTGGTTGGGTGAGTGTCCACACTTCCTCCTTTTTAATTTTTAGGGTGCGTGGAGGTAATGTAGCATAGGGAACGAAGAAAAAATAGGGGAATATATAAGAAAAACTCCCGCTGTCGCGGGAGTTTGTTGTACGGTCTTACTTGAGAGCGCTGGCCGCTGCGGCCAGTCTCAGGGTAGATGCCCTTTGATTATTGGCTGTAGTACGGGTGCGTGCTGTGATGACCAGTTCGACATCCAGTGCTTTTTGACAAAAAAAGCCCCACCTTTTGGGTGGGGTTTGGTGCGGCGGTTGAAGAACTATTTTTTGCTTAGTCGATTGACTGCAGCTTGAAGATCGGCCATTGTAGCGCGGATTTTTGCTGCCGTAGTCGACTGGGAAATGACCTGTACCATGGCTTTATCAAGATCTGACTGGGCCTGATTGACGATGTTGTCAAAGATTTCTTGGGCCTTTTTGGCCTTAATGCTGGAGTCTGTTTCCAGGGCAACAGCATCACCGATCTTGTTTTTAATGACTTCGGCGGCCTGAGTGCTTGCCTGTGCGATGGTCGGAAGACCGAGTCCAGCATACAAGGTATCGATGTCATTTAATGCCTGATTCTTTTTTACAATCCTTCTACTTCCGAACATGGTGTTTCCTCCTAGGGGAAAAAGGTGATAGAGGAGTGGGACCGAGTTCGCCTGCTCTCTCAATGTACGTCCTATATAATATCACAAGGAGGCTAATTTGTCAAGAATAGCTTCGGTCTGTTATGCTTTTATGATGAGTATTGAGTGTGAGGATCAAATAGATATTTTTGAGTACAACCTACAGGAGGCTAACCTGGAAACGTTAAATCACTTATTATCACTGACCAAAAGCTGTAAAGACTGCAATGGCTGCGATGGCCAAATCAAGATGTTGGAGAGGTTAATTGCGAACAAACAAGCACAAAATTAAGCCTTAACCAGCTCTTCGTTGGTGTACTTTTTGTGAATGATGGGACGCCAGATATTGAGTTTGGGATCAAGCTTCCAGGGGCAAACCGAGCGCATCCAGCTGAATCTTTCAGCAATTTCACCGTTTTCGGGGTTGATCCTGGTGTACTGGAAGATTTGGCAGTTGTTGATCTTGTCTAGGGGGTCTTTGGCAGCCTTAAGTCGAAGATAATCGTCGGGTAAGAGATTTTCCATGATGATGCGGATGGGCCACATCATGTTGCCGTGGCTGACCACGATACCGCGTTTGCCTGGAACATCTCTATAGAGAGTCTGCATAATGCCCACGCGGGCACGAATAAGGACGTCGGCAAGAGACTCGCCGCCCGGAGAGGAGAAATAATAGGGATTAACATCGTGACCTTTCATGACGTCGGGGTATTTGGTGCGGCGCTCTTTGTCGGTCATGAGATCATAGTTACCCCAGTCATGTTCGCGAAGGTAATCACGAATGTGCCAGGTGGCGCCAGGAAGGCCCAAAAGGCCGGCCGTACGCTTGGCCCGACGGTAAGTTGAGGCATAGTAGCCGTCAAAAACACCGCCATTAATGTTCTTTCTAATCCACTCGCCGGCAGCTTTGGCCTGCTCTTCGCCTTTGGGAGTGAGATTCCAAGTGGAGCTATGACGGGAGCGAAATTCATCGGTGAAGAAGCTGGTGTCACCATCTTCGGCGGCATGATTGGCCACGTTGCCTTCGGACTCTCCGTGTCTAACGAACACTAACTCGAGTGGGCGATGATTTTCTTTTTTGGGGGGAAGCATAAATAGATTGTATAAAAAAAGAGCTTGCAAATGCAAGCTCTTAGATTAGTTATATTTTGTTTTTTTGGAAACGGAGTTTCCAGTATAGTTTGGGATTGGTGAAGAGGATTTCTGTCCAGTCAAAGCGGTTTTTGAAAAAGCGGAGGATAAGACGGGGCCAGAAAGTGACCTGATGAAGAAACCAGAAATGTGAGAAGGCGGTTATTCTGATTTTGGCTAGATAGTCGACGCATTTTTCTCTGTTGTCGGCATGAATAAGCTCTTTTTCTTTGGTGACATCTTCATGGCGAAAGAGAGCTTCCAGATTTAGTCGGCGGTCCTTGATCTCGATACTGATGACATGCTTGCGCCTGCCAATGGTGAAGTTGAGGCCGTCGGCTACCACTTGGTACCATGGAGCACAAACATGACAGTCTTCACCGTGATACTGATTGGGAATTTGGGTCATGACGACTTCCTGGAAACCGGCACTTTGGAAAATGCGTTCGAAGTAATCGTGTTGCAGTCTGGCCTGTCGGGTGCGGTAACACTTTTCGTGACGATAGGTTACCAGATGAACATAGAGAAAATCGCCCGGTTCGATGATGTGATCATCACTGGTTTCGACCCAACCGCGTTCGTTGACTTGGATCTTATGTTCGCGATGCCAGTCACTGTCTTGGCGAATTGAGTGATCGATGTACCTTTTGTTTCTGAGATTGGCTTCGGGACGCAAGAACCAGTCGACTTCGTGATTGTCGCGGTTCCATTTGGCTTTGAATTCTGCCACAGTTTGGCCCACGAAGTTTTTCGCGTCAATAACTTTATCATCATGATGATCGGCAAAGTCGTGACAGCTGGCGGTGGTCCAGCCTTTTTTACAGACGGGACAGATCTGATAGACACCCGGAAGCCATGATGGAGAGGAACTGACGGAAAAATAATCGTCCGGTTTCTGTTTGAGGCCTTCGATGTAAGACAACAAATATTCTCGTGTGGCCACTTTGGGGAAGCCTGGGGTTCTTTCGGCAGGGATGATGTAGTACGAGGAGTCACCATTGATCTTCATGAAGTTGCCGCAAGTGTCGAGAATGAAGCGACCAAGAACAACCCATTCGTCCAGTCTGATGTTTTGATCGTATCCTGCCTGATGGCGGGTGTGGATGAGCTGGGTGAAAGCGTCGAGGGACTCGAGGGACTTCGTGATCGCATCAAACGTGTCGCAAGATATGACAACTGCTTTGATCTGCTGATTACGGTCGAAAGGATCAGGGGACTCGACTTCGGATAGGTCTATTGGGTCTTCGGGATTGCTAGGTCGAAGAGAAAATTTCATTTGTTACCTCCTTTGTTAAGTTGCGAATGTCCCATATTATATAGCCAAACGGAGGAAATACAAGTTTCCAACACTGCATGGTGCTGTATTATGGATTTATGTCCGCACCAATTACACATATTGTCTTGGCCGAGAAGGTTTTTGAAAAGTATTTTGCCGGTAAGGAAAGGAATAAATTTATAATCGGGACGAGTTTTCCGGATATTCGTCGTTTGGCCAATATCGATCGAGGACTGACTCATTTTGAAGATTTACAGATTGAAGAAATTACAGGTGAGAGTTCGTTTATGTCGGGATTTCATTTTCATTCGGTAGTTGACCGTTTGATGAAAAAATTTAGAAAAGAAAATAGTGTTCTTTCATATTTTCCGGAGTCGAAGTATGCAACCGAAGCGGAGAAAGTATTTGAAGACAGTATCTTGTGCAAGAAAATGGGGAATTGGAAAGAAATTAGTGAGATGTTTGAGGTGGTACTTGATGAAGAGCTGCAGTTTGGTACCGAAAAAGAAGTGGTTAAGTCGTGGCACACAAAATTGCAGGAGTATTTTTTAACTATGCCGGATTATCGTCATGTGTTGGGTGGATTTGTAACCGGACCCATGGAAATATCGGAGGAGATTATCAGAGTGGTTGATAACGTACGAGATAAAGAGAAGCTGATTGGTCTAATTGAAGATTTTTACGATAATTTTAGTTAAAGAGGAGGATTTTAATTGCGAAGAGATGGTCAATTCTGCTATGCTTTTATTATGAAAAGTGTGCCACTTCGAAGCTTCCCCGGCGAGAGAGCCAACATTCGTTTTTTTGATTCCAAAAACAGAGAAGATATGTGGCGATTGCGAACTATCGTGCAGGATGAAGATGTGCAAGATCGCATGGATAGTGTGGCGGGGATGAGCAAGATAGACATGAAGGACTGGGCCGACGAGAAAGGAACATATGGTCGGTATTATCTTTTTGCCATCACCGGATCGGAGGAAATATTTCGAGCAGAAAAGCCGGAAGAGATAGGGCAGGTGCAAGGATTTGTGTATCTTTATGCAGGTAATGAGGAAAAGAAAATAATTAATCGCATTATCAAGGCGGGGCTTATCAAACAAAGAGAAGTAGACGATAGTAAAATCTTTGAGATTAGTTTTGCCAAGTTACCCAAAGCACCGGGTGGTCAGGTAAGTAGTGGAGTCCGACAGTCTTGTGTGGAGTTGAAGAGACTGGATCGGATGAAAGACGGTACCGGAGTGTTTGTATTTTGTTTTATTGACGAAACCAATGTTGGATCAATGATGGTAGCCGAGGCCTGCGGATTTGAGAGACGGGGAAAACATTTTTATGAAGAAGATTCCAAAGAGATGAGTGCTTTGTTTGTTCTTAATTACGAAAAGTTGGGGGAGATTATGGAGAAGAAGGAGAGAAGGAAATAATTTTTCTTTGATAGGGAATATTTCTTCCTTTCCTCTTTTGTCATTTTGTTTTTTGTGACGTCACCTTCGGTGACCGTCGGTTCCTATTTTCTTGATTCTCGCCCGCTCGTCGCGTAGTCTCGCAGATAGTAATCTGACATCAAGAAAATAACGGACGTGCGACTCATTGTCAAAAAAATCAAATGCCAAACGGAAAGAGAAATAGGGGACTACGGACTTTTTGTTTCGGGAAAATATAATAAACAAATACTTCGAAATAAATTATTTCGTTTATATGAAAGCAAAAAGTGTGTGTTGATTTTGGTAGCGGGAAAATGTTAAGCTGGAATATGGGAATAAAAGAACTACTAGGTTTACATAAAAAAGAAGAAAAGCAAAAGGAAGAAGATGCCAAAGATGTTGAGGCAAAGCTGGAAGAAAAAGAAGAGTCGGTAACACCCAAACATTCCAAAAAAGCCAAACTTAGAATTGATAAAGAGTCACTCAAAAATTTAGGCTTAGTAGTAGTGGCGTATTCGCATGTAGAAAGAGATATGTTCCCTACACAAGAGTCGTATGAAGCCGAAGTAGAAGTGGAAGATAGAGCCGCCGAGGTAGCGGAAAGAATTAAGAAAATGGGAATTGAAGTCAAGACATTACCCGGTGACCCTTATTTTTTGACAAACTTGTTGGTTGATAAACCTTCATTGGTTTTGAATTTGGTGGACACACTCAAAGGCAAAGATCGTTTGCAAACATCCGTGCCGGCCGCTTTGGAACTTTCTAATCTTCCATATACCGGAGCAGGGATGGAAGGTATGGTTATCGGAAACAACAGAAACTTAACCAAAAGACTTCTTATGGCTTATGGTATTCCAACTCCCGCCTTTCAGTTTATCCGTCGTGCTCGTACAGCCGTACAGACAGATCTGGGTCTACCCCTTATCGTCAAGCTCAATGAGAGTGGTGGAAGTGTCGGTATCGACAACAAAGCAGTCAAAGAGACCATCAAGGAGGCTCAAGCAAAGGTAAACAAGATGGTAACCACCTACAAGATCCCGGTGATTGTCGAGCAGTTCATTGATGGCCCAGAGATTACAGTGGTCGTGTTTGACGACGGGACTAAGAAGTTTGTCTACATGGGGCAGAAAATCTTCCGCAGCAAGGCTGACGGGAAGCACTTTTTCACCAGTTTTGAGTCTTATGATGATATTCGTGCCTATACTTACAAGCATGTCGAGGAGCCCTTGGCCAGTAAGATTTCACAGCTTGCTATCCGTGCCTTCCGCGGTCTTCAACACAAAGATTATGCCAAGTTTGATGTGCGTGTGGACGACGAAACCAGCATCCCGTATTTCACTGACAGCAACCCCAATACAGCCTTCGGGCCGGACATGGGACTGCCGATGACCGAGGTCTTGGCTCTCAATGGCGTAAGCTTTGACGAGATTCTATCCAGTTTACTCACGAAGTATGCAAGAGGCATTAAATAAGGCCTAAGGACGGGGTATAATTGGGCCCATGAAGAGCGAGGTAGCTGCCTATTTTTCGAAAGATAATCGTAATTTTGAAGTACGTTTTTTTGACTGTGAGGACAGCCGAGATCTGCGTGATTTGGTCGTAATTGTGGAAAGCCCAGGGGTACAGAGATGGATGGACAATGTGGAGAATCTGACTTTTGATAGTTACACCCGTTGGATGGATGAAAAAGGGGAGACAGGGAGTTACCTATATGCCATAGCCGACTCACCGGATAGTAATCTGGCCGACAACCGTGTACATGGCTTTGTGTATGTTTACCCTTCAAAAGACCATAAAGGCTACTTTGAGGTGAGCTATGCTAAAAGACCGGATGCACCTGCCGGACTGACGCCTATGGCCATTGAAAAAGCCCTGGGACTGGTCCGAGACGACTTGATGGAGAGAAAGCCATGGCTAGCTCAGAACTTTAAGGTTATGGCCGAGATTGAGAGGGGAAATGAGCCTTCGATACGAGTAATCGAGAAGGCGGGATTTAAAATGGTGCGTGATTTTGACGTCAAGAATAACGGTTTGTGGGTGCGTGATGTAAGTATGATCGTGCCTCAGGAACCGATAAGATTTGAACAGCTAGGCAGAGCCAAGCAACTAAATACCTCATACTGCGGTCCGGCCACATTGCAAATTTTGTTGTCACATTTTGGAATTGAGGCTAATCAGGAACAGCTGGTTGGGGCAGCTGTGCCTCGAGAACTGGCGATCAAGAATGGCTTATCCATTGAGCTCCTGGCGAAAGCGGTCAATATTCTGTATCCGGAGATGAGTTTCTGGGTGAAAAGAGAAGGGAGTTTGGACGATCTGGAAAGGATGGTGCGTGAGTTCAACTATCCCGTGGGTGTGGACTGGCAAGGGGTGTTTGAAGAAGGCACGATCGATGATTATCCAAGATCGGACGAAGTAGAAGAAGATGACGAGTTTTCAATGACCAAGGGTGATGACGGGCATTACTGCGTAGTGATCGATGTGGATAGGGCCAGCAACAAGATCCGCATGCGGGATCCTTTTGGCCGATATGCGGAAAAGGATCGATATTTTGAGATTCATGAATTTTTGGATCGATGGTGGGATGACCGAACCGACACCTTGCCTGATGGTAGTAAGAAATATGTGTATGAGAAACGCTTGATGTTTGTGATTGTGCCGAGAGAGGTAAGAGTGCCTGAAGAGCTGGGGATGACGGTAATTTGATGCACTAATTGATAGTTTGATATATCCACCATAGGCGGATTGAGTACATCCACCATAGGCGGACTGAATACAGAAAAGGAGACACTTTTGATGTCTCCCTGGTGCTTAAATCAATCCATTGGCCAACGTTCCGGTTTGCGGGGACTGGTGACCCTTTGGCCATCGATGATACGGAAGATGACTCCGTTCTCGTCCAGCCAATGACCGTCTCCGGTAAAGAATGGATCTTGGCCGGTGAGGCGAGGTTGGTTGATCTTGCCTTCTTTGTAGAACTTGAGAGCGAGAGCCCCGGCTTTTTCCGGGAATTCATACCAATAGGTCTTGGCATAGTGGGGAAGTATCTTTTCCTCCAGAAACTCGATATTCTCAGCCATGATGCCGGCGATGATACGCTTGACTTCCTCTTCCTTGACGAGTCCCCGACAGATGTCGGAGATACAGAAACTGAGGGATAAACCCGTGATCATGATCTCTCCTGTGAACGGTTGGATACAATAGAAAAGAACTGCGATATGTATGTATTATATCCTATAACAGGTATTTTGTCAAGCCTGGATGGCGGATTGAGTACATCAGCCATAGGCTGATTGAGTACATCCACCATAGGCGGATTGAGTACAAAAAAGGAGACACGGGTGTGTCTCCAAAAGAGAGATTTTAGGCTTCAAGCAGGATTTTCAGAATTTCCTCAGGAACATCGGTGGTAATCCAGTCGATGCGCCCCGGGGTATTTATGTCCCGAATGATCTCGCATTGGTCATAGGATGAGTAGCGAGGGGTGGTTTGGATGTCGATCCAGCGATACTCTCGGGGATCTATGTTTTCCTGTCGAGAAATGGTATTCATGATTTCATGAGCGCCATTTATCGAGGAGTAGATGCCGAAGTTTTGATGAAAATAGACTACTTTGTCCTGGATAATGTAAACCACCTGGCTGGTTTTGAAGCCGAGGCCATAACTAGCGGATTTCTTTTCCATTAAGGCTCCTTTGAAATTTAATGTTCTTAAACGATGGTGAATTGTATCCTATAAGGACAAAAGTGTCAAATGTGGAAGGAATCGCCAATCAGTAAAATTCTACTGAATTTTCTTCTTGGCACACCTCAGCGCCGGTCGCGCTTCCGGTTTTCCGATTTCTCCATTACTCTATAAACAAAAAGTTCCCCATAAAGGAGAACCTTTTATCTATGCAGGGGTGTCAGGACTCGAACCTGAAAGAGAGCTTTTGGAGAGCTCCATGATACCATTTCATCACACCCCTAAGTACTCGTATTTTAGCAGAAAAATGGGCATGGCGGACACATCCACCATAGGCGGATTGAGTACAAGAAAAACCCGCTCGAATGAGCGGGTTGGGGTAATTTTTTTGTTAGACGATGGTAGATCCTTCTTGTATAAATGTATCAATCATGAATTTTTTAAGATCGGTGACTGATTTATCAAGATCATTTATGGTGCCATCCGCAGTGAGCAGGTTGTCTTTGATGTATCCATATACTATTTTTTGAACGGAGTATTCCTGATAGGAATCAACGTCCACAAAAGGGAAGTCTGATCTGGGAATGAACCCTTTTTTCTGGCGATGTTCTCTTTGATGTCTGATATTGTTTTGGGCTATATCAAACTCCCAGTCGATAGTATTGAGAGATACGCTGTCTTTACCAGCGGAATGGATAATTGTTTTAACAGCTCTGGTTAGATGGCAGACTTCTGGTGTGAGAGATACTAAATCTTCGGCTTCCTCAGAAGAGATACCTCTTGCCAGTATTTTTAAGTCTCGCATAACCTCAAGAGGATTCTGTTTGAGAAAATCGAATTTATTTTTGTACGTTATGGTAAAACGCGTACCAACTTCACCACCATAGTATTTTTTCTTGTGATGTTCAAATACAACACGATAAAAGTCCATGTTTTCTCCTATTCATTTTGTTAAGGATCGTTGGGGGAGATTATAGTATAAAAAACCCGCCAGTGAGGCGGGTTTTGGGTCTTTAGTGGCAGCGACTGGTGCGAGTAATGGTAACAAGACCATTAAGGAACCATTTTAAGTCAGCTACATTAAAAATGATTCCGAGAGGAAAGTCGCCCCTAAGTTTTTTAATAAAGAACTGCAAATCTGTGTTTTCTGGGGAAAACGGTGAGATGTTTTTCAAGTTTTCCGGTAGCTCTTGGTCCATAATCGTTTCAATTTGATATAGCTCACGTTGTTCGTACAACGTAGTTATTCCATAAACGGCTTTGGATATCTGGAGATCTATGGTTTCCTGTCTTTTACAGAGTTGGCCGTTGGCGTCGAACATGGGCATGAGACAATCAATAACCAGACAGATATCCGGCATCTGACAAATGAGTCGACCTGCTTTGACGGAAGAGACATCTTGGGCAAGAATATCAAAGTCGGTGGCGAGGCTTTCTTTGGTTGCCTCGAAGTCATCTTTACTGGCGAAGCTCATGGTTTTCCGGTTACCACCAGTACCATCTGGCTTGAATTTCTTTTGTAGGACGATATCGTAAGACATTATTCCTCCTCATGAATTTGTTAGGGTTCGAAGCTGTATTATATATCAAACTATCTCATAATGCTACATCCACCATAGGAGAACAGCACAACAGCCATAGGCGGATTGAGTACAAGAAAAACCCTCCTTGCGGAGGGTTAAGGTTATTTTTCGCCGGCGTATTTTTGAATCTCTTTTGATTTGTAAACGAGTTCAATACCGGCGTTTTGGAACTCTCTTTCGGTCCAGTCTCCGGAGCGGTATTTTTTCTCGCAAACGACTCTTTTGATACCGCAGGCGATGATAAACATGGCACAGGTGCGGCAAGGAGTCATACGACAGTATAGAGTGGCTCCATAAATAGAGACGCCAATGATTGCTGCTTGAAGGATGGCGTTTTGCTCGGCGTGAATGGTACGGATGCAGTGCTCTGAAGAATGTCCCTCGGCATCTGTTACGGTGACCATTTCGTGGTCAACATCATCGCAGTGCGGCATACCTGGCGGTGAACCAACATAGCCTGTGGTTAAAATACGATTGTCACGGACGATGACACAAGCGGCGTATCCACGATCACAAGTAGCCAGCAGCGAAATTGTATCGACGACTTTGAGAAAAGCATCGTCTTTATCGATTCGGGTACGTTTGGGGATTGTTGAAGAATCCGACATGCAAACCTCCTTTTAGGTTTTTAGGGTGCGTGGCAAAAATTGTACCGTAAAAACAGTCTAAAAATAGAGTAGATTAGAGAAGGGGAAAGGAGAACTTCGGATCGGTGTCTTACTTTAATTTGGAGACTTCCTTGTGCTCGGTGTGAACTCTGCAGGTGCGGCAGTGCTTACTGATGACGAGTTTTTCTGGGGTGTTGGTCTTGTTGCGTTCTGTGATGTAGTTGAAATGCCCGCATTTGGAGCATTTTAAACCCATACTTTGTCTTGGTCCT
>Ga0066602_10000879_pt1 | contig 22184 bp, 17 predicted proteins | sample Higcelweek5metaG_FD_59481 | JGI IMG/M metagenome (GOLD analysis project Ga0066602, IMG submission 59481) | Freshwater pond sediment microbial communities from the University of Edinburgh, under environmental carbon perturbations - High... | ecosystem: Environmental > Aquatic > Freshwater > Pond...
GCGCCCCCATGGGCGCGTAAGCCAAGCTGCCGGAGGCAGCGCCCGGCACCTGAGGGAACAGGAAATCTCCCTTGATCGGTCACGATCAAGGGAGGTTGGTATCATAGTCTTTGAAACCGCCAGTCTTCACGTGCCGGAAACCATAGGGGAAATAATCCCCCGTCGTGCCGATGTGGCTGGCCAGTGGAACCCCCCGATCAGCTGCGGCGACCAACGAACAGAAACCCATCCACCGGGCGCCCGCCTTCCTGGCGCAGGGTGATCGGTGTCACCTCCAGCGGGGTGAAACCGGCTGCCGTCAGGCTGGCGCTGACATAATCGGCACCGTGGGCATAACGCCCGCCGGGCCCCAGGACATAGGGCTTGGAGGTGGATTGCGCTTCCAGCGTGGCCACGATCAGGCCACCCGCCTTTACGCTGCTGGCGGCGGCGGAAAGCGGTGCTGCCAGATCCCCGAAATAGGTGAACAGATCGCCAAACCCGATCAGATCGAAGCTGTTCGGGCGCGCGATCAGGTAGGCGGTCAATTCAGCCTGATCCAAACGGTTATAGATATTGCGCCGCGCCGCCTGTTGCAGCATGCCCAGCGAAAGATCGACGCCGCTGAGGGTCTGCGCATAGTCCCGCAGGGCCAGACCGGTCAGGCCCGTACCGCAGCCGGCGTCCAGAACCTCCAGATTGCCGGCGGGGGCGCCCAGATGACGTTGCAGTGCCTCGGCAACCAGAACCGGGCCATTATAGCCCAATCCCAGGATCATCTCGTCAAACCGCTTGGCGGACGCATCGAAGGTCTGGGAGAGATAGGCATCCGAGGCGCGTTCCGGCATCGCTTCCAGGCCCAATGCAGCGCGGGTATGCAGCAGAATGGGGGAGTCACCGGCGACCTTCTGCCAGCGGCCCAGCATGTCCGCCAGATCCTCCGCCTTGCCTTCATTGAACAGGGCTGCTGCGACCGACCCCAGTTCCACCTGGGGCGCCGTGGCATCGGGCGCCAGCACCAGGGCGCGCAGGGCCGATTCCGCCGACAGGTCCGTCCGCCCCCGTCCACGCCAGGCGAGCGACAGGTTGATGTGCATGTTGGGATTGGTGGGGTCAAAGGACATGGCACGGCCATAACAGGCGATGGCCTCGTCAAACTCCCCGATCTCCGACAGGGCGATCCCCAGGTTGGCATGGGTTTGCGCCATATCCGGCCGCAACGACAGTGCCAAGCGGAACTGTTCCACCGCCTCATGCGGCTTGCCCAGCCGTCTCAGCGTCAACCCCAGGTTGGAAGCAGCCTCCGCATAGTCCGGTCGGGCCTTCAGCGCATTGCCGTAATGTTCGGTAGCGATTTCCAGATGTCCTGCCTCGAAGAACAGGGTGCCGAGGTTGAAATAGGCTTCGGCGAACAACGGTTCGCGTTCCAGCGCATCCACATAATGGCCGGCGGCCTCGTGCCCCCGCCCTTGGGCCTGGGCAACCGCACCCTGATTGAAATGATAGACCGGATTCTGCGGGTCAAGCGCCGCCGCCGCCGCATAAGCCTGTGCAGCAGCCGGATAATCCTCAAGGTTTTCCAGGGCAATGCCCAAATCGGCGCGCAGGGCGGCATCGCCTGGATCATCCAGAATGGCTTCCCGCAGCAGGGGAACAGCATCGGCATATCGACCGTTATCCAGGGCGGCGCGCCCCATCTCCACCGGGTTGCCGCTGGCGGTATCGCTCATCAATTCATCCCCCGCTTCGTCCGCCGGTCATTCAATTGTTACCGGTGCGGTACGATCTGCCAAATGCGAGGCAGGATAACGGGTTACGACGAGGCTGAATAGTCCTTGCTGCGTGTCAGGCCAGGATGTTGACGATGGAGCCGCGTGCACCGGATGCGTTGCCGCCACCGGTGGCTGGTGCCGTACCCGTCTGCAAAGCCTGGGCCGCCTGTTGCTGTTGATCCGCATTCTGCTTCAACTGGCCCACCTGCATCTGGCCACGGCTCTGGAGCGTATTGATGGCCGAAGCGTAGCCGGCCGATGAACTGACTTCCATGCTGCTGATCCTTTGGATAAGTACCGGTATTATAGGCTTTACGCCCCAGCCATGCCACTATCCGTTGGCACAGTTCTCAGCCCAACGTGCTCATGATGGAAAAACACAGCGCATCGCCCTGGGCATGGATGGTTTTCAACGCATCCTTGGGCAGCGGAATTTTCTTTTCCCGGCAATAGGCCACGATCAGGCGGGCGAGCTGGTAGCTCTCCACCTCCACTTCACCCCGCTGCCCTGTTGCCGTTTCGCTTTGGATGCGGATGGAAGGCGGCGGGCCTTCCACCACCTGCACACGGGTGATGCGACGGGCAGGGTCGAATCCGTCCAAAGGCACCGTCTGGAAAACGAGCTTCAACTCGTCGTTCGAAAAAATAATATGACGTATTTCGGTGATCATGGCTGTTTCCTGCCTCAGGCCCTTCAGCCCGCCTTCTTCTTCTGCCGACGACGATAGATCGTGCAGGGATTGATTTCCAGCAGTGCGGCGGCGCGGGTGATATTACCATCACAAGCCTGAATGGCTTCCTCGATTGTTTCTTCTTCTACCATCCAAAGCGGGCGTATACGTCGTTCCGCAGCGCCGGATGGGGGAGAGAGGGGGGGGGACGTTGATGGTGTGGGAGCAGACTGCGTTCCCATCACGGTCGCGGATGATGGTATGGCAAGCCCTGGAATACCCAGGCCGGCGAACGGGTTCAAGCCAGCCCCCTGCGCCCCGCCACCTGGCGGTTGCGCCAACGGCCCCATCATCGCCGCCCAGCGCGGATCCTGCAGCATCGGCGGCACGATCATCGTCGGCTTGTTCAGCGGCGGCGGAAACATGAAAGGCTGGATGATATCGCCATCATTCAGCACCACGACATTGCGCACCACGTTCAGCAACTGGCGCACATTGCCGGGCCAGGCATAATTGTGCATGATCTGTTCGGCCTCTGGGCTGAAGCCTTTGAATTCCTTCCGTTCCTCTCGCCCAAACTTCGTCAGGAAATGGCGGGCGATCAGCAGCACATCGTCACCGCGTTCGCGCAGCGGCGGCAGTTCGATGGAAATCACCTGCAGGCGATAAAACAGATCTTCGCGGAACCGCCCGGCCTGCACCTCGGCATAGGGATCACGGTTGGTGGCGCAGACAATGCGCACATCCACTGGTTCCAACTTTTCCGAACCGACCTTTTTTACCATGCCTGTTTGCAAGAACCGCAATAACTTGGCCTGCAGGGAAAGATCCATCTCCCCGATTTCGTCCAGAAACAGGGTGCCGCCGTCGGCCTGCAACGTCGCACCGGAATGGTCGGTGGTTGCCCCGGTGAAGGCGCCCTTCACATGGCCGAAAATCTCCGACTCCATCAGATCCTTGGGGATGGCGGCGCAGTTGATGGCGACGAAGGGGCCGTTGGTCCGTTGGCTGCGCCGGTGGATGGCCTCCGCGCAAACCTCCTTGCCGGTGCCGCTTTCTCCGGTGATGAAGACAGTGGCCTTTGACGGAGCCGCGGCATCGATCAACTTATAGGCTGCCCGCATCGGTGGTGACGCGCCGATGAAGCCCAGGAACGCGGCGCCATCGGGGACATCGGGCCCCGGCTCGGGCTTGGCGGAACGGGTGGCGCGTCGGGTTGCGGTTACCACCTTGCTTTCCAGCGGCTGTGTGGCCAGTGCTGCCGCGACGGCGCCCCGCAGCCGGTCCGTTCCCACGGGCAGCAACAGAACGTCGACCGCGCCAGCGCGCATCGCCTCCACTGCAACCTGGACAGACCCTTGGGCCGTCAACGCGATCGCGCATCTTGCCAGATCCGCGGTGATCAGATCGCGAAGCAGTTCCGTTCCGGGCTGGTCGGGCAATTGAAGATTGACCAGAACCAGATCGGCAGCCTCCACAGCCAGGGCACGCTTGGCACTTGCCGCTGTGTCCACCACGGATATGTCATGCCCCTCACGCTTCAGCACATTGACATAGGCCAATGCGAGCGAGGGGGCAGGCTCAACAACAAGGATGCGCAGAGCGTTATTGTTCATCCTTACGATTATTAAGGGCATTGCTGCGTAACGCAACGATAATATGAAGGATGAGTGCGATATGTTGGAAATTTCAATGCAATATGCAAATGCTGGCATCGTTTCCTATCGGAAATTTTCATAAACTCCTTACTTCCGTATAGGAAACATGACACATTTATTTTGGCGCGAAAATTGCTTGCCGTCTTTGCGGCAGTTGCCTTTATCAGGTCTGCCCGCCGGCATGGGCGCTCCACCTTTGCCGGATCGTGCCCAGGAAACCGGCTTCTGTGCTGCCGGGCCCATTTTTCGGTTCAGGGCGAAAGCGCGACCTTGATGCGGCGCGGATGGCTATGCCATTCGCGCCGTTTTTTCAGACATTTGCATCGGTCGATCAGTCCCTGTACCTCTTTTTGCTGTCCAAAGCAGGGAGTATCGGACCAATGAACAATCCCGGACATCACAAGTATGGTCGCCTCGCTGCGGCCTTGTTGCTGGCCACAGGGCTGATGACGCTGCCCCCCACGGTCGCTGCCGCCAAGGAAGAGGTGGTCCAGGAAAAACCAGACATCCCCCCGGTAAAAACGTTCCGCTCGGAACGCGCCGGCACTTTCAACGGGGTCCGCGTCAATTACACCATTCTGGCGGGGGAAACCCGTCTGCGCAACGACAAGGACGAGGATGAGGCCAGCATCTTCTCTACCGCCTATCTGAAATCAGGCCCCCGTGATCCTGACCGCCCGGTGACGTTCCTGTTCAATGGCGGGCCAGGATCGGCCAGTGTCTGGCTGCACATGGGGGTTTTCGGACCCCGCCGCATTGAAGTGCCCGGTGATGGCGGCAATGCCGGTGCACCGCCCTATCCAATCGTCGATAATGAACATAGCCTGCTGGATGTGACCGATCTGGTTTTCATCGATCCGGTTGGCACCGGCTACAGCCGTGTTGTCGGCAAGGGGGAGGAGAAGGATCATCTTGGGGTGGAGGAGGATGCCACCCAGGTGGCCCGCTTCATCCGTCAGTGGCTGACCGAGAATAAGCGCTGGAACAGTCCCAAATATCTGGGTGGTGAAAGTTATGGTGCGGTTCGCACCGCCGCAGTGGCTGGCGAACTGTCTGAACCGTCCAGTTGGGTATCGTTGAACGGTCTTCTGATCATTTCGGGTGCGGTTGATCTGGATGCCCTGTCCTTTGCGCCGGGTAGCGACAGCGCATATTGGTCTTTCCTGCCTTCCTATGCAGCCACCGCCTGGCATTATGGATTGGTAAAGGACAAGTCGAAAGGTTTCGACGCATTTCTGGACGAGGTTCGGCGCTTCGCCCTGGAACAATATGCGCCTGCTTTGTTGAAAGGTGCGCGACTGCCGGACGGTGAACGCAAGGCGATTGCCGCCAGGCTGGCCTCCTATACCGGCCTTTCGGCGGAATTCATCGAACGGGCCAATCTCCGCGTCAGCGGCGGGCGTTTCCAGAAAGAACTGCTACGGCCCCAGGGGCGTACCATAGGCCGGTTCGATACCCGTTATCAGGGGATCGATGCCGATGATGCCGGGGAAACACCCGACAATGATCCCTCACTTTACGCCATCGCCGGCGCCTATACTGCCAGCATCAACCAGTATTTCACTGATATCGGCGTCGATATGGGGCGGGAGTACAAAATCCTCACCGGTATCGGTTCCAAGTGGAACTGGAAGGTGAGCGATAGTGGGCGACAGACCAGCCTTACCGTGGCTCCCTGGATCGGTACAGCGATGCGGGAGAACACGGCCCTGCGCATGTTCGTCGCTTGTGGTTACCACGATCTCGCCACCCCGTTCTTCGCGGTGGAGAATGCCTTCAATGGTCCTGGCGTTCCCACTGAGAGGGTTTCCTACGCTTATTACGAGGGCGGGCACATGATGTATGTCTATCCGCCCAGCATGACCAAGCTGGTAAAGGACGTGCGGGCCTTTATCCAGGCCGGTGTCCGTAAGGGGTAGGGGCATTCGTAAAGACCCCGGCATGGGCCTGCGGGTTCGCCGGGGTCATCCCTCTTCATCACCATAGGGAAATATGGTTGCGGACGATCCGGCACCGCCATCAGCGCGGAAACGCCATACCTTCGGCTCGTTCAAGGTCAACTGTCCGGTGGCCAGCATATCCATTATGGCGACGGCGATGTCGGCCTTCAGCCGCGCACCCCAGGGGGCCATCGCTGTTTTCTGATCATACAGATAGGCAGGGGAATAAAGCGTATGGGCCACCCCCTCCGCATGGCGCTGCATGAAGGCCAGAACATGACGGGCGCAGTCGGTTGGCTCCAGAACCGGCTCGATCCCCGCTGCGGCGGCAGCCAGTACGGGAAACAGCAGGTGGCCGCGTTCATCCAGTGCCGGCTCCCGGCTCAGCGCATCGGCTACCTTGGAAAGATAGGCTGCCCGTGCGGTGGGCAGTTCGCCAAGGGCGAGGTCCAGTATCTTTCGATGGTTCATGCTTTATCCTGTTCCGGATGATGCGCCCCGGTTACGTCGGGCTTTTCGCTTTATCGCAACTGGTGCCGCACCTGTCATTCCCCTTTGCCCTTGCCTTTCGGACAGGTTGGCAGGAAGGGGTGATCATATTCTGGAATATTTGTCCTCGAAGCGGAGGATGTCATCTTCGCCCAGATAGCTGCCCGACCGGACCTCGATCAGGTGCAGCGGAATACGACCGGGATTACCCAGACGATGTTTTTCCCCAATGGGAATGTGAACCGACTGGTTTTCATGCACCAGCCACACATCCCCGCCGCATTGCACCTCCGCAGTCCCTTGCACCACCACCCAATGTTCGGCGCGGTGATTGTGGCGCTGCAGAGAGAGTTGTTCGCCGGGCTGAACCACCACGCGCTTCACCTGATAACGCTCGCCGGCATCGATGCTGCGGTTATAGCCCCAGGGCCGGTGAACCGTGGTATGGATATCACACTCCGGGCGCCCGTTCTTTTTCAGCCGCTCCACAATGGCTTTTATGTCCTGCGCCCGCTCCCGATGGATCACGAGTACGGCATCGTCTGACGCAACCACCACCACGTCATTCAGCCCGGCGACCGCCACCAGCCGTTCATCGGTACGAACATAGCTGTTTTTGCAATCATGGATCAGCACATCGCCGATGCCGACATTGCCGTTCATGTCCTTGTCGCCGATTTCCCAGAGGGCGGACCAAGCGCCGACATCGTTCCACCCCATGTCCACCGGCACCACCACGGCCCGCGCGGTTTTTTCCATCACTGCATAGTCGATGGAGTCCGAGGGGGAAGTGGCGAAGGCATCATGCGCCACACGGCAGAAGGTCAGGTCACGTGCCGCCCCGTCCAGCGCCGCGCGGCACGCCGCGACAATAAGGGGTGCCGTACGCTCAAGTTCTGCCAGATAGGCAGAGGCGGCGAAGAGGAAGATGCCGCTGTTCCAGAGATAGCGTCCGTCGGCCAGATATGTCGCAGCCGTTGCCGCGTCCGGCTTTTCCACGAAACGGTCGACATGGTGGACATCACCGGCTTCTTGTTGCGGACTGCCCATGCGGATGTATCCATACCCGGTTTCCGGGTGGCTGGGCCGAATACCGAACGTTACAAGTGCGCCCCCACGGGCGGCCACCAATGCCGTGTTTACCGCGCGCTGGAAGGCATCAGCATTTGTCACCACATGGTCGGACGGCATCACCAGCAGCAGCGGATCACCACCTCCCTCAGCCGCCTTCAATGCTGCCAGGCAGACAGCGGGGGCGGTGTTGCGTGCCACCGGCTCCAGCATGATGGCGGCAGGTTCCACGCCGATGCTGCGAAGCTGTTCGGCCAGGATGAAGCGATGTTCCTCGTTGCAGATCATCAACGGCGCATCGAATTGTGGCCCACGGACGCGCAGCACCGTTTCCTGGATCATCGTCCGTTCGCTGGCCAACGGCAGGAACTGCTTGGGATGCAGGGAACGGGAAGCCGGCCAAAGGCGTGTGCCGGAACCGCCGGACAAGATGACGGGGGTAACCGTTGCCACGGTCATTTCCATTTTCTCCACTGCCGGCACCACCGGGCGCCCGGGTGCGCGATGCTGCTTTCTGATGTGGACCAGTTGGCAAATTCCTACCGGATGACAACTAGCTTGAGGCGCCTTTTATCCGGTTCCAGCAACAGTCTCCAGTCTTTCATAGGCATAACCTACGGCATATACCAATCGCCCGCCCGGCCCATCATGTCTTGAAATCAGGTTATGGTTTCTGTGTCCGCCAGGATGAGAAGGATGCACCCACTCTCAACCACCCCTATGGCTTGGGCGCGCGCGTCCCGATGTATGTGATTTCGCCACAGAGCACCAAATCCACCGTCGCCACCCATTGCCCGCATAGCGGATGACAGTAATGCTGTCGCGGGGGCCGGGGCGGTAATTCATCGCCAAAATCCCTTGTCCTGTTCTGGGGTTTTCACCGACGGCGGCAAAGCACCGCAATTTTTTCCTGACGACAGCTTATGGCCAATACTCAATCGTTCAGCACATCCCGGCTGATGGAGGCAATATCGGCACAGCCGGTCAGCACCATCGCCAGTTCCAGTTCCGCCCGCAGGATGCGGATGACATGCGCCACGCCGGCGGGGCCCGCCGCCGCCAGCGCGAAGATATAGGGCCGGCCGATCAGCACAGCGCGCGCCCCCAGCGCCAGCGCACGCAGCACATCGATACCCCGGCGGATGCCGCCATCCATCAGCACGGGCACAACATCTTCCACCGCAGCCACAATGGGGGACAGCAGATCAATGGCTGCCGGCACGCCATCCAGCGCCCTGCCGCCATGGTTGGAGACGATCAGCCCATCCATGCCCGCCGCCACGGCACGGCGGGCATCATCGGGGTCGGTGATGCCCTTCAGGATGATGGGCAACCGGGTTAACCCGCGCAACCAGGACAGATCATCCCAGGTCGGGGCCTGTTCCAGCATCGGTGTGCCAAACAACAGCTTGCCCGGCGGCGGGGCAGGCGGCAGACGCATGCCCTGCAGGTTCACCGGCCCGATGCCGGGGGGCAGGGCAAAGCCGGCCCGTTGTTCCCGGTTGCGGATGCCATTGACCGGCGCATCCACCGTCACCACCAGGGCGTGATATCCCGCCGCCTCCGCCCGGCGCACCAGATCGGCGGTGAAGGCGCGGTCAGGCTGGATGTAAAGCTGAAACCAGAGGGGGGAGCGCGCATGGGCGGCGATATCCTCCAGCAGCACGCTGGCCTGGGTGCTGACCACCATGGGGGTTTCCATCGCCCCCGCAGCCATCACCGTGGCCAGTTCTCCATCCGGGTGCAGCAGTTTCTGAAAGGCAATCGGGGCCAGCAGGATGGGGGCTGCCAGATCAAGCCCCAGCAGGCGGGTGCGCGTGCCCTCCCCCCGCAGATCACGCAGCACGCGCGGTCGCAGCCGTCGGCGGGCGAAAGCGGCGATATTTTCCCGCAAGGTCCATTCATCACCAGCCCCGCCGGCGAAATAGGCCCAGGCCTGCGGCGTCATCCGCGCCTGGGCCGGCGGCTCATAATCCGCCAGGGCGGCAATGTCGGGGGGGATGGCGGTCAGGGGAGGGAGAGGGGTACTCATCGGCGGGTTCCCGGTGTTTCCCGGACATTCTCCGGGCTTGGGATCAGACGTTGGGCATCGGCGCGGGCCTGCAGGCCGATGCCGCGCACAATTTCGCCCACGGCCTGCAATTCCCGGGCGAGCGGATGGGTGCGACGCCAGACCATGCCCATGGTGCGACGGGGCCGGGGTTGCGGCAGGCGGGCGAGCGATACCTTGGCCGACCTTGTTTCCACACCCAATGCCATTTCCGGCACCAGGGTCACCCCGATGCCGGCCCCCACCATCTGCACCAGGGTGGCCAGCGAACTGCCCTCCATCAAATTCTGCGCCGCCTCTGCTGCCGACAGATTACAGAAGGCCAAGGCCTGATCCCGGAAGCAATGGCCCTCCTCCAGCAGCAGCAGGCGCATCTGGCGCAGATGTTCGGTATCCGGCACGGGTTGGGCCCCGTCCAGCGGGGGCCGCACCAGCACGAATTCCTCCTCGAACAGCGGCATTTCGGCCAGCGATGGTTCGGAAATGGGCAGGGCGACGATGGCGGCATCCAACCGCGCCTCCAGCAGATCATCCACCAGCTTTTGCGTCACCGCCTCCCGCGGGCGCAGGTCCAGTCCCGGATAGGCCCGGGCCAGTTCAGTCACCAGGGTTGGCAATATATAAGGTGCGGCGGTGGGAATGGCACCGATGCGCAACTGGCCCATGAAAGGGGTCTGTGCCGCCCGCACCAGATCCTCCAGTTCGTCGACCCCGCGCAGGATGGCCTGAATCCGCATCGCAAAGGCCTGCCCCAGCGCCGTCAGGCGTATCTGCCGCGGCGCGCGTTCCACCAGCGGGGCACCGATCAATTCCTCCATCTCCCGTATCTGCACCGACAGGGCCGGCTGGGAGATGGCGCATTCCGCCGCCGCGCGACCGAAATGCCCCAGGCGGGCCAAAGCGGCGAAGTAGCGAAGATGTTTCATGGTCAAGGGTATCATAAGGTCAGCCTATCACGGCTTTAAGTTAATGCAATTATGCCTTATCGATTTTCGCTGTTACCTTCTATTTCCAAGGGCGGTCCCCCTCCGCCCTGGAAGGAATTCGACAAAACCAAGCCACACAGGCGGAGGCAAGAATGGACGGCGACAATATTACCATTGCGACCGGAAAGTGCCCCTTCATGCATGGCGGCAATACCGCCGCGCAGAGCAGCGCCACGCATTGGTGGCCCAATGCGCTCAACCTGGACATCCTGCACCAGCAGGATGCTAAGACCAACCCGATGGGCAAGGGCTTTTCCTACCGCGAAGCGGTGAAGGCGCTGGATTTCGATGCCATCAAGCGCGACGTGCATGCGCTGATGACCGACAGCCAGGAATGGTGGCCGGCGGATTGGGGCCATTATGGCGGCCTGATGATCCGCATGGCCTGGCATTCCGCCGGCAGCTATCGCATTGCCGATGGGCGTGGCGGTGGCGGCACCGGCAACCAGCGCTTCGCCCCGTTGAACAGCTGGCCCGATAATGTCAGCCTGGACAAGGCCCGCCGCCTGCTGTGGCCGATCAAGAAGAAGTACGGCAACAAGATCAGCTGGGCCGACCTGATGATCCTGGCCGGTACGATCGCTTATGAGAATATGGGCCTGAAGACCTTTGGCTTCGCCTTCGGTCGCGAAGATATCTGGCACCCGGAAAAGGATATCTATTGGGGCGCAGAGAAGGAATGGCTGGCCCCGTCCGATGGGCGCTATGGCAGCGTGGATGATCCATCCAGCATGGAAAACCCGCTGGCCGCCGTGCAGATGGGCCTGATCTATGTGAACCCGGAAGGGGTGAACGGCAAGCCCGACCCGCTGAAGACGGCGGCCCAGGTGCGCGAAACCTTTGCCCGCATGGCGATGAATGACGAGGAAACGGTGGCACTGACCGCCGGCGGCCATACCGTGGGCAAGGCCCATGGCAATGGTGATGCCAGCGTGCTGGGCCCCAACCCGGAAGCCGCCGACGTCACCGAGCAGGGTTTTGGCTGGTCCAACCCCAACAAGTCCGGCAAGGGCCGTCACACCGTCACGTCGGGCATCGAAGGGGCCTGGACCACGCATCCGACCAAGTGGGACAATGGCTATTTCGATATGCTGTTCAACCATGAATGGGAACTGCGCAAATCCCCCGCCGGGGCCTGGCAGTGGGAGCCGGTGACCATCAAGGAGGAGGACAAGCCGGTCGACGTGGAAGACCCCTCCATCCGCTACAACCCGATCATGACCGACGCCGACATGGCCATGATCAAGGATCCGGCCTATCGCCAGATCTCGGAGCGGTTCCACAAGGATCCGGCTTATTTCAGCGACGTGTTCGCCCGCGCCTGGTTCAAGCTGACGCACCGCGACATGGGACCGAAGGTTCGCTATATCGGCCCGGATGTGCCGGCTGAAGACCTGATCTGGCAGGACCCTGTGCCCGCTGGCCGGACGGATTATGATGTTGCCGCCGTGAAGGCGAAGATCGCCGCATCCGGCCTGTCCGTCGCGGAGATGGTGGCCACGGCCTGGGACAGTGCGCGCACTTTCCGTGGGTCCGACATGCGCGGCGGGGCCAATGGTGCCCGTATCCGTCTGGCCCCGCAGAAGGACTGGGAAGGCAATGAACCGGCCCGTCTGGCCAAGGTTCTGGCGGTGCTGGAGCCGATTGCGGCGGAAACCGGGGCATCCCTGGCTGACGTTATCGTGCTGGCCGGCAATGTCGGTATCGAACAGGCGGCCAAGGCTGCCGGTTTTGAGATTGAGGTACCCTTTGCACCGGGCCGTGGCGATGCCACGGACGCCCAGACCGATGCCGACAGCTTCGCCCCGCTGGAGCCCATCCATGATGGTTTCCGTAACTGGACGAAGAAGGAATATGGCGTCAGTGCCGAAGAATTGCTGCTGGATCGGGCCCAGTTGATGGGCCTGACAGCACCGGAAGTGACCGCTCTGGTCGGCGGTTTGCGGGTGATCGGTGCCAACCATGGCGGGGCCAGCCATGGCGTCTTTACTGACCGTGTCGGTGCGCTGACAACCGACTTCTTCGTCAACCTGACCGATATGGCCCATAGCTGGCACAAGGGTCAGGATGCCTCTTATGAGGTGCGGGACCGCAAGACCGGTGCGGTGAAGTGGACGGCTTCCCGCGTTGATCTGGTGTTCGGCTCCAACTCCATCCTGCGCGCTTATGCAGAGGTTTATGCCCAGGATGACAACACGGCCAAGTTTGTTGAGGACTTTGTGGCTGCCTGGGTGAAGGTGATGAATGCGGATCGTTTCGATCTCGCCGCATAAATCACGCTGATCGCGTTAAAAGTTAAGAAGGCCCCGATCAAACCGGTCGGGGCCTTCGCCTTTTCTCACAGCCCCAGCACACCAGGATTCAACCGGTGATCCGGGTCCAGCGTGCGCTTGACCTGTTCCAGCAGGGTGCGGCTGGCGGCGTCCCGGCTGTCATAATAGGGATAGGTGCGTCCGACCTGAAAATGGCCCAGGCCGTTGCGGGCGAACAGGTCCAGCAGGCGCTGGCGGGCCTTTTCCACCACAGCCGCCGCCGCCGCATTGGGCGGGTTGACCGGCAATTTGGCCATGTGCCCCGGCTCCACATAGGCATGGTGCATGGGCAGCATCGCATCGGGCCAATAAAAGGTGGGCTCGATCACGATGGCGTTGGTGGACATGGAACTGAACAGGAAGGCATTTTCCACCCCATGCGCGTCCAGTTCCGCACGCATGGCGTCAAACTCCGCCTCGATCGCCTGGAAAATTTCATGCGCGCGGGACAGCGGGGCCAGGCAATGGATCGGCACCCAGCGTTCGCCATTGGGGCCAACCATGGAATTGACCGCCACGAAGGGCTGTGCCCGCATCACCTTGGGGATGGTGTTTTCCACCTCCACCCCGCGATAAGCAGCAGCGATGCGCCGCGCTTCGGCCAGATCATCGGCCACGCCAGCGGCGGAACGGCCCTCGCACACCACATGCAGGGCGAAATCGCCATCATCAATGAAGCTGCGCCCGGCCAGCGCGATCTTCGCCGCCTCCTTCATGCCTTTCAGCAGCGATCCCTGCTTGCCCACCACATTCTTCAACGCCCCCAGATCGGCGGAGAGCGAGGCGCGTTTCAACCGGATGCGGGTCAGGCGCGGATCGAAACCACAAAGTTCGCTGGCAATGCCGGCCTTGGTCATGCCGGTCAGTGCCGCGAACATGTCGGCACCGGTCTTGAAGGAGAAGGAGGCATAGGCCTCGTGCTTGGGCAGCGGTATCAGCCGCAGGGTGATTTCCGCCTTGATGGCGAAGGCCCCGCAATCCCCATTGAACAGGCCGGCCATATCCGGCCCATAGAACCGATAGAACGGGCTGTCCCCATCGGCACCCCGCGCGCCGGTACGCAGGATCTGCCCATCGGCCAGCACCGCCGTGTAGGCCACCACGCTTTCGCCGCCGGTGCCATGGTGCCCCGCGCCGAAGAAGGCATTGCCCTGCGACAGACCACCGCCGATGGTGGAAATCAGGCCCGAGAGCGGCCCCCAGAACGGCGTGCGCAGGCCCAGCGGGGCCAGGGTTTCATACAGCACCTTCCAGGTGCAGCCGGCCTGCACCGTCACCACCATATCGCCGGCCCGCACGGCCAGCACCTTGTCCATGCGGCCCAGGTCCAGGGAGATGCTGTTGGCGGATTGCGGCAAATAGCCCTTGGTGTAGCTCATCCCCCCGCCACGCGGCACGCAGTCGAACCCGGCTTCCCGTGCCGCCACGATCACGGCGGAAAGCTGGGCCGTATCGGAGGGTGCCACCACCAGGGCGGCGGTTTCACCGGCGCGGGCGTAGACATCCTGTGAAAAAAGCTCGCGCGCCTGATCATCCCGACGCACATTGGCGGCGCCGACAATGCCGGCCATCCGGTCGGCCAGCGCGTCACTGCCCACAGGCGGAGTGGGAAGGGTGGGGGAGAGCATGTTCATGGACCCGGACCTTCTATCTGGCTGCTTTTTATATTGATCTATTTATATACCTATATACCATGTTGCCAATAGCAAGCCGTGCGACAAAAGCAGCGGTGCCAAAAAATCGGACTGAGCAGGAGTGCAGGGTGTGGCCGAACCACAAATCTGTAAAGCCTATGTCGCTGTCGCCGGTGGACAGGTGCATTACCGCAAGGCGGGCTCTGGCCCGCCGCTGGTTTTGTTGCATGACAGCCCGCGTTCATCGCTGCTGCACCTGGAACTGATCGCCCATCTGGCGGATCGTTTCACGGTTTATGCCCTGGATACGCCAGGTTACGGCGAATCAACCCCGCTTGCCATCCAGGGCCGCGCGCTGGAGGTGGCGGATTTCGCCGATGCCTTGGCGGCCACCGTAGCGGCCCTGGGCTTGGAGAAAGCGGGCTTTTACGGGTTCCATACCAGCTCCAAAATCCTGCTGGATTTCGCGGTGCGCCACCCGGAAAAGGTGGCAGTGGCGTTGCTGGATGGCCTGTCCATCGCCAAGGGCGGCAAGCCCGATCCGGCCTTTATCAATGCCTATATGCGCCCCTTCACGGTGGATGCCGATGGTTCCTTCCTGGCGCGGGAATGGACGCGGGTGCGCGATACCTGGCGCTGGTTCCCCTGGTTTGCCGCCGGCCCCGCCAGCCGCATGCCCATCGCCCAGCCGCCGCTGTCGGAAATCCACGATTATTTCCTGGATTACGCCATGGCCGGGCCGCATTACAGCGGCGGATACCGCGCCGCGATGGAGCATCAGCCGCTGGAAAATGTCAGCCGCATCACCGCCCCGACGCAGATTTTCGCCCGCGCCGATGATGTGCTGTTCGGCTGCCTGAACCTGTTGCCCGATCCGGGCCCGGCAGCACTATCGGTCGCCCAGCTTTCTGCGGACCGAGCCCAATGGATGGCCCATATCAAGGGCATGTTTGAACGCTATCGCCCGGATATGCGGGCGGTGCCCGCGCCGGTGGTGGCCATCGGCGGCCCCTTTATCCAGTATCTGGACCTGCCCCATGGCCAGATGCGGGTGCGGTCCATCGCTGGCATTGGTCGGCCCATCCTGCTGCTGCACGATCTGCCCGGCGGGGCAGCCGCCGGGGCAGAGCTACAGGCGGCATTGGCGGCGGGTGGCCGCCCGGTTCACGCACCGGACCTGCCCGGTTGCGGCCAGTCCGACCCGCTGCCCAGCGCCACGGTGGATTCTTATGCCAAAGCATTGTCCCAGGCGGTAACAGCGCTGGAACTGGGGCCGTTCGATCTGGTGGCGAATGGTCTTTGCGTGCCGCTGGCCCTGGCTCTGCTGCGCGCGGGACTGCCCGTCGGGCGGGCAGTGCTGGATGGGATGCCGCTGTTGGACGCCAGTGCCCGTGCCGGCATGCTGGATTATCTGGCCGCCCCTCTGACACCCGATCGGGCGGGGGCGCATGTGCTGCGTGGTTGGCACGCGCTGCGCGATGCGGCGGCCAGCTTCCCGGCCCATGATGACGGTATCGCTGCCGTGCGCTGCGACAGTGCGGCCCTGGATGGGCAATCGCTGTTCCTGCGCCTGTTGGACATGTTGAAACAGCCCCACCACCACGGCGATGCCCTGAAGGCCGCCTTTGATCATGATGCCGCTGTCCGTCTGGCGGATGTGCCGATGCCCATCCTGTTGCCGGAAGTGACGGGCGACCCGCTTTATGGGCAGGTGCCGGCGGCGGCGCGGGTGCTGGCCCAGGCCGATATCCAGCCGCGTCCGGCGGATATTGCCGGGCGTGCAGCGCTTTTCCTTTCCTTCCTGGCCGGGTGAAACCTGATGACAGAAACCTTCGATCGTCACGGACGGATCAAATGCGGCACCATCGCCACGCCGGCCTTCGATGCCTCCCTGGCCGATTATCGTGATGTGCTGGGGCTGGAACTGGTGGAACAGGGTCCGGTTTCCGCCGATCTGGCTGCCAGTTGGGGGGCCCCCGCCGTGGCCGGTGCCCGTACCGCCCTGCTGCGCCCCACCAGCGGCAATGGCTGTTATTACCGGCTGGTGGAAGTGGCAGCGACGCCGGATTATCGGCCCGCCCGTTCCTATGGCTGGGTTGCCTATGAGATCACGGTGGAAGATGTCTTCGCCCTGCATGAGCGGCTGAAGGATAGCGGTTTCACCATCATCGGCCCGCCCAAGCTGGTGGAAGGGTTCAGCAATTTCATTCCCATGCAGGCTGTTGGCCGGGGCGGGGAGATTGTTTATCTGAACCAGGTGCTGAAATCGATGAGCGACCTGGACCTGCCCATGGCCGGTTCCGGTGTGGATACGATCTTCATCGCCATCCTGGCGACATCTGATATCAAGGCATCGATTGCCTTCCAGGGGGAAAAGCTGGGTTTTGCCGAGGGCGGCACCTACAACATCCCCTATAGCGTCATCAACAATGCCTTCGGCCTGCCGGCCGACAACCGCACCACCATCACCATGACCAAGGTGGACCGGCTGCCGGTGGCGGAGATCGACCTTTACCCCGCCGGCACCATTGTGCGTCCCCGCCCGGAAGGCGGGCTGCCGCCCGGCAATGCGGTGCTGAGCTTCAACATTGATGATCTGGACAAGGTGACGGCCCCCTGGCTGTCGTCGCCCGCGCGTCGTGACGGGCCGCTCTACGCGGGTCGCCGGGTGGCCACGGTGCTGGGGCCGGATGGCGAGATTTTTGAACTGATCGAAACAGGGAAGGGCGTGTGATGCGTGAAGCCGGAAAAGGGGAATTTTCCCGCGCCTGGACGGTACTGCTGGCGGCCCTGGTGGCCACCATGTGCGGGGCCTCGCCCGTTCCCTTCAACACGATCGGTTCGTTTCTGAAACCGCTATCGGCGGAATTTGGCTGGAATCCCGGTCAGATCATGATCGGCATCATGTGCTATGGCCTGACCGGCTGCGTCATGGCACCCATCGTCGGCGCACTGGCCGATAAATATGGCGCCCGCCGTGTCGGCATGCTGTCGCTGTTGGGCTTCGGGCTGGCCTTTGCCGGGGTTGGGCTGGTGAACAGCCTGCCGATGTTCTATGTCATGTATCTGCTGATCGGGTTTCTGGGTGTGGGGTCCACGCCGATCACCTGGTCGCGCGCCGTCAATCTCTGGTTCGTGCAGAACCGGGGCCTGGCCCTGGGCATCATGCTGCTGGGCACCGGTGTCGCCGGCTTCATCCTGCCCAGCCTGACCGTTTATCTGATCAATAATGCCGGCTGGCGTTGGGCCTATGGCGTGATCGCCCTGCTGCCGCTGCTGCTGGCTCTGCCCGTCGTCATCGCCTTCATGCGCGAACCCAAAACGGGGGAAGTGCCCAACGCTGACGCCAGCACCAGCACCAAGACCGGCTTCACCCTGTCTGCCGTGCTGCGGGACAAGCGGTTCTGGATCATGGCCGCGTCCTTCATGCTGGTCTCCGTCGCCTATGGTGGTTTCCACACCAACCTGCAGAACATGATCCGTCTGAAGGGCATCAGTGATGGCACCGGTGCCTTGATTGCGGGCTGTGTCGGCCTGTCCATCATTGTTGGCCGGGTTGGTACCGGCTTGTTGGTGGATCGGTTCTGGGCCCCCATGGTGGCGCTGCCGTTACTCTCCATGCCTGCACTGGCCTGCGGCATCTTCATCACTGATGCACCGTCCTTACCCCTGATCATCGCCGCAGCAGTCATGCTGGGCTTTGCGGCGGGTGCGGAAACCGACCTGATCGCCTATCTCGCCGGGCGCTATTTCGGAATGGCCTATTATGGCCGAATCTACGGCATGCTTTATGCCGTTTTTGCCGGTGGCTCTGCCATTTCCCCGCCGCTCTACGGCTATGTGGTGGCGACCCATGGCAACTACACCCCCATCCTGTTGGCATCGGCGGTGATGTTCGTGGCAGGTGCCATCCTGCTGCTGATGCTGGGCCGCTATCCCAACAATTTCCCCGCCGTCAAATCCGCCTGAGAGAGAAAGGAACATCCCCATGTCCAGCCGCATCGTCGCCCTGTTCAACCTGAAGCCGGGTGTCAGCGTTGAGCAATATGAAGCCTGGGCGAAGGAAAAGGATTTGCCGGTCGTCAACGGCCTGAAGTCCATCGACAGCTTCGAGGTGTTCCGTGTCACCGGTTCCCTGACGGGCGGTGCGGCACCCTATCAATATGTGGAAATCATCGATATCGCCGACATGGAAGCCTTCGGCCAGGATATCGCCACGGAGAAGATGCAGGCCATCGCCGCGGAGTTTCAAACCCTGGCCGATGTGGTATTCCTGACCACGGACAAGCTGGGCTGATAGCTGCCGATTATCCTTCCAGTGAAAAAGGGGCGGCACCATCGGGTGCCGCCCCTTCTGCATTACCCCTCCAGGGCGGCCCAGATGGCATTGGCGGCGTCTTTTTCATGCGCCAACCGGTCGAACAGCATGGCAACCGCCTCGTGCCGCCCGCCAGCCCCGCCGAATTCCAGACAGCGGCTGGCCTTTTCCAGATGTTCCATCCGCGACAGTGGCCAGGAGGGGGCACCGAACTGGGCCGTCACATCCACGGATACCTTGCTGCCATCCACCAGCGTGGCAATGGCGCGGGCGGGGACAAAGGCGGCGGGATCGGGGTTGCCGTCATCCTCCACCACAATCCGTTTGGCAATATCGGCAATATCGGGATCGTTCAGCCGTTCCGGCCCGAAATCAGCCAAGCCCACCGTGCCGCGCGACAACACCACCCCACCCAGATAGGCAAAGCACAGCCGCGCATAGGCCGGCGCCATTTCGGCCTGCGCCGGGCGGCCCACCAGACGGGCGATCAGCGGCGGGGCGCGATAGGTGAGCTTTTTCAGGTTGATGGCATTCACCCCATGCTCCCGCATCAGCATCTGGGTGGCCACGATGGCACCATGGGCAGCGCGACCGGTGGGGAAGGGCTTCCAACTCACCTCCTCAATCCGGTGGCGACCTTTCAGCCCATCCAGCAGCCGGTCGATATCATAGCCTGTTTCAAACAGGCTCAGATAACCGAACGGCCCGTCGATGGAACCCAGCGGGCCGGGCAGCCCGGCCATGGCCAGATCGATGGCTTGCAGGGCCGACCGGGCCGCGCCGGCGATCTGCAGCGGCAAGGTGGGCTTGCCTTCCACATGCGCCTGCATGGTGCCGGACGCATAGGCCAGGGCATAGCCAAAGGCATTCAAGGTTACATCGCGGGACAGGCCGCGCAGGTTGGCGATGGCGGCAACGCAGCCGAAAATCCCCGCCGTGGCCGGGCGGAAGAATTTCAGCGGCGTTGTCACTGCCACCCCCAGCCCCGCCGCAATATCCACCCCTGCCACCAATGCGGTCAGCAACCGTTCACCGTCATAGGGACCGCTGCGATCCGCCTCGGCCAGCAGGGCGGATGCGACCGTGGCCAGCGGATGCACCACCGCCGGTTCATGCACACAGTCAAATTCCTGGGAATGGATTTGAAAGGCGTTGACGAAGGCCGCGTTGGGGGCCGGCAGCCGCAAACCGGGTCGGCCCAGCACCCGCCCGCCGCCATCGGCCCCCGGCTCCCCCCAAAGGCGGGCGGCCTTCAGCACATCATCGGCATGGGCGGCCCTGGCACCGGCGACGCCCACGCACAGGCTGTCATGCAGGAAGGTGGCGGCCATGGTGCGGGTACGTACCGGCAGATCGGCCCAGCGCAGCGACAGGACGTGATCAACAAGGATTTCAGCGGCGTTGGGCAAGGCGGAAACTCCTGTAGCAGATGCGGATTCCGGTTCAAACCTATATAATGGTATGTCATTATACCAATCAAAATCCACATCCGGGTATCTATAGGGAAGCAGCATGTCGGTGATTCTGACCCGTGACACGCCTTTTGAGGCGACCGTCCCCCTGTTGGTCGTTGGCGGCGGCGCCTGTGGCCTGACGGCGGCGCTGGCCGCCCGTGACGAGGGGATCGAGGTCGCGGTGCTGGAACGCGATCCCCTGCCGCAAGGCAGCACCTCCATGTCGCTGGGCGCACTTTGCGCCTCTGGCTCGGCGGAGCAGAAGCGCCATGGGGTGGAGGATGGGGAAGAACGCTTCTTCCAGGATGTGATGGCCAAAACCCACGGCACGGCCGACCCGCTGCTGGCCCGCGTGGCGGGGGCGGAATCCGGCCCGGCGCTGGATTGGCTGGCTGAACACCATGGGGTGGAACTGGTGCTGGAAACCGGCTGGAAACCGGCTTTCGGCCATAGCGTCATGCGCATGCATGTCACGCCGGGCCGCACTGGTGCCGACCTGATGGAACGGCTGGTGGCGGCGTGCGAGCGGGCGGGGGCCGATATCCTGACCGATGCCCATGTTACCGCCCTTTATGCCGATGGTGAGCGGGTGACGGGCGTGCGCCTGCAGCGCCCCGATGGCAGCACGGAAGATATTGGCTGTGACGCGCTGGTGCTGGCCAGCTGCGGCTTTGGCGGCAATCACCAGATGGTGGCGGAAAACATCCCCTCCATGGCCCATGCCCGTTATTTCGGCTGGGAAGGCAACCAGGGCGACGCCATTTTGTGGGGCAAGGCGCTGGGGGCCGGGCTGGGCGATATGGATGCCTATCAGGGCTTGGGCCTGCTGGCCGACCCGCAGGGGATCGACGTCAATCCCCGCCTGCTGATCGAAGGCGGGGTGCAGGTGAACCAGCAGGGTGAGCGCTTCGGGCATGAACTGGAGGATGTCTCCGGTGCTGGTGCCCGCGTCATCGCCCAGCCGGGCGGTGTGGCCTGGGTGATCTATGACGATCGCATCCACCAGAATTGCAAGGAGCTGCCGCAATATAAGGTGCTGTCGGGCCTGGGCGGTATCCGGTCTGCCCCCGATATCGAAGGGCTGGCGGCACAGGCCGGTATCGATCCGGCGGGGCTGGTCCGCACCATGGCGGAGGTGGCGGGGTTTGTCACCAGTGGGCAGAAGGATGGCTTTGGCCGTGCCTTCCCCGGCCCGGCCCTGGCATCGCCCTTCTACGCCGCCCGCGTCACCGGGGCGCTGTTCCATACCCAGGGCGGGCTGCTGGTGGATGAAAACGCCCAGGTCCGTCGGGCCGATGGCGGCCTGCTGCCCAACCTGTATGCCGGCGGCGGGGCTGCCCGTTCCATCGGTGGTCCCGGCCCGTCTGGCTATCTGCCGGGGGCGGGCCTGTGCATGGCCGTGACGCTGGGCCGGCTGGCCGGACGGGCGGCGGGGCGGGCGGTGAAGGGGTGAGGGTTAGTCACACTCCGGTAAACATATTTTGAACCGTCATTCCCGCGAAGGCGGGAATCCATAATCCGTTCTGTCGTTTGGATTCCCGCCTTCGCGGGAATGACGGTGGTGGGGTTAGACCCACCCCACCCCAACAGACTAAAAAACCACCATCCAGCCCCACAAAACAGGGAGACTACTCATCATGTCGCAGAACACAGGCCGCTTTGCCGGCAAGGTTGCGGTTGTCACCGGGTCCGGCCGCCGGGCCGGGTTGGGGGAGGCGATTGCCCGGCGGCTGGCCGCTGACGGGGCCAGCATCGTGCTGTCCGACATTGGTCGTTCCGCTGATGCCGCCACGCCCGACAGCATGATCGGCGGCATGTCGGAAATGCAGGCCCTGGCCGCCGACATTGCC
>Ga0066602_10000880_pt1 | contig 22173 bp, 21 predicted proteins | sample Higcelweek5metaG_FD_59481 | JGI IMG/M metagenome (GOLD analysis project Ga0066602, IMG submission 59481) | Freshwater pond sediment microbial communities from the University of Edinburgh, under environmental carbon perturbations - High... | ecosystem: Environmental > Aquatic > Freshwater > Pond...
GACGGTTCGACTGCGTGCTGCTGTCCGTTCATCTCAACCCCGACAAGGCTCGCACACACCGTGCACACGAGCTCAAGGCGCTCGGTTCCTGGATCGCCGCCGAATCAGCGCGGCAAGCGGAGAAGGATTTCATCGTTCTCGGAGACACCAATATCCAAGGGCAAAACGAGCTACGTGCCGTAATCCCTTCGGGGATGGTGTCGCTCAACGCCGACTGCGTCGGCACCAACGTGAGCCCGAAAAGCCCGAAGCCCTACGCCCAGGTTTTCTTCAACCCGACCTATAGCACAGAAATCGACCGCGGCTACGGTTTCCACGTCATCAACCTGATAGAAGAAATGCGCCGCCATTGGACTTCTTCTGCACCCTACCCGGGCGACCCGTACCAGCCCAACGTCTTCAGGTACTTCTACTCAGATCACAACCCGGTGGTATTTCGAATCAAGGTCCCGGAGAAGGACGACGACTAGCTGCGGCTGACACTGTATACGTCCGGCGCGTGTGCAGCATTCGATCATATCGCCGTGCCAGTGCCCATATCCGGACGACTGCTCGCGCCGTGTTTGAGGGGGCCGAAAGCCGGAGGGCGGCATGATGAAAGGATCAATCGGGTTGTAGGATCGAGCGGAATATGTATCTATGGATTCAGCCCGAAATCACCCACCTATGACACCACGTATCACCATCCTCTTCGATCAGGTTGCGACCGCCAAAGCTCAGTATGAGCAGTCGAAGGCTGAGTTTCTCGCCACCCTTCCGGGCGAACTAGGCTACGAGTCGGCCGACGAGCTCATCGCTGCGATCCGCCAGATCTCCAAAGGAGGGAAGAAAGCTTCCCCCACCACCTCCCCTGTTGCGCCCGCCAAGGCGCCCAAGAAAGGACGGCGCACTCGCGCCACAATCACCGAGGCCATGCGCGCCCAAGTGGTCTCCCTCCTCAAGGAAGGGAAGACGGCCAAGCTTGTCGCCTCCACGGTTGGCGTCTCCATCCCGTCTGTGCAAAACATCAAGAAAGCCGCGGGTATGGTCGGTGAGAAAGCTCCGCAGGCAAAGGCTCCGAAGGCCGCCAAAACGAAATCAGCCAAGAAACAAGCCACGAAGCCGGCCAAGAAGCTCAAGAAGGCGACCAAGGCCAAAGTCGTTGCGACGCCTGCCGCAGCGCCCGCGAAAGCCTAGTTCTCGACGTCAGAGTTTGTTTGAGGCCCGCCCTGGATACCAGGCGGGCCCTTACTGTGTCACCATCGCGCCTATCCTGAATCCTGCCTACTCTGTTCGGCGTTCTCCCCCGACACACAGACGGGGCACAGAACATGGATCGTCATCTTGCCCGCCCATGACCCGAGCATGCCTCAAGTATCAGGTTGAGAAAAAACGCATTCTCGGCACCGTGTTTTGCCACGATGGGTTTCCTTAGAAACCCTATTGGGCCATTCCCAAATTTTCGTGGGGTGTTCTGGGACTCGAGACGGGAGGAGAACTGCTTATGTCCGGAAACTTGCTGAAGTTGACGACCGAAGGCTCGCGTCTCTTTTCTGAGCGCAGCGTTCGCAAGAATATCTGGCGTCGGTGGGGGCCCTACCTCGCAGAAAGGCAGTGGGGAACCGTTCGCGAGGACTACAGTGCCGAAGGATCTGCCTGGAGTTCCTTCCCGCATGACCACGCGCGATTCAGGGCCTACCGCTGGGGCGAGGACGGTATCGGCGGGATAAGCGACGACCATCAGCTTCTCTGCTTCGCCTTTGCCTTCTGGAACAAGCGAGATCCGATCCTTAAGGAGAGGCTTTTCGGGTTGACTGGCGACGAGGGTAATCACGGCGAAGATGTCAAGGAGGTGTACCACTACGTGGACAGCACCCCAACTCATTCGTACATGGAGTTTCGCTACCGCTACCCACAGGCGGCCTTCCCCTACAAGTGGCTGGTGGACGAGAACGCCAATCGCAAACTCCGCGGTGGACAACCTGAGTTCGAACTCGTCGACACAGATGCATTCCGCGACGACCGCTACTTCGACATCGACATCATATACGCGAAGGCCGACGCCGAAGACATCGTCGTAACGGTGACGATCCACAATCGCGGTCCCGAGGCGGCCGATCTCATAGTCATTCCATCCCTGTGGTTCCGTAACGTCTGGTCTTGGGGAATTCCTGGCAAGACCCGACCAGACATCTCAGTTCAGGCGGATGGATCCGTCAGGGCGTCGACGGTCGAACGCTCGCTGGGCGACATGTATCTGTACGCGGAGGGAGACGGGGACGTTCTGTTCTGCGAGAACGAGACGAACCTTGAGCGGTTCGGGTGGGGAAACAACGCGGGGCAGCTCTGCAAGGACGGCATCAACGCGTGCGTGGTGGACGGCATGTCGGAATGTGTCCGCCGCGACCATGGAACCAAGGCAGCCTTCCGCCGCGAACTGAACGTTCCCGCTGGCGGCTCCCGCATGCTGCGCCTGCGTCTTTGCCGGACGCCCCAGGCATCTCCGTTCGACGACGGCGACGCCGTCGTCGCCGCGCGCAAGTCCGACGCTGACGCCTTCTACCGCGCGCTCTTCCAAGATCGTGTATTTCTTGGGAAGCCCCTGGACGACGACGCGCGCCGCATAGCCCGCCAAGCCTACGCTGGCATGCTCTGGAGCAAGCAGTTCTTCCACTACGTCGTGGAAGAGTGGCTGACCGGCGATCCGAAGGGGCCTCGTCCTCCTGATTCACGGTGGAACGGTCGTAACCGAGGCTGGACGTCGCTCTACGCTGAAGACGTCATCACCATGCCTGACAAGTGGGAGTACCCTTGGTTCGCGACATGGGATCTCGCCTTCCACACGGTCACCTTCGCTGCGATCGATCCCGACTTCGCCAAGCACCAGCTGCGCCTATTCACCTGCGAGTGGTACATGCATCCTAACGGGCAGCTGCCCGCGTACGAATGGAACTTTGACGACGTGAATCCGCCGGTGCACGCATGGGCAGCGTGGAAGGTGTTCCAGACCGAGCGTGAACTGTACGGCGAAGCCGATGTCAACTTCCTCTCACGCGTGCACGCCAAGCTTCTGATGTATTTCACCTGGTGGACTAACCGAAAGGACTCAGAGGGAAATAACTTGTTTGAAGGCGGGTTCCTCGGACTCGACAACATCAGCGCCATCGACCGGAGCCATATCGATTTGGCCGGTGACGCGATCCTTGAACAGTCGGACGGCACAACTTGGATGGGCATCTTCTGTCTGAACATGCTGCGCATCGCCCTGGAACTCGCGCAGCAGAGTGGCGACGGCGCACGGGGATCGGTCCACACCGACATGGCCTACAAGTTCTTCCAGCACTTCCTGCTCATCGCGCGCTCCTTCAATTCGCTAGGCCTATGGGACGAACAAGACGGCTTCTACTATGACGTGCTGAAGGTCCCTCGCAGCACTATTGTTGGCGATACGTCCCAAATGCCCGATCAGGTGCGCGTCGCGTTGCGTTTGCGTTCGATGGTGGGACTGCTTCCCCTCGCCGCCGTGGACACCATCGAATTCGATCCGAAAATGCTAGGCTCGACTGACTTCATCGATCGCGTCCAATGGTTCCTCGATAATCGTCAGGACCTGACACAGTCAGACAACGTCCACATCGAGCTGTCCAAGACGGAGGGGGGATGCGCCAGGATCCACTTGGCGCTGGTAGGGCCCGACCGGCTGCGCCGCCTTTTGCATCGCATGCTCGATCCCTCCGAATTCCGCAGCTCCTACGGGATTCGCTCCCTCTCGAAAGTTTACGAAGACAATCCCTACGAATTCCCGCTCACGCTTCGTGGTCGCGGCGGAAACTGGATCCGCCCCCAAGTGCGCTATTGCCCGGCGGAGTCTGATTCCGGCATGTTTGGCGGCAACTCCAACTGGCGCGGACCGGTCTGGATGCCGGTGAACGTAGTACTGATCGAGGCGCTCCGCCGCCACCACGAACATCTGGGCTCAAGCTGGACGGTCTTCGCTCCTCCGCCACGAGGCGGAGTGGGCAAGCAGATCTCCTTAAGCAGCCTCGCCGACGAGCTCGTTTCCGATCTGTACTCGATCTTTTCGTTGGACGGTCACAGCCGGCGTCCCGTCTTCGGCGGTGCTGAGCGTTATCAGGCCGATCCGCAGTGGCGAGACCTAGTTCTATTCTACGAATACTTCCATGGCGACAACGGAGCGGGAATCGGGGCGAGCCACCAGACGGGGTGGTCAGGCCAAATCGCGAACATCATTCTCGGGTTGTAGAGAAATTATTCCACGCCGCTTTGGTAGAAAATCGAAACACGCACACCGGCCAAAGCCTCCACGCCGAACACAAACGCCTTTGCAGAAACCATCAGACCATCTTGCGCGCTCTCGCCTTCAGATGGATCCACATCCACTGGAGGTGCCGACAGGGGCGCACTCCCTACGGCGAGCCCGCTACCTTGCCCAATAGTTTCAGGTTTGAAGTGCGACAGTGAAGCGGTTGCACCGCCTGGAATAGTCACGCGTTCCTGGCGTATAGGCCTTGGCTCGCAAACCATCTCTTAGTTGGGACGGAGCTTCGTCTCACTCGACATGTTCGTCCTAAAGGGCGGGGTTGCACCACCGAGGGCCACGATCTGCCCTTCCGGGGCGGCATTGCTTAACAAGGATTGGGGTGAAGATACTCCGCGTATTCCCCTAGTGTAGTGTCCCTCAAATAGGTCGTCGTTTGATTCTGCGGGGAAATCGCGCCCCACACGGGCGGTCTCGCCCACACTTGAGGAAGCACATGCCCCCCTAAGTGCTCGGACGCTGTCGTGTGACCTGTCCCCTCCGGTCCGTTGGACACCGCAGCGCCTCGACGTCAATTCATGGGCGGCGTGCTATCTCCAGGTCGATACAGACACATGAATTCCTCGATCTCCTTAAGCAGAGGCGCGCGTTCCAGAAAGATCATCCCCCCCACGGCCTGCGCCTTGGCGATCCGCCCATGACCATTGTCCCCCGCGAAAAAATAGATCGGCCCGCGATACTGGCTGTCTGCACGGATCTGTTTCGCCATTTCAAACCCAGCGTCGTGATCCTCCCCCCGGCCAATATCGGAGACGATCAAGTCCGGAATCCGCGTCCGAATTCTCTCCATCGCGTCCTCGCTCGTCGTCACAACCGAGAGCGCAACACCCTTGTTCTGCAAACTCTGCTCGATGGCCTCCGTCCCCACCACTCCCTCATCGTCAACCCAAAGCACGTATCGCCCCCTCAGTGGCGAAGCCACAGACACTGAAGCTGTCGGTACATCCAGGTCGATTGCTGCGCCAATATTGTTCTTCGTCAGGTAAACGTAGTTCTTCAATACAACTCCATCGAACGCGTCGCGCGCAAGTGCGGCCAGGGCTCTGGCAAGCCGCGGTTCGCCTTCGCAGACTTCTTTGATCTGAGCAGCCTCCAGCGTTCCCGATTCCTGAATCCGAGGGATCAGTGCGCGATAGGCCGCCGGATTCACCTCCTGAATGAGAAGAAACAGGGCAAGCAAACGCGGGTCATATCTCGGAATCCGGAACGAGCGTGCAAGATGATGACTGAACATCAGTGTATTGATGAATCGCTTTACCTGGCGCGGATTATCCCCGATACCGGCCACAAGCAGGCCGATACAGGTTCTCAAATCAGGCGGCAACAGCCGTGCGACGAATTCTCCGATCGCACTTGGCTCAATTGTCGGAACCGTGAAAGGCAACTGGATGATCTTGTCCAGATACTCCGCATCGCTGATAGCTTGGCCGGAGTATTGCGCGCGAATACCCGCCTCAAGAGCCTGCCGATCCACGGCAAGGAAGTACACGCACCCTTCGACGTTGAGGTGCAGCTTCAAGGACTCAAGCAACTGCAAGGTCTCTTTGGGAAGGCACCGGTCGACATCATCGATAAAGAAGACCAGGCGGCGCTCTCCCTCCTTGCCCCGGCGCACAGCTGCCACCAGCTCGCCCAAGTGTTCATGGAGCCGCAGCTGCGCCTCGCGGACCTCAAAACGCTCCTCTTCGTATTTTGTCCCCAACATGAGGAGGTCGGACATGCTCAAACCAGTGGTTCTGTTAAGGAGCATGCCGCTGTAGGCGGTAGCCACGGTGAACAGCAGCTTCTTGATGGCCTTCACCTGCGAGCCCCCGGCAACCGTCCCAAGTGTCTGCGCCAGCGCGATCACCGGACTCTGGTCGAACTGATGCTGCCAGAGGTTGAACCGCACAGCGATCGCCAGTTTTGAGTCTAGTTCCCGTTCGATCATGCGCATCAGAGTCGTCTTCCCGATCCCCCACGAACCGTAGAGCCCGATGACAAAGGGTGTCTCGCATGTCTCCGCCAAGCGAGCGAAAGCCTGGGCGAAGACCTGCCGGTTAAGGCTATCAGCAACGGCAGGCTCGTCGCTCGAGACGGAAATCGGGCTAGGTGTCGGGGTCATGAGTATCAAGGCTACTCCACGCAAATCGATGGTGTCCCGCACAACGCAACGAACCACGCGGTTCCAGTGACTTGCCGGATACGGCAATCTACCTTGTTTTCAATGATTGGCGAACCCGTCAACCGATCGGCACATCTGGCGGTAATCTCCCGAGATCGTCTCCCGGTAGGCCTTGAGAATGAGGAAATTATACCGCGCCTTAGTGATCGGTTGTTTCTCAGATTCGGGCCTGAGGTCGGGGGGGGGCTCCTGGCTCCATTCGGATTCCAACACCAAACCGAGCTCGAGGCGTTCGTCATCGTGCCGTTGGTACAATACGCAACGGAGTCGCGATCCTCGCACCCGGAACAACTCCAAAATGGGCGATGCGTGCGATGAGGGGCTCCGGACCACCAGTGGTTGCGCCTTCGCGATAGACCGAGCATTGCTGCGAAAGGGAGAATCATACAGACCACGACCAAGCCCGAGTAACCCGGCCTCGCGCAGTTGGCCGTAATCGGGAGGCTGCACATTGGCCACGAGTCTGAGCTTGCCAGCCGACAGTAGTCCCAAGTCACAAACAACCCGCGAACGACAGGCATCTGCCTTGACGTCGCCTCCAGCAGAACCGCTGAGCGGGCAATTTTGGGCCGAATTTTCACTTCGTTCGTTTGTGTTCTTTCCGTTGGCCACTAGTATGTTTTTTTCGCAGTCTCCTCCACATGCGCTTCGTTTCTTGGGGTAGGGAGCAGAAGACGAGGCGCAAATCGGCGATCCCTACCAAGACAAGGAGTCAGTCCATGCATTTTGCGGTGCTGTCCGGGAATCGCTCCTTTGGACAACCCAACGGCGACGAAGCGCCAACTAACACGCAGGCTGTGTTGGCCGCCAGCGTTCCCACACAGCCCGGGAGCCACGAGGGTCATGGCTGAAATCCGGTACATATCCGGTCTCTCACTGTAGATACGCATTGAAATCGCCAAGTTCAGTTCGAATGAGTTCCAGTGGCATAAAATCCAGAAAACGGAGCGTGGATAGCGCCCGGGGATCACTCTTGAAGCAGGTCACGACCCCGTTGGGCTTCTATGTGCTGGCTCTGCTAATCATCGAAGGAACCCTCACCATTGTCCTACAGACCTCACGCTTAAGCCAGGAGCAGATGTGGGCCGGTTTTCTGCTCATGATCGCTATCTTTGGTATCGTTGTGGCCATCGTCACCTTGTTCGCTGCCCTTGCCCCCAAGAAACTGCTCTTCGGCAAAGAGGAACTACAGAATCCCGTCACTGCACCGTCAGCGGTAGTCGACCAGTTGGAGGATATCTTGGCCGGAGCATCAAAGGGAGCTGATCGGGCTTTGATCGCCCGGATGCTCACCCAGCTCGTTTTTGCCAACGACCGCGCCGTACCGTTCCACCAAGTCGTATCGCATGGAACCTGACGCAAATGGCCCCATGCAAAACCGTCCTCTCAACCTCACCTCGCCCGCCGTTGCGGGCAGCTGCACAACGTAGAAAGTCTAAACTTGGCGCCACTCGGCCCTGATTCCATGGACTGGCAGTCGATAATCTGCAATGCGACGGAGCGCCGCGTTTTCGAAGCTCTCGACTGTCCCGCCTGTACTTGGCGCACAGTCAGTGCAATCGCTCGGCATACTTGCCTTTCCGAACAACAAGTCGAGGAGATCATACAGAAATATGAGCATGACCTGACCTGCAAGTCGGAGACGCCGTCCTTAACCGGCTCCCGGTTGGTGGGCCTCATCGCGAACATCAATGACTCGTCGAGGCTTCAGGCTCCGACGGGCTTTGAGCAGCACGTCGAAGCCAAGCTTCAAGAGGTACTCACCCATCTTGAGGATGTTGCGAAGACCGAAATACAGAACCGCATCAATGCGATCCAAGGACGATCTTCCGCCTTGGGCTCGCCTACCCCGAAAACGCTGCACCCATGACAGACTCACCCCAGTCTACTACTATGGCGGTTTGGCCAACCAACCATCTACTCGCCTATATTCGCCAAATTTCCGAGCAGATCAGCGAGATTCGCCGAATCGAGCACCTGCTATGGGAACACAAGCACCGTCTCAAGAACCTCAACCAAATGCCCAGCACACCGCAGGAAATGGAATCCGACTGGTGCGATGCCGTGGCCTACCTTGGCCTAAAGGTACTGGAGGGGGTGGAGGTGCAGCTCACCCAGCTAGAACCAGAGTCATATTTCCTCCTCGAGGAAGTATGGCTCAATCGTATCAAGCAGCTAAAAGCGTACTACTTCTGGAAAAACGAAGACAAGGGGAGCCCGGAAGCGAACTATTCCAGCGCCTCCGATTCTATTCGCGACCGGTTGTTGTTTGCACCGCGCGCTGAGCTTTGCGCATTCGCGCCGATCGAAGCATACATCGCCAAACGCTACCTACGAGACGATGACTGCTCCAAACTGGACGATAAAAAAGCGTCCACCAACCTAATGGTCGCTCACAAAGCGCAGCGAATCTTCGCCACCACGCATGAGCCCAAGGATGAGGTCAACTGGTTCCGCGCTCGGCTCTACATCTCAATGTTCTATGAGAACATCATCGGCGCTGTGAAGGACAACAATCGGGAGAAGACCGTAGCGATCCTTAAGGCGTTTGAGTTCGGCAAGGCAGCCGATCACCGCTACCTGATCATCAATGCCTTCGAGGCCGCTATCGCAGTCCACTTCCTCAACAAGGAGATTGTCCATCAAGTGCTACAGGATCCGCAACTGTACGACTTCAGCATGGAGCCGGTCATAGACTGGCCGACACGGACGATTCTGCCAAAGGCAATGCGTTACGATCAATGCAATCGAGAGCTGATCTATGAAGGCGTGATGACCGATGCCATCAAGTCGGACCTGCTCAGGCAGCTCACCGAGGAAAGACACCGTTCAGCTACAGAGCGGCTCTTTCAACAAAGTCAGCTACGTCCATTTGAGAAGCAAGTGCTCTGAGATCGTATCTACACCAAAGAGACGCTGGAACTGCGGGTCGACACCAAGGATGAGATCGCCGCCGAGCAGAACGATTGGGCCGCGCCGCCACAGCAGATCGACGACTTCTTCGACTATATCAAAGCCTTGGCGGGGCTTCTGACGGACATGGCCAACAAAGCCCACCTGCACACCAACGACTGGCATCGCACGGTTTTCATCAACGCAACCGGAGTCAGCGCAACGGACTTCGACCTGGACGAAACCAAAGTCGGACCACTCGTCGATAACGGCCGGCACGGCGTCGACAACTACTTCAACTGGTTCACGGCCTTGCCGCCTGCGCCAGTCCCGCTCAATCGGGTCTAGAGCCTTCGCATACTACGTAACCCTTCGCGGCGAAACCGTATGGTGGCGCGAGAGTGCCTCCTCCTCATTCCGCACGCCATTCCTGATCCCGATCGGCCGCGGTTGCCCCGAACAAGGGGAGTTTGAGATCCCCGCAATTCGGCGGGTCTTGGCGATGCCAAACGCAACTCCATCGGAACGCAGTCGCCGCATTAGGTATGCGCCCCAAGGACAGTGCAGCACACTATGGCCTCCATCGGGCGTGTGAAAACGCCCAACGCCCCCGCCCTCTTCCTTTGCCCCGCCCCCCCCCTTCGCCGGGAGCGACTTCGCCAGAACAGGCGCAACGGCCACGCAGTTAGGACGATCTTCGCGTTCGTTATGCCTAAAGACCTCCGAGGGAAGAGGCCAAATGAATCCGCCAACTCGTGATTCCCTCGATGGCCATGCTAATCCGAGTTCCAATTGTTCAGCTCGCCACATCTCGGCGGGACATTGACGCAAACTCCACGATCTGGACCAAAGTGGCACTGCCGAACGCGGTCCGCGCCTAGACAAGGCGGACTTTCCAGCCCTTCGCCTCCAACTGGGCCACTTTTGCGGGATCAAGGGCGTTTGCGGTCTCGAAGGCCGACCGGTGCATCGCGAGGCATACAATGTGGGTGGGGCGCGTCAGCGCGACATAATGTAGTTTCAGGCGTGCGTTCACGAGCTTCCCGCTCGCCGCTCCGGCCTTCGTTCCCATCAGCCAATCTTTGATCGAATCGAGATTGTAGGCGTGAAAGAAGGTTTCGAGAACCAAGGTGCCGGTATGCGTCTCGCCTTTCACCGAGTGGATCGAGCCGATTTGAATCACGGCCTCCCGGTTTCCCACTCTGTGCCGGTAGAGGTTAGGATGCGGCTTTTCCCCGACCAGGGCCGCCGTCGCCACACAGTCAACAGGCCAAGCGAGAAAGGCTGTCGTCTCTGCTGTCCCCGGTGAGCCGCAGATATGCGCGACAACTGACGCGATTGTCTGGCGCCATCTGCCATCCCAATCCGCGTGGGTGCAAGCGTTCCGGGTGGCGATATCGCTCACCAGCTGCTGATAGCGCGCGAGCAGCGAAGCGTCGGTCTCCAGCAGCTCGCACACATACCGGTATCGATTAGTTCGCTTCTGCAGCGCCAGCTTATGATTCTCACGGCGAACGAGTTCCATCACTCCGTCCGCAAGCAATTGGACGAGTGAATGGCTGAGACCGTCATGCCGGCTCTGCTCCACACCGATCGAGATGTACTCCGCGAAGGTCGCCGGCCGCGGCTCCGCCTTCGAGTAGCCACGATCATAGTTTGGCCAATAGTGCCCGACATGTGCAGGGAACTTGGCGTCCTCCCGCTTCTTTGTCACCTGCCCGACGGCTTTGAAGGTGCTCTTGCGCAATTCTTCGTCGTTGAACGTAGCGAGCAGGAGATCGCCAAACCTTGCAAGGACCTGCTCGGCACCGGATTGGTCAGTGAATAGAAAGATAGTGTGCTCTGCATCCGGCGCCATTGAGGCCAAGGGAATCTTCGGCCCCTCGCCCTTGAGCTTGTAGGGGACGAGCCCGAACGGGTCGGCAATCGAAGCAATACGTTGATTGAAGCGATGACTGTTGGGCAGATCGCGCTTGATCGCAGGGATCGGGAAAGCGTACTCGGGCGCGACCGGGGCTTCCGTGTCAGAGTTGTTGAAGATGGCCTGATTGGCGTCGCCGAAACGCTGGAAAAGTACGGGGGACTGCCCGGCGCAAAACAGCTGGTAGAGCAGCGACGCTTGCTCGTCGTCGTTGTCCTGGCTCTCGTCGACGAACACCATCGGGAACCGGTCTCTCAGTATCGGAATCATTTCCGGGTGCATCGCCAGAAAATCCCTCGCCCACATGAACATCTCGGAGTGGCTGAAGATACCATCCTGCGCCGACGCTCTGCAAACCCTGCACAAATCGACGTAGGTGGGAGTCTCCTTCCCCAAGGTCTTGTTCTTTCCGAGTGATACTTCGCCGACCGCGAAATCCGGTGGACCCGCCACTAGGTCGAGCTTATCGAAGCGCACCTTATCGAGGAAGAAGCGCGTATTGTGTGTCAAGACGCGCCAGCGCCGTTCTGCGGCGATCTCGGAGTCGATCAGCTTCACCGAATATCCAAGCGAACGAAGCCACGGTAGGGCTAGGAACTCGTTCACGAATCCGTGTATGGTACCAACGTAGTGCGGATATTGCAGCAAGCTCTGCCCGGCTCGGCAGCTACCAAGGCCGTGCTCGATTTCGGAGCGGGCCACGTTGGTGTGGGAAAGCACGCAAATGCCGCGGGTCGGTTCCTGCCATTTGCTCGCGAGGATCGCGAGTTTCGCCACCAATAGGGTGGTCTTGCCGCTGCCAGGGCAGGCCGCAATGTCAGCGGTGGAGGTATCCTTGATGACCGCGGCCCGCGGATCGGCACCCGCCGCACCGTGAAAGGCATTTTCCGGCAGGCCGAGCAGCCGGCACGACCATCGGATGTCGTCATCGACGATCGGTGGGGGGCGAAAAGAGCCGCTCATCCTACGCGGTGGCCGGTGCCTTGGTCACGTAGTCGATCGCGTCGACGATGTACTTCGGGAGCGCCGATCGGAGTTGCGCGGTATTGAGGGTGCCTTGGGCGAAGCGGGCCTGAAGGAGGTCGGCCATATACTGCGCGGCGACCGGTTTGGATGCGTGCTCGAGCCCCTCGTACACCGTGGTTGCAAGCACCTCCTCCCGGCTGCTGTCGCGCGTCGCCACCAAGTTGTGTTCGAGCTGGTCGAAAGCCGTCTCAGCGGCTGCGATTGCTGCGTCCACGGTTCTGGTACCCTCGTTTATCTTCTCGTCGTCTCTGGAAAGGGCGATAGCCACAAAGACGTCCTTGGCGAGTGTCATCGGGTAAGCGGTGCCGATCTTTGCCCCCAGTGTTATGTCGTATTCGAACGTCCATTCATCGGACACAAAGGTCTTCACGTTCTCGCCATCGTTCTTGGCGCATTTTGCCGTCCGCACAGCAGCAAGGTCTGCGGGGTTGGCAAATTCGGATTTTGTCTTCCAGCGAGCCTTCGGCGGTTTGGAACCCGCTGCAGTCAGTTTCCCGAGGATTTCGGGGGCGCAGTTGGGCCACACATCCAAGTCGGAAATGCAGGCGACAGGGACACCGATGGAGCCGTCCGCCGCCACCTGACGGCGGAAAATACGCGAGTAGCGGGACAGGCCGGTGCCTCCGACGTTGACGATCGAGACGCCGTTTTCGGTAAGCCCACGTCCGAGCAGTCGGGCGAGTACGGGCAGCAGGATGTTCTCGCCGTCCCCCTCCACGATCATCACCGCCTTGGCGAAGAAGAGGTTGGCCTTGGTGGAATCCAGAAAGCGCGCGAGGAACTTATAGTCAGAAGCATCAAGCATTGTCTTGTTGCGCGAAAGCGGGAACCCGCGCCGATTGTTGATCAACACGAGATTCTCTAGCTCGATGGCGGAGCAGAGATTCGGGCTGTGCGTCGTCGTTATGATCTGGATCTTCTTCTCCTTCGCCTGGACCTGCAGCGCTCTCATAACCTGCAGTTGGCGCTGGGCGTGCAGATGCGCCTCCGGCTCCTCGATCAGGAGCATGCGGTTTCCGCCATCGTCGTCCTGGCTAAGGAGCAGGAGTTCGCATGCCATGAACAGGAGATTGTCCGAACCAAGGCCGAGTTTGCCTTTACCCGCTAAACGCAGATCGAGTTTCTCCAGCAGTTCGCGCAAGCGCGCATCATCCGCCAAATTGGCGCCGTTCACGCGGATCGCACTTGTCAGGTCGTCGCCGATAAGGGAAAGACGCCCGAGCGTTTCGTTGATCTTGTCGCCGGTTTCCTTGATCCCTTCCTGCGTGTTCAGGAGATCGTGCAGGAGCTGAGTGATGCTTAGGATGCTCAGTTTCTGCGAGCTGAGCAGTTGGCCGGGGTCGAAGGCGGTGCCCTTGCTGATCATGCGGGACTGACGCAAGACCTGGGCGAGACGCGAGCCACGTCCCGCGGTGAGAGCCGCCTCGGCGTCGCGCAGGGGTCGCAAGTAAGTCGCCAACAGATTGAGTCGAGCCTCTGCGTTGAACTCGGGGCCTTTGCCGTCGCGGCCCGAGGTGCAGTTCGGCCGACGATACGCGCGACCCTTGCGAAGCTTTACGGCGTTCTCGACTGTCCAGTGCAGGAAGAGCGAGGGCTTGTCGCCCGCTTTCGGCCCGTGGACGAGGTACTCTGGGAATGCTCGCAGGTCGTTCGCCTCCAAATCATCGAATCGGCAGATGACACGAATCGACTTCGAAGGATTGTTGAAATCGCTGTCCTCGATTCTCGACCATTCCTGGTCCGAGGTGCCAAGCGCAAGGCGCAGGGCGTCGATGACGGCGGTCTTCCCAGCGTCGTTAGCTCCAACCAGGGCGGTCAGTCCGGGACGGAAATCAGTGACAAATGCATTCGGGCCTTCTCCGAAGCATCGGAAGTCCTCAACGGTGAGCTGAGCAAGGAACATGAGAATGTGGCACTTAGTGCAGAACGGGTGTTTTCACGCGGTGGGGCTCGAACAACAGCGGAGTGCTTCTCCCTCCGAATACGGAATAGGTCAATACTGTGAATCCACGTTAGGACGACTCGGGAGACTGACCTAGACCGATCATTCGGCCGAAAAGACAGAACGCATCCGGGCAGTTTGCCACCCAGCCGTTTCCCGTATTTCGGCCAGCTGACCGCACCGAGCCAGCACGCAATACCTCCCTTCCCGCGGACGCAGTGAGGCCGAAATGGGCGTACGAACGAGAGGCCTCGGCTGACGTCAAGGTTGTCCACGACACGCGATTCTCCGAGATACTGGAAGCCATTCCCTCCCAGTGCGTGGGAGAGTGTGTACTGCAGATTACTCCTCCGCACCGGTGCGGATTATTTCTCCCCATATGAAGTGGTGAAAGAGTCGGCGCCGGTTCGCGTGCCGGGTGAAGCTTGGGCCCACGGGAGCCCAATGATCGGAGGCTGCAACGCCCAACTCGAGGCCCCCTGCCCTCCCGCTACCGATCTCGCGTTTGCCCAATCCGGCCCGGGCGAGCCGGCCATAAGCAGCAGCACGACCGGCCCATCATCGCAAACACCGGCGCTACATCTGGTCCTCGGCGTTCCCCTAGCCGCAGCCTGCGCTGGGCTTGTCTCGGCCTCCGTTATCCCGTCGGTTTGCGTAGCAACTTCAGCCTCCGTTTGAGCCAACTCGGGTCAGTCCCTGGATCCTTCCCCATTTCCTCCAAAACAAAACCGGTCAAGCGCTCGCCTCGTAATCCAACCAAGCGCCCTTCCCGACACAATGCCTCGGCGCGGATCCCTTCCTGGTACATCTCCACGTGAGCCATACTTAGTTTGGGACCTTGGCGTGCGGCGCCGTGCGCTCGATGCAGTCTGCCGATCATTTTCCAATCCACGTCACGGCGACAATCAAGACTCCACCGCCCCGGTATCATGATCAGAGTTCCGTAGGGCGTGGGATTAACGCTGAGCTTCATGCCAAGAGGCTTGTCGCCTTCCATCCCGTACAAGCACCAGCGGTAGCACATTGCGTCGAACAGCGACAGGAACCGATCCTTCTTGGCCTTCCACTTGAACGCCCAACCGCGTCGAAAATTTCGTTCTTCCGACATCCGCCGTCGAATTACGCCACGGCCGTTCTGATACCTAGCAGGCTCGTAGCTCTGCTTGATCCGAGTCCATGCTCGCGCAAGGTCAGTGTCGCCTTCCAGAACGGCTTCCCGCTCACGAAACTTCTCCGGTTGCCGAAGCAATTTCTCATACTGACCGGACTCAATTTCGTGCTCGAAATCCCCAACTGCACACTGAGCTTCTGCCGTAGGGGGATCCCCAAGAAACCAGATAAGAAGCCGTAGATCCTCGTCGAGCACCCGGCCACCTTCTATTTCTTCGACCACGTGTCCGGCGAGCCCGTCGATGTCGATTGGCCACATCGAAAGCGGGACGAGCAACCAATCGTACACACGCCAAATCAGGCTCGAATCGCTCCGGGCATCAATCTTACGGCGCAACTTCAGAATGCTGCGAACTCGATTGCTACAGCGGGAGAAGTGATGGAAGGCCCGGCCCCGCAACAGGGCGAGGTCGGCGCTAAGTATTCGTTTTCTTGGCATTTTCAGGGGTACTTCCGGGCAAATCGGGGCACGTATTGGCCACAATCTTTGCCCATCTCTCCAGGCGGGAAAACGTTAGTGTGATCGTGTTTTCGTAAACTGATTACCACTCTATGCCCGGTTTCAAAACTCACTTCATTCTCGGATGCGCCGCGGGAGCGCTTGTTGGCATCGTGTCACATAAGCCACAGGACAACGGCGAAGAGCCCGAAGTCAACTGGGAACGTATCCTAATCTGTACGGCACTGGGCGGCGTTACCGGCCTACTCCCAGACCTCATCGAACCCGCAAGTTCGCCCTGGCACCGGAGACTGGCTCACAGCGCGGTGGTTGGCGTTACGCTTATAGCCAGCCTGCGCCAAATAGATGGCGCAGATGACACCGCTGTAACCAACGCGACGATCATGGGCTACGTTAGCCACCTCATGGCCGACGCCCTCACGCCCCGGTCCCTGCCCATTCTTTGAAACCAAACCTCCAAAGGAGCAAAATATGGCTAACCAACACGTTGTAAGACGAGATACCGGCTGGGCTGTTCGCGGCGAAGGAAATTCCAAGGACACGTCCCGCCATCCCACTCAAAGCGCCGCCCAGGAACGCGCACGGGAGATCGCGACGACTCAACGCAGTGAAGTCGTGATCCATGACCGCCATGGGAAGATTCGCGACAAGGACAGTTACGGGACCGATCCGATGCCTCCCCGCGACAAGCGTCACTAGCCAATTCCGTCAGTATCACCAAGCACCGACAACAACCAGACTACGAAAGACGAAGTATGAAACGATTCAAGACAGGCGAACAATGCCCAAAGACAGGCAAGTATGCCTTCGACGGTTATCTGGATGGCTCAGTTTACCCGCAGCCTACCGCTGAGGAGAAAGTCATCCCGCTGAGCGTGGGTGAGACATTCCCGCCGGTGCGCTCGTCCAACAAGGGCGCGTGGTGGAAATCCATCGGCTAAGCGTCCTCTCCCGCAGATCGGCCAGAATAGGCCCTGCGAGTTTCTAGTGCAACGCCCGCTCCCCGTCTGGGGCAGCGGGCGTTTTGTTGGTGGGTCTACCGGCCTACCGGCAAGCATGCCACACAGGGTCGCATCCGAAGGAAACGAACACCAGGGCAGCGACATGCTGGTGCGTTCCGCGTGGCAGTCCCGACACATCGCCCCGCCAACTCACCGCCGGATAGAATGTTGAGCCCCAGTGCCGGTGCCGCGGCGAATCAACGGGGACGAGATCGGTTGGTAGCAGCAAACTCGTGGACAGTGCTTTCGGATCAGGCAACAAACGCCTCGATGCGCGAGGCAGCAGCGAAGTTAGGGTCAACCTCATCCTCGAATTAAGAACTCTTGCGAAGCTCGTCGATCGCCTTGCGCTCGACCATTCGCCAATGCTTCCAATCCGCCGCCGGCAAGCCGGTCTCATGAAGCTTGGCCCTCGCCCGGCCGAGCGCCGCGGAAAGATGCTGGCGAAAGTCGTAGTCGCTGCGGTGAGCGCCGCGCTCGAGTGCGGCGAGATCGGAATGAGCGCCGTAGACCGGCGCCGGCTCCGTCGGATCAGCCGACGCCGATGGCGGAGCCTCAGCCAAAGGCTGCGCAGCGGGAATGGCCGGCGCAGCTGCCGATGGCAGTTCATCGATCATGGCAAGCCAATGTGGGCTGACCTTGAGAGCGTTCGCCAAGCCCTCGACCTCGCGCCAATCTGCATCGGCATAACCCGCTTCCAAGCGCGAGAGCCGGCTGCCGCTGCAGTCCTTGAGCCCGTTTGCTTGAACCCGCTTGGCTAAGCCAGCCTGCGAAAGCGCCGGAGCAACACTGCGACGCGCCTCGACCAGGCGTTCAGCGATGCGAAATTTCCTAGTTGGGGTGACCACGTCTTGCTTCAAAAACACCGTGTTTGAAATCAGGTAAAATGATGTGCGTAGAGGCGCGCCAAAATGCAAGAATTTCAAAGCTCTCCCCTCACCAAAACACTCCGCCGTACGCCCCGCCACCCATCAGCTCCGAGTTGGGCGGGCACAAGGTGCGCCCAACTCCCCTGCCCGCTCGATCGATCCCAACCCGATCCGATTGCCCCGCTTTCGCCCCGGGCGAGCCGTCCACAACGATGGCAATGCACGGGCTCGGACCTGCGGTGTCTCGGCGCGCACAATCAAACGGCACCGCCGACGCAACGCCCACCAACCGAGAGCAGATACTTCACGCACGGGCGGATCCATGCGCCCGGTTTCGATTACCCGGCCGGTTACGAGCCTCGCTGAATCGCCGGTGGCATGCAAGAGGTCGATTACGACGGATCTTCCGGGAACGGCGGGGTCTGCTCCCCCGACCAGATGACCGAAAGACGATATCCAGCGCGCGTAAACGCCATATACAGGCGCGCCGTATTGTCCTGCCGCATCTGACGATGCTCTTCAGCCATTCTAGCGTCGAGTTCAGACTCCAGCAAGGTACGTGCTCCGAGGACAATCACGTACGGCGCCTCCAGCCCCGTAGCCGAATCAACGGTGCATACGCGTACTTCTCGCGGGTCACATGCGCTACGCGCGAGCTGCGCCGACCAGCGGCAAGCCGCCATTTGTCCTGCATTCTGCAATGATTGCACCAGCGGAGCTACGGCTCGATTGTCGCAAGGGATCACCAAGATCTGGCTCGGCTGGGTGCCGGACGTGACCAGCAATTGCACGAGTTCAACCGTCTTGCCTTCTTCATGGTGCAAGCGATCGCTCCTGATAACCTCTGGCCAAACTCCGTCATCGTTGCCGACAATGTCCTCGTCACGAGGCAGTTCATTTTCGGCGTCGGCTGCCATCCTTGATTCGTGAAATGTGCGTGCGAATCGCAAAATTGCGCGCGTGCTGCGGTACGGTTTTGTGAGCCTCGTTTGATTCTTCGGTGGTATCTCAAGTTCAGCGCGCTCCCACGGCCGCCGACGCTGCAAGAAGCCTTGCGTATGATCGGCCGCGATGACCAGGACACCTTCATCGTCGATGGCATGTCGAAGAACCCCGACCAACGACGGCGGCAGAAATTGTCCTTCGTCGACAACGACCATGTCTCTTTTCTCCGGTTGCAGCTCTCCGGCGCGGACCCGTTTGAAGAGCTCAAGCTGAAGGGTTGGATAGTCGTACCGGCCGAGTCGGTGAAGCGCCGCCTTATACCGCTCAAAGCGCTCCCATACCGCTTCGCGCTGAGCCGGCTGCAACGCCCTTTGTCTGCCTTGCCTCCTAAACTCCAGGTACTGCTCCCGGCTTTCTATAATATTGTCCTGTATATACGCATACTCCTCGCCGTGGAAACGAATGGCCTCCGCCGAAGGCGTACTTTCTATGCTTCTCGCGATTAGCCCATCTCGCTCACCATACACGACGGGGCTAGACCATCCGCCAGACCATTCCCAGCACCAACTGAGAAACGTTCTTGTCTCGCACAAGTGCTGCCCGTGACTCTGAGCAAGTACCCGCAGTCGCTCCTCGAGATCATGCACGAGGGGCCGATTATGGGTAAGCACCAGCGGGCGAACGCCGGATCGAACCTGGCACTCCAAAACGGCCCGGATAAGCAGAAGGAGCGTCTTCCCGCATCCGGCCGGGCCTTTGAGCAGATACCGCCCACCAGTCCGCGCAAACTGGTCGACTTCCTCGGGCACTTGTAACTGCGCTCGCAACCAGTCCTCTTGCACGGTGTCGAGAAAGCGCAGTCTCGTCGGACACGACGCCGCTTTGGCCGGAACAAGCGCAGGCACGATGGTGGACTGCGGCGCGATACACGCGCGGGCGTCCGCGATTCGACCCTCGGCAGGCAGCAACGATGTGCAGAATTCATCGAGTTGCGGCTGGTCGATACGATCCACATCCAAAACGCCGATCCCGAGCGCGCCGATGGTCTGGATGAACGAGAACCGCACCTCATCCTCCGCAGCGTTCGTGAGAATCAGCACGCGCGCTGCTTCAATACCAGGTAGTGGATCCCTGAGCGACTCAACCGCGCGATATAGACGCTTCAATGCGCGCGAGTCCGACTCTTCCGGAGGTTTCCCGAGAACGAATGCGTCGAGAAGGTCAGCAGAGGCTCCGGTAGCTGAAACGAACAGCAACTTCTGCTCAGGCGAAACGACTAACAGATCGGGGTGTACAGCGCCAAACTCCGGCCAACCCACGTAGATGTCCCAACCATCAGGGAGCGACATCAATGCCTCGACCGCCTTGGAAATCTCTACAGGCAGGTGGGTACCTGTGCTATGTACCTTGGCCATGCGATATTCAGTCAATGACTCCTCTCGCGCATCCCGAAAGGAACTCGGCGAAAAGTCCAGCCTCGGGGATTTCGTTCGGAAACCGACTTACCCACGCATCGCTCCCAACGATAATGAGCTTCGCCTTGGGTCGGGTGATCGCGACATTGAGTCGCTGAGGCTGAAAGAGGAAGTCCGCGAGCTTTCGTGCAAAGTCAGCTTCTGAAGTCGTGAGCGACACGATGATCACATCTCGCTCCTGGCCTTGCATCCGCTCGACGGTGTCAGCGACAAGCTCATTCAGCTGGCTTTCGGCGATCCCTGTTTCTTGTAGCGCATTCCGCAGGAGTCGGGCCTGTCGGCGATACGGAACAACGACACCCACTTCTTTTAATGCGAGTCCTGCTCCGTGGACGGCTTGGATGATCCTTACGATGGCCACAACCTCGTCCGCAGACCAGCTCGTACAACCTGAATGCTGGATCCGAACAAACACGGCGGCCGGTTCTGGCGAAAGTATTGACTCGTATCCTTCAGGAACGGAGGGCAGGGACAAGCGCCTGTCTCTCACAGACAGTGCGCTCACAAGCTGATTGCGGTAGAATGTTTTGCTTGGCCACGCCGAAAGCGGCGCAGGAAGCCGGTATGTCTCGGTGAGCATGGTGTTATACCCGCCACGCTTCAGTACGCCAAACACTGACGCGTTGATCGCGTCCTTTGCCTCCATAGAGAGTACAACCGGAGGCATCTGCTGTTCATCGCCGAAGAATACCCATCGCCTCCCAGCGAGCATAGCCATGACAGCGAGCGGTAGCGTCATCTGCGACGCTTCATCGACGATGACCCAGTCAAACTCGATGCTGCCAACGCGGTTCTTCAAGGCGAACGGCGTCGCTCCGATGACCATGGGCCCAGGCGTATTGACGAATCGAAGCTCCCGTGCCTTGAACGCGTGAGGGATACCGTCCTTCGGCCTCATCGCGGCAACTTTCGCCACACGACCCGGGGCGACGTCGTCCTTCAGGAGACGCTCGAGGGCATTGTCGATCGCTCTGTGAGTGAAGCTCGTCACGAAGATGGCAGCTTGCGGAGTCTGCGCAAGTATGCGCTGCACCAGAGCAGAGAGCACCTTCGTCTTCCCTGTCCCTGGCGGGCCTTGAATGAGGTAGCAAGGATCAGCTGCACCGGCGTGAATGACTGCCGATCTCTGCTTTGGATTCAGGTCTGAACGGAGGCCACGTTCATCGACCAAATCCTCTGCGGATGCAGTGCTCGGTTCGAGGTCTCCCATGAGTAACGGAACGATTCTGTCCCTGCCGTTTGCTTCCTTCGCCGCACGTTCGAGAGCCGGGTCATAGAACTTCCGCATATCCATCGAACTAGCATCAATGGTAAGTCGAACACTCCCCGGCTTCAGATCGCACTTTTCCGACACAAGTTCCGCCTCCGTGTCGGTGATGCGCGTAATCCTGCCGTCCGCGAGGACGTCTGGCTCCAAGGGGGCATCACGCGTGATTTTTACGCAATCGCCGTCCCGAAAACGTGAGTCGTTCTTCGGGAAAGAGAGCCAGATCCGATACCCTTCAGGCGTACGCTCGACATCCGCGACGGTCACATGCGCGATCGCATCACCTCGGTCTTCACGCTCTGCGATAGGGCCGCTGCACCTTCTTCTCACGTCTGCTTTGCCCTCCTCGTGCTCGCGCTCAATGAACTGAGCCAAATCGTCCAGGAATCGGGTTATGGATTCAGTACACATCCTGTTTAGTATTCACATCCAACGTCTCGTGCGTCTGGGACGCGACTCTTTTCCTGAAGTACTCGGCAGGTCTCTCCGCTCGCCGACACTCCGGTTGCGACACCAGCGACCTTGCGCCGCACCCAGCTTTGCTACCGGCACCGGTGCAGGAAGACGTTTGCGCGATGGTAGGAAAGGTAGTGCCTTTGTCCCGCTGAGAAATCACCGACTTCAAGGGGCCCGCTCGTTGCGGATGCCCATCCGTTCCAGCGAATCCCGGTGTACGACCGGGGAAATCAACAGCCGCCCCGAGTCTTCAAAGGAAATGAATCC
>Ga0066602_10000913_pt1 | contig 21659 bp, 15 predicted proteins | sample Higcelweek5metaG_FD_59481 | JGI IMG/M metagenome (GOLD analysis project Ga0066602, IMG submission 59481) | Freshwater pond sediment microbial communities from the University of Edinburgh, under environmental carbon perturbations - High... | ecosystem: Environmental > Aquatic > Freshwater > Pond...
AGTTAATTTACTTTTAATATTAGGATCTGTTTTTATAGCAGATTGTAGTTGATTTATTTCTTCATCGCTAAAATCTTGACCATATTCTTTCTTTGGAAATACTGTTTTTATTAGTGTAGGATTAGTTGCCCACATTTCTTTAGAACCTACATTACCAGCATATCTTCCTTGAATTTTCTGCCAAGGTACTGAACCTCTTCCTAAATCACTTCCAAAGTTTCCTATTTTAGCAAATAGATTAGGGTCAGCCATTGCATTTTGTAATATCTGATTATATTGACCCATTGTTAATTTAGAAGGATCAATACCTTGTTCACTAGCAAGTTTATTAACTACTTCTTGAATATTAGCATAGTTTTGTGGAGAAGTTGTAGATGCCTTTGCTGTTAATAGTGGATCATTAGAATAATTTATATTTGGCATAGGATTATTTGGGTCAAATCCTTGAACGGCATTTAATTTATTTTTAGTCATAAAATTTCTAGAATTTCCTAAAAGATTAGGTACATTCATAGGTCCACCATTATCAAGGATTAAATTACCTCCATTTTTCATAAAAGTACTCATATCTTTTTGAGCTATAGAATTTTCATTCAAATCTTTCAATTGAGATAATAATATAGCATTACTTTCTCTTGATATTTTATCATGAGGTCTTTCCTTAGTATCTTTATCTAAAAACTTACTAGCTTGTGCATAAGTCTTACCAACTAAAGTTTTAGGTAGATTAGTACCTTCTAACATATCTTTAGTTATCTTCATATCTGGATTATTACTAAATACATAATCTTTAATAGGATCTATTTTACCTTTAGTCTCATTTCTTTCTGTAACATTATTTTGACCATTAGGAGTTACTCCTTGTGGAATACCTTGATTAACATTCTGAGGATTGGAATCATTATGTTCAAATCCTCCATTATAATAAGTTAACATCCCGCCATCATCAAAACCTAGCATTTGGTTTCTATCTTGAATTCCATTAGATAAATTATTAACTTGATTTTGATCTTGGGCATTAGCACCTTGAATTCCTCCAAGAACTGCACCTCCAAGACCTCCTGCTAACATTCCATAACCCCCTAACATACTTAGCATTGAAGCACCTTGCATTGCCCCACTAGCTGCACCACCTAATGTTGTATCTTTAGGAATTAACTTACTGGCCTGACCTGCAACATTACCTAATATTCCACCATCAAAATATGGAATAGTTTTAATCTTCTTATTACCTTTTTTCATATTTAGTTGTCCCCCAAATTCAGACTGTATATCTGTTGTTTTATTTTCATTATTTTGAGCCATGTTATTGAGCATGTACAGTATTTCATCATCCTCATATCCCCATCCTTTTTTTAAATCTTCATAACCAGAAGTAGATTTAACTTTATTAATATCTTCTGGGGTAATGACTTGTCCGGGTTTAAATCCACCTTTAAATCTTAGTTGATTAATTCTGGGATATATTTCTTCTACTTCTCCTTTAGAATTTCCCCAAATATTTTTACCTTTTCCCCACACTTCATCATTAACATATCCTAAATTACTTGGATGTGTCATTTCATGAATGTCTATTTCTTCCTCTACAGGTTTACCTTCTGGAGTTACAAAAAATGTATTATCTTCAGGGTTAAACCTTCCTCTTAAACCTACAGGATTTAAATTATTTGGAGACACTTTTCTAATATTTCTAATATTATTTTTTGCTGCATTTAACATAGAATCTACATCTGATTTATAATTAGAATCATCTATATTATTTGTAGGAAAGTTATACATTAATTTTGTATTTAATCCATATGTGTTAATATCTGGATTATCATATAATGATAGAGTATTAGCTAATTTATTTTTAGTTACTGGATTACTATACCAATCTAACAAGAAATCCTTTTCCTTTTTAGGAATAGGAATACTTTCTAATTGTGTTAATATTTTATTATTTTTCTTCTTACTAGGCATAACTCAGTATTATATCGTGTAAAACTTTCTTATAATTATCTGTATTATCAATAGTTAATTTAATGTAAGCCCATTCCCCCCTCATTCTATCTAAAGAAACTCTAGCATTTTCAGTATCATAAGCTCTTGGAATAACTAAACTCCAATTTCTAAACCTCCTTTTAATATTACTTCCCCAAGTTAAAGTTGTATCTAAACTTTGTTGATAATCTGTTGTAACTTGAATACTCTTCAGAGGTACTGTATATGTATTGGTGTTTTCATCATAAAATACATCAACTGTATTATTACTTACCTCAGCATTAAACTGCAAATTATCAAATCTAGTTTTAGTACCTCCATTTTGTTGAGGATTTGCAAATATTGTAATACTAGAATCATATACTGTCCCATAGAACTTACCATAGTCTCCTATTAAATGTTGATAAATATCTTTACCATTATTAGAAGAATAGATTTTTCCCGGTACTTTTATTAACATTTGTGGTGTGAAAGTATAATAACTTGTAAATGCACTAAGACCTTCATTATACACTAATGTAAATCCCGGAGTACAAAAATAAGCGTCATCATTTACATTATCAAATATGCCTACCAAAGATAATGAATTCTCATAACTTAAAAGCATATTGTTATACATATACACATGAAATCCAGCAGGGTCAGATATACCTTCTACTCCTTTAGTACTAACCCTATTTAAAGTTCTATTAGTAACATCTGGATAATATATATAGTTTGTTGAAGTAAATATACAGTTTGGATTATTACTTCCTGAAGCAGTACTAAGATATTGATAGTTATATAATATCTGCCCTGTCCCTAACTCTACCCCAATACCATCATTAGCTTGTAGGGCTACTCTAGGTTTAACCATTATCACTCCTAAAGCATTATCTTGGAAGAAATATAACTCATCATTATTTCTAATAAGTCTAGTTAATTTACCATACTGACCATTAAGATTTAATTCTTCATTTACTAATGTATCAGTCCAACCATCTACTATTTCTCCCGGAGTTTTAACCTTAGTAGATAATAATCTCACAGAGGATTGTTTAACTTCTTCAAAAGTAAATGGTGTTGCTATATTAACATCTGATATAGGTTCTTGAGAATAAACTCTATTATAATTATGATACTCATCAAAACTAGGATGAAATGAATTATCCCAAGAACTTAATGAGTAGTCATTCCTACAACTACTATTAATACTTGATTCAACAGGGAACTCTACTATCTCACACATTACAGTATACTTATTATTCTGTACTTGTGCTATATTAGGAATAATCCTTTGAAATTTAAAATTACCAACAAATATATCACCAGCTTTTAATATAGATTGAGTACTAGTTGTATCAGTAGCAGATATACTTTCAAATTTACCTATTCTAAGATACCTATTTCTACTTCTAGATTCATAGGTATTACCGCCATATTGATTAGTAAGAGTCCTTCTTACTTCTACTAAAGCTGTAGAGTCTGTATTATATATTCCAGCAGTAGTTAAAATACTTTCTAATGTTGCTTGAGTACTATCTACTATATTTAAGCAGTTAGCTCCTATGCTATTAACAGATAATATAGGAGATTGTGTCTCTTTATAATCACCTTTATTTTCATCTGTTATTAAAGTAAACAAATGATTATGAAATGTATATTTATCCTCAGATACTACTCCTTGATAAATCTGACTAGATTCACCCTTACCTATAACTTCTGGATTACCTAAGATACTTCTTTGATAATAACTAGGAGTATATGTAGTATTTAGTGTATATTTTCTGTAATATTGATATAGGTTTTGTCTAGGACTTCTACCTCCACTAGTACCTATTAATCCTGATTTATGAAGACTACTATAAGTTTCCCCACCAGATCTCTTTTCAGCAGTATTAAATAAATGAAAATGTTTAAAAGCTCTTATACTTGCTATAACTTCTCCTATTATAACTGATTTCTTAGTTCTGGTTAATAAGCTAGTAATAGCTTCTACTGCATTTGTAGTTGTAGTTTTAAGAACTTCTAATATATCATTTAATACATTACCCCTCAAATCCGGTTGCACATAATCTGCATCATATAAGTAGTATACATCATCTGCTGTTGCAACCTGTTTACCCCATACTCCACAATCTTCTAAGGTGTTATCTAATTTACCTACTATAGTATATTGTAGGTTGTTTCCAAATATAGGATTAACAAATATTAGTTCTGGGCTATACATTTGAAACATTTCTGTAAACTGATATGTTTCATGAGATGTTAATTCATTTTCTATTTTCTTTTTAAAGATCTCTGGAAAAGGAAAGTTAGCATTTTGATAATGATAGTTTATAATAGTAATAGCATTACCATCTGGTCCTATAGGTATTTCTATATCACCAGATAATTCTCCCCCCATAATAGGATAAGATATAATATTACCATTTTTAATAGCATTTATCTTAGGGGTATAAGTTTGTCCCCACATAGCATCTATAAAGCCATTTAAAGGAAAAGGAGGTACTTCTGTAATAGTAGTAACAGTATCATCTTTTAAATCCTGCATATTTCTCATAAAAGGAGAAGGCATCTTAATATAGTACTTATCAGAATCATCAACTTTAGTAAGTCCTACTGTATTATAAACTTCTTGTCCATCATCTGTTATACAAGATGCCACTGGAGGATCTTGACCTACTATATCAACATCATATTCTTGAAATATACAAGGATTAATGATACCTTGAGTTATTACAGTTTTATCTGCATCAGTTCTTTCTACTCTAAGAAGTCTCCAACCTACTACTCCTAGATTATATAATACCTTTACATTATTTAATGTAACATCTATTCTATTTATTAAATTAGGATTTAAATTACCATCGGGAATTACTAAGTCACATATCCATTTAGGAGGAGTATATTGCCCCCTATTATTATAAAATTCTATAGCAAACCTATACACTTCTCTAGATTTCAGTAGTTGAGTAGTTTCAGTGCTAGAAGTTTGATTTATAATTAGTTCTATATTAGAACCAGTAGCCCCATAAATTCCAGCCTCCTGTTGCTGAGAATGATCCCTATAAACATAAATATTTTCTTTATTTAAAGCATCAAATTCTACTACAGTAGTCACAATACTATAAACTTTAACACTTCTTACTCCAATAGTAACATCAGTCCCATCATTACCAGCATAAGTAAATATAATACCATAATCAGTACCATAAGTGCCTATATTACTAGTTAGTATATAAGTTTCCGGATATACATCTCCATTATTGACCTGAAACTTATTATAAACATATTCTGCTATATTTACTTCATTATAATCTATTAATTGTGGAGATTCATAAATAGTCTGTATACCATCTATAACAAAATCTATCTCTACTATATAATTTCCTTTTGCTAAAGATTCAAATTTAATTCCCGGGTAATAAATATTTTTAAAAGGAAGTTCACTTAATTCATCTGTAAAATATACAGCAGTATTTGATTTAGTATATGTGGTTGAATATGTTTTTTCAACTGTAGAAGTAATTAAATCATTAATACAATCATGAGTATATTCTATGTGATTACCATTACTAACATAAACTATATTCCCATTAACAAGCTGTATATCTTTATATGTGCCATCCTTATTTTTTATCTTTGTAATATGTTTTCCATCATTAGGAAATCTATAAGCTCTTGTATCATAAACTTCAATAGGTACATCAAAAAAGTTTTCTTTAATATCTCCTAATATTAAATAATTAAATTTACTTGCTATATGAGCAGGTATAATATTTTCCCCTCCTAGAAATAATAATTCTTTCTCAGATAATCCATAAATAGTAGTTCCATCATCAACAAACCTTACTGTAGTAGAGACCTCACCTGTTTTACTAATAGATTCCTCTGATATAAGAGAAATAACAGGACTTTGATTGTAGGAGGTATATTTTATACTATAAAGTCTAATAATGTCAAATTTCGTATCTACATTGTCTATCTTTATGTGATTAATCTGCCCAACTATTTCATTGACATCCCCCCCACCAATTTGTTTCTTTAAAGGAATTAATTCTGACCTTGGACTAACTTTAGTTTGAGCACCATTTTTAATTACTAAATTATAGCAATATTGAATCATTCCAGCAGTATGTAATCCTCCCCAAGATATAGATTCTAATTCTGGACTAGATACTATAAAAGATGGGCATACATCTAATAAAGATATATCTGTTACTGGGTTAAGTATATTAATATATCTCAGTGGATTAACACCATCTGCCCAATATACTTTTAATATGTTTTCATTCTCATAAAAAACTTCTGTAGATATAAAAGTATTTAATTGAAAATTTAAGTTACCTCCAATTAAAGTCTTTTGTACATAAGAAACTGTACTTGTATCAACTCTTCTAATCTCCTGATAAGTTGAGGAATAATAAACAAAGAATATAATATATTTATCAATAACACAACTTTGCAAGGCTTGTGCTGGAGTACTATAATGATCTGCTAGAGTAAATATTAAGGTGTTACCTTTCTCTGGTGTTAAAGCTAATGTAGTTTCTTCATCAGTAGATAATATTCTAACATTTTGTCCGTCATAGTAATATTTAGGATTCTTCTTAGACTTGGCTAAGTCTTTAGTCATTCCCTCATAACTGTATACCTGTTCTCCCATTATATTCTCCTATATTCTTTAGAAGTAGCATATCTGTAATCAGTTTCATGTACATTCTTTAGAAGTACTAATCTTGATACAGCATTTTTAACTGATTCTAATTTATCTAAGTTTTCAAACTGTCTTTGTGCTTGAGCTTGCCCTACATTCCAATTATAATCCACTTCCATACTTTCAACTTTATCTCTGGTAACTTCATCCATATCATAAAGTATTTTTAAATATTGAAGTTTAATATAACTCTCTACTGCACGTATAATAAATATATTATCTGGAATCATTATATAATTATCACTATCTAATGGAAGTGCTTTATAAGCTACTTCTATAACACCAGATTCAATTCCTGTATATAAATAATCTCCTTCTACTCTATAGTCTAATTCAACTTCTCTTTGATCCATATTAGCTTGTCTGAGAGGATATCCTTTTAAGTATGGATCTGAAGTAGTCTTCATAGCTTTCCTTTGAGGAAGTCCATCTCCATCAGTAGTAAGATTAATCTTAGTTATTGTTACATAGTCATAAGGAAGTAAACATCTATAGTCTTCTACATGAATAACTTTAGTTTTTTGTACAAAGAATTCTGGAACTTCTATTAGATTAATAATATCAATAGCCCATAATATAGCAGAATCAAATCTGAGACTGTTATATAAAGGACTCATCATAATCCTATCAATAACTGCTTTGAGTGATATAAATTTTAGTTCCATTTTTTCTGTGCTTTAAAGTTTGGGTTTTCTCTTATTACTTCCCTTAAATAATGTTTTAATTCTCTATTTACATTTAATGTATAAATAGATTTATTTCTATAGACTGCTAATTTCTTAATATAAACAAAGTTAAATATATAAGGGTCTTCATGTCTTACAAATAAACCATCTATCCTAGTCTGCGGGTCTTTTTCCCACATATCTAAACTAGCTTTATAATTAACAGGTCTATTAGTTTGTAATGCTCCATCAACTATTTTAACATAAGTATTTTTTTGAATAATACAAATAGATCCTAATCTATAAGGAAGTTTATATTCATAATCAAAAGAACATATTAAAGGATATAGTCCTTTATTAAAGGTATATATAACATCCCTAAACTTGTCTCTGGATAATTTACCTCCTCTTTTCTTATAATTCCTGTAATAGTCTTTTAGACCATAATCACATTTAACCCTATGATTTCTTTTTTCTTTAAGATTCAGTCGCATTGTTATCTTCATCAATAGGTACTTTCATCTTTTCTATAAGTTGCTTAACAACAAAATCTCCTATAAGAGTTGCCATATCAGCATCTACAGGATATTCTACATCTAAGAAGTTTACATTAGGATCATATGAAGTAGATAACATCCAAGCAGCTTCTGGATTATCAAATACTGCAAATAACCTAACATTACTTAACAACTTATATCTATTAGCAAGTCCCTTTAGTTTTAATTTATAATCGTATCCTAGAGATACATATACTACATCAGGTAGCAATCTATTGTACCCCACATAAGGAAATCTATCTATATCTATTAATATAAATCTAATATCAGTATATGAACCGTTATCTATCTTAATCTTAGAGTTAATTACAGGATTTTCTATTAATGTAGGAATTCTATCTACCGTAGATACAATGGTATCTGTTAAGTTTACATCAAACTCATTATCCCCTTCTAAATCTAAATCTAGGTTAATCTGTTGAAATATTAGAGTTGGTAATAGCTTATTAGCTTTGTTATATCTTTGTTTAATAAACATCTTTCTTGCTTGGTCTATTAAGAATAAGACATGCAAATCTACTACCTCAGTATCATCAGAAAACTGTTGTACTCTTTGTCTAATATCATCTAAAAGTTCACCTTTAGTCATTGCTTTAATTAATTAAAATAAAATAGAGTCTTGAATTATATTCTTTTTATCTAGTTTATAAATATCTATACCTACTCCGGGTTCAGTTAGCCCAAAGTTTGACATAATCCACTTACTAGACCCAGCCAGAGAAGGTACTTTTCTATATCTAAATAACTTGGTATTAGTTGTTGCATCTTGGTGCAAGTCAGCACTAATTGTGTGTACAAAGTATTCATATAATTTATATTCTTTAATATATTGATCAATATAGGCTTCAACTTTATCATTAATTGTTAAAGGCCAACCATTCTTCATATCTATATTATCCTTACCATGTGTGTATATAAATGCATGATTTCCTATAATATAGTGGTCTATAACTCTTCTAGCAATAGTAACTTCTACATTTGGAAATTGTGTATTAATCCAAAGTTTCAAAGCTTTAAATAGATATAGATCCATATCTCCACCATGATTAGATTCTCTAACAAAGTGAACTGAGTATTTATCTGCAAAGTTAGATTTGAAAAGTCTTTCTAAAAAAACTTTATTTGTATACAAAGCTACTTCAAAACAATCTGCATTAGACATGTTTTGTGGTAACTTATGAGTTCTTTTAACTGTGTATCCATCTTGACCATCAAATATGTCACCTAAGTAGTCTACATTTATAGTATTAAACTTACCATATTGGGAGACTCTAACGGCAGTATCCATAAGTACACTGTCCATCCTATCTCTGTAAACTTTTTTATCAAAGAAATTTGAATATGTTGCATATGACACATCCATTCCTACGTGAGAATCTGCGATATATATATTTTCACAATAATTAGAACCAATTAAGGTAGGTTTTTTATATTCAGTTTCTACTACTTTTTCTTTTGAACTGAATACTTTATCCAGAATTCCTTCAAAGTCTATATTTTCTGAACTCTTTTTAGTATAGTCATAACTGTATTTCCAATTACCTTCTGAACCCCATTTGGATTTTAATTTACCTTCTTCAATATTTAAAGAATTAAATGCTTTAGGTTCAAACTCAAATTCTATTTTTTCTTCTAAATTTCTAAAAGCAACATCTTTAGGATCATATTGAGTTCCAAATTTATTTATATTTTCTACTTTCTTTCTAGCCTCATCTCTAGCAGCTTTAACTGTAGACTTACTTACTCCCCATTTACTAGCTAGTTGTCCAGCCCCATTTGTCAAATAACTTTGATTCTTAATAAATTTCTGTACTATTTCATCAAACTCCATAATTTATTATTTATGATTTCAGTACAAAGATATTAATTTATTTTAAATAAAAAAAAGGGGAAGTATTAAGTTCCCCTTTGTTTTAGTTATAAAGTTTAGATTATTACATCTATTAGGTATCAGAAGCAACATTCTTCCAGTTAGTATCAGCAGCAAGCTGGATGATATCACCAGTTGTTCCTGAAGTAATTACAACATCTGCAAGGTCATTAAGTTTAAGAGCAGCAAGTTTTGCATTAACCTCAGCAGGAGTATCAATGTTATAAGTCAACTGTATAGCAGCAAGAAATGTAGCAGCATTTCCAGAACTTGTAAATGGAATAAATAAAGTGTGATAATTATTCTCACTATACCCAATCTGGTGAGGAGTATTTCCATCAGTTGCTCTATAAACAAGAGTAAGTACTGTATAACTTGTAGTTTTATCTATAGCTAATACAGGAGTTTCCCCCATCTTTTCAAACCTACCATATGGTCTGTGGATTTTATCCATAGCAACTTCCCAGTTACGCAAGGACTTACCATCCCCCGGATTAATACGTTCCTTAACAAGAGTTACACCAATATCAGTTTTAGCATCACTTGAAGATTTATCAAGCCATTGTGCACCAATATATACTGGAGATTCATATCCAAACTTACGTTGATCATCCTGTACAAGTTCTTTACAGATTACATGTAATCTATGAGAAGTATCAGCTAACTGAACTACTTCAAAGTATTTACATGCCAAAACAGTAGCAGCAGTACCAGCAGTTAATTCACTAGACCAGTCAGTCTTTTCAGTAAAAGATAATGCAAATGATCCATTCTTATTACCATCAATACTAAAATAAGGTTTTGAATCAGCAATAACCCAAATTAACTCATTAGTTGACAAAGCAGCAGCATCAGCAAAAGCATCAGCTTGAGTTTCATAGATCTTAGTATAACCAGCTTTATTATAAACTGTATAACCCGGTCTAGATTCAAAAGTCTTTGCTAAAGATTCTAACAGTGTAATCCCTAACTTTGCAGAGATTGTGGCTGAAGTATCACCTGATATAAAAGTTTCAGCTACAACCCTATTTAGACGTTGATGCCAAGAACTAGTTCCAAATCCATAAACCTGAGTCATTACTTCAAGAGTATCACCAGCAGCCATTCCAGAAATAACTACATCAAAGTAGCTATATGTTGGGATTGGAGTGATAGCAGTTGCTACAGTAGCAGACTTGATATTAAATGGATTAATAGTATTGCTTCGTAGATATGTTCCATCTACATTTTTATAAGCAATAAAGAAATTCTCTCCGTAAGCTGGTACAGCAGCACCATTCTCAGCTAGAATTTGTACCTCTTTTGCAGAGGCTGTGGCAATAAATGTGGCAGCAGTTGTTTCACTAGCAATACCACCCGCAACAAACATAGTTTGTTTTACATCTGGAATAACATACATTTTATTAAATGTGTTAAATTAATACTAAAAATTAATTCTCTTTATTTGTAACAGCCATCTTAGTTTGCAATCTCTGAGGTTCATAAGCCTCAATTGCTAACATAACAGCTCTTTTAATTATTGTTTCATGAAGTTCACTAGTAATTTCTGGTAGAGATACAGTAGTTAAACCATCTATAGTATAACCTCCTGTTAACTCTTCTAAAATAATAGGTCTTGGTTGTTTAAGATATCTTAATTGATATTTAACTGGAGTACCTATACATAGTATTTCTACAATATGTTTCTCTGTAGTACTAACAGTATCTTTAACATCTAATCTCCAAGATTCCAATGAACTAGGTCTACGAAACCTATTACCAATCTGAATATTATACTCATCTATAGTCCTAGGAATAACTTTTGTACTTAGAGTAGGAGTACTATAAACTCTCTCCTGAAGTATATACCATACATCTGTAGGTAATTCAAATATCTTACTATAAGTACTTATCTTAATACCTGTAAAAGTTGCATCAAAGGAAGGGTCATAATTAATATACTTGTTTATAATAAGTCTATCAAGTTCTCTCCGTCTCTTCTCATTTGCATCTACTTCTGTTGCTAACTCTTTGATAATTTCTTTCTGTGCTTGAGTAAGCCATAGGGATTTCTCATACATTTCCAATCCCGGAGCTGTCTTACTAGCATTGTCATATAATTGATCAAATTTGTTATTTATCTCAGAAGCTGTCATTACAAACTATCTTTATACTTTTTAAAAGCTGCCTCTATTTCAAATTTTAGAGTTTGTTTAGATGGATTAAGAATATAATTAGTAGCATCTACTATAGTACCTTCATCACCATCTTTAAATAATTTCTCTGTTTGATTCTCTCTAATATACCAGAAACCATCATTCTTTTTAACTATAACACCTGCCATCCATGCAGCAAATATTAAAGCTCTTGTTTTTAAGTCAGGTTGTTCTGTTTGTACAATAAATGTAGCTGCATCATTATCAAGAATAGGTTCAAACATTCCTGTCAAATCATCACTGGTAATTTTATCATATTCATAAGCTTTATTCTTGATTAAGAAATAAATATATAATAAAATTTCCTTGTTAACCTTCTCATACTGTCCATAAATTCTCCAAGCTTCTTGTTTATTCTTACCAGATTTAACTCGTGAACTAAGTTGTAATTCAGGGTTAATCATCCTCCATCTCACCTCCCTAGGCTTAGCTTTCTCTTCTTCTGGAGTAGCAGCTACTTTAGGCCACCAAGCTAATGCTTTCCATTGTATATATTGAATAGGATCTGATAAATCTAATTCAAAACTCCTAGTAGTTAATACAGGAAGTTCAAATGTATCCCAATAACTTTTCTTATTTGGGTCCTCATTAAAAGTTAAATCTGCTCCTATTTTCCAAGAAAGAAATTGGATTTCTTCTGGACTTAAAAATGCCACTCTTTTACCAAACTTATAGGGTAGAGGTAGTTTATGTTTTGCCTCAGCATGCATACCATCCTTAGCAGGACTATTTGGTACATTAAATATAGTATCAAATTTTGGTATATACTCTACTCTTATCTTTTGATTTATTAAACAATTTTTTCTTTCTAATACTTCTTCCATCTTCTTCTTCTTAAAATTAAAAATAAATAGGAGAGGGCACTTACACCCTCATCCTATTTTATAATAAATTAATATTAATAATCTAACTCACTTGGTAAGATTGTTACAGTACGGAGTGAATCTTTAATTACAATACCACCACGTCTAACACGACCATAACCATATTTGTCATTAGGATCTCCACCGGGACCTTGTTTACCAGTCCAAGGATTAATAAATCCTGATCCATAATAACTCCAACGTCCCATTTCCCAACCATTGATTTCAACAAGTTGAATATTAGGATCACCATCACTATTCTTTCCTACCCAGTCAATATCATAACGATATGAGAATGCAGGACCTTTCATGATGTTACCATCTTTCATGATAGTATGACGTTTATCATCATCATAAGCTGGATCAGTTTCCAGACGTATTACTACACCATTAGCACCACGATACTCAACAATTTGTGCCCCAAAAGCAAATGCATTTTCATGCAAAGGAGAAGTTACTTTCTCAATAGTTTTTGGGTTAAAGTTGTTATAAGCAGCACCATTAAATGCCCAAGTACTAAGTTTCTCAGAAGCAGCATTACTAAACTGTAGTGCACCCCTTTCACCAGTACGCATAATAAATACACGTTGATCAAGTGGAAGTGTATTAACACTCAACTGGAATAATGCTTCCTCAATAAGGTTAATACTGAATGTATCATATACAATTATATGACCAACATCTTTTTGTTCAAAAAATCCAGCACCTTCTCTACGTACATTACCAGACTGACCTTTATCATGGTAGTTACCAGCTTCATCCCTATTGCTCCGACCATACAGAATAAGTTTATTAAACTCTTGTTCAAACTCACGTTCAAACTTCCACTGTACCATAGGCATAGACATTACAAATTCCTTCATAGTATTACCCTCTTTGTAAGGAATAGGAGTATAGAGTTTCCTATTAAATTCACGTCCCATAACACTATAATCCTTACGAATCATACTTACAGTATTTTTCAAAGCAGCAGTTCCTGCAAAGTTTAAGATACCATTAGGGCCATGATTTTCTAGTTCTACAGTATAGTATTCATACTTGAATAGTTTACCCCCAACTAACTCTTCTCCGGGGATACCATAGTTATGATTTTCACCAGTTACTTTACAAGTATGTACAGAAAGAGTTCCATCCATTTCCTGATCAAGTAGTTCAATACGATACTTTTCATTCTTTTCTCCAACTATAATACCTCTAGTAGGAAACCATTTAAAAGGAAAGTACAATTTAAAAGTTGCACCACCAGCACCAACGTTGGTTGTAGAAGTAGTAACTAAACTATTGTTACCAGCAGTTGCCTTAACTAACGGAACATTGATATAATCAGATCCCATTACTTCCCAATAGTACTCTTCATTATGATCCTCTATCTTTAGAGTAGGAAGACCTTGAAGCCATGTACTAAAAGTTGACATATTTGTTGCTAACAAGGGTTGAATTACCTTGCTTATCTTCTGTGGTTTTTGTGAGGCAAGCTCGTTAAAAAACACATCATTAATTTCACCAGCGAAGGCACTAGGCTCATACATCTGGTACTTTCGTAAAGTTGCCATTTATTTAATTTAATTTAAATTTTATTCTCCAAATTCTACATTATCTAAGAAAGCTAAATCATCAAGTCCTGTCCTTTGAAATTCTTTAAAATCAGTAGACCTAATAGATTCCTCTAACTGTTTTTCTGTAGCAGACTTAACTTTCTTGGTACTAAACATATCATGCTTCTTAAACTTATCAGTTACCATGATATAATATCCCAATATAGCCTTATCTTCTATGGTAGCATTTGCTAAAAAATCCTCTACAATATCCAAAGGTCTTGTAAATTCTTTACCATCTGCCCCAATGTATTTTTTAGTACTAACAGGTTTTGTTAACTTATCATACAACTCATCTTTAGTTTTCTTCTGAATATTTAATCCCGGAATAATTTCTTTAGTTGTATTAATAAAAGTTTGTAATTTCTTTAAGTTTTCTTTAGCAGCCTCTTCTTCAGCCTTCTTAGTATTTACAAAACTTTCCTGTTGTTTCTGAAAATTAATCTCTTCAATAGCTTTAATCTCCTTTAAAGCATCTTTAGACTCATCAATATCATCACCTGCTGCTACTATTCTCTTAATAGTTTTATCAATCTTAGCTTGATCAAATCCTTTAAGTTCATAATATTTTGATAGAATACCTTTACGTAATTCTATACCACTCTCTTCCTCATCTTCTAAATCTTCATCTGTAATATTAGTTACAGACTGTTGAAATGTTTCATGTTGAATAATAGCATCTTCAGGAACTCCACCTTCTATCCATTCTAGAACCTTTTTCTGTCTTGGACTAAGTTGAGCTAATTCCCTTTCTCTTATAGTCTGATTCAATAGATCATCTATATCATCAAAACTATTTATCTCCTTATCCTCTGCAAGTTTAAAATAACCCCTCTCCTCTAATAGTTTTGCAAAAGGAAGAAGTGGAGACTTTTCAATATTTTTAGAACTTTTAGTATTAGAAGGAGGGGTTTGAATTTCTTCTTCAATTATTACTTTATCTTCCTCTTTAGGAATTGGATTTACTTTCTCTTCCTTATGAGTATCTTCAGGAATTTCTTCTTGTAAGAAGTTATCATAAGGACTAATTAAATTTTCTAAGGCATTACCCCCAAAAACATCCATGTTAAAATCTGCCATGTTTTATACTACAAATTTATATTATTTATATTTAAAAAACAAGGGGTTTATACTTATAAAAAGTATAAATACCCCATTGATCATAACTAAAACCTTCGGAAGGAATATTAATATTTATTTTTTCAGGTCTTAGCATAAAGGAAGTATTATAGAAACATATCTATAATAGGGATAACCCTATCATCCCATTTAGTAGGTGTGGCTTCTGCAATAGTCTTTAAAATAACCATAGCAGACTCTTTAGCTTCATCTGTTGTAACAGTTACATCTCCGATACTATTAATAGTTGCTGATACAATGTCAATAATTTCATCAACATTATCAAGGATTTCATCATCTTTAAGAGTCTTCGTGCTTCTAATAGTATAATTAATAAGCTTCAAAGCGGATTTACCAACTTCAGACTCTAAATAAACTTTCATTTTTTCACTAATTTCTGACATAAATTTTAATTATTAATTAATAAATTATTTTGTTACTTTTTTTATTATATTTGATATAGTGGTTACAATACCTTTACTTCCATTTTTAGAAGTATCTGTTTGAGCAACCCCAGCAATAGTTCCACTAACCAAAGTTATAGAACCTATCCACCATAAGGCAGTAGTAGTAAATACTATTGGACATATTGGACTAGTTAATACTCCACCAACTACTGCAATAACAGAAGCTACACCTTTAACTATCTTTGCAGTTTTAGACATATTTTCATTAGAAAAAGTTGTTTTAACTTTCTCCCAAAAACTTTTTTGTGTTTGCAATGTATCTTCCATATCTACTTTAAATTTAATTCTCCTGTAGAGAATAGTTCATATTCAACCCTTCTTCTCTTAATAAGTCCTTTTAATTTAACTCCCAAACTCTTTATATAATTACCTTCCCACCACAGTTTTATTGTAGTGGAATCTAATGGATAATTATTTATAAGATTATATAGAGTCTCTGAAATTCCACAATTAAAAGTATGACTTAACAAAGCATCAAATTGAGATTGATTTAATTTAACTTTTAGATTCTTATTTACTAAAACTTCTCTTTTTTCAATATCTTGTTTTAGTAAAATTTCTGCTTGTTCTAAAGTTAAATCTGGATATAATTCACAAGCTCTTTCATATCCATTAGGAGTACTTGCAGTAATAAACTTATTAGTTAATGGATCTACTATAGCATGACCCCACCCTATTGTCCAAATATCAGAAGGACAAAGCTTTGGTTGTAATCCTATCTTAGATAAATTACCATCATGTAAAGATTCAAAAAATTTAATAAGTTCTATTGCTACAGCGCTTGCTTTCATATTACTCCTTTTTTACTAGTTCAACATCTTCTTTAACTTCCTGAGACTTCTTTAAACATCCCTGCAAGTATATAAACTCTTGCATAGCAGGTGTACCTTTTAATTCTTCTAACCTATTTAAAATATAGGCTTTATCAATTTGTACTGTATCCATTTCCTCCTTATTTAGTTATTATATGTATTAATTTCAGCAAAATTACAATATATATTTTACATTTCCAAATTTAAAATTTATACCATGTTAATTGTAAATGTATAGGAGTTAAAGTATAACTATCAGGATGACCGCCTATAAGTAAAGTATCATTATCTATAATAGATTCTACATCATAACTATTTATCATGTATTTAGTAACTATACAAGTTGTATCAAAATTTAACATTTTTATATAAGATAAACTATGAAGATAATCAAAAACAAATTCTGTTATGAAATTGTTACTATCAATACTTCCATAATTTTCAATATTGCTATATCCATATTTTACAAGATGTTCATCTGTATAATTGAATTTCAAGTTGAAAGTTCCATTATTTTCAAATATATTAGATGTATAATTAGAATTCCTACCTCCAACACGTCTGGTAGTACCACTCATTAAAAAATAATCATTATTTAATTGACAAATCATTTTCGCATAAGGAAATATGTTATCATTATTACCACTACATATAATTAATTCGCCAGTCATATACGATACTATATTTGATGGCCAACCATTGTTACTACTAGGATAATCTAACCAATCAAGTTCAGGATTAATATGTCCTAAAGGTTCACTATCCCACATCCTTACATATCCCGAACCTAATTCAGATATTAAAGATATATTATCATTATAAGAAGGATTATAAATAACTGGATAAATATAACCATCAAAATTGTATTTAACGGGTAATAAATAATTCATATACAAATTGATAGTAGCACCTATTTCTGAAAATGGATTAGATATATTTTCAATATAATAATTTGTTTTACTATTATCCGCGTTTATTGAACTATAAATCGTATCTTCAATTTTAATATTGGTAATATCCATAGGTTCATACAAAACTATTTCAAGAAAATTTTCAGTCCAAATAATAAGTTGAATGTTATTTTGGAGTGGTGATAAATTTCCAAAATTAGTATCATCATAATATGGTGCACCATAACCATATATAGGATATTCAGAAGCTGTTAAGTTTTCTCCTACAGTTAATACTCCTTCGTAAGTCCATTCTTCCACAGTATTATATAAGACAGTCCACCCTCTATCAACTAAAATATCTATATTAGCCAAAGTGGTCACATCAGTTATTTTAGGATTACTTCCTTTAATATCTAAGTAACCATTATACATTCCTGATAAAGTCATTGCTTTAACTAAGTTATTAAGGTACTCAACTTGTATATTAGAACTTTTCCACTCAATGTGAGGTTCAGTGTTAGGATCTTCATACTGGGGTTCGCCTATACCATAATAAGTTAGATTATATACACCATTCAAATACAAATTAGGTATAGATATAATTGAAGATAAATCTCCAGTAATACCTGTATTAGCAGCTTTAAATGTATTATCTATATAAGTAATATTTTCTACATTATCTTTTATAGAAACATTATTAGAAATATCTAGTGAATTAAGTCTAGTAGGTATATATGAGAAATCCCATTCAAGACTTCCATAAGATTGCCCTAAACTTGTATTATGTAATGTTATGTCAGAATCTAGCAAGCAATCATTAAAATCTTTTAATGCTACTAAAGCTATACTACCTGATTCCAGACTTACTATTTGTTGTAGATTAGTATTATAATTACTCTTCCTTATATATAGAGTAATTTCCATTCTTGCTAATGGAATATCCCCATCATAGGTTAATGCTAAAGTTTCATTTTCTATACTCTGTCCAGTATAATCTTCTTCAGCAGACATATAGTAATCATCATCATCTACTACATTTCTACCTGTATTATTATCAAATATATATTTTACATTAACTCTTTCAACTGTAGTTAATACTTTTTGTCCACCAAAAACATCTTTATTACTTAAATATTTTAATAGTTCTAAATTAACAGTTACATTTGTTGAGTATGGATTAGAGGTATCAAAATAGAGAGTAAATAATTTTGTAGATACCCAATCACTCATCCAAGTAAATTTAGGGGTTATTTGATTACTTTCTGTAAGCATATTAGTAGCATTTCTACCAGATGTTCCTACTATTTGTCTTGGAAGATTCTGTAATTTACAATGAGTAATATATCCACTAAAATCAGAACTAAATTCAAATTTTAATATCTTCTCTGGAGTATTTACTACTTCTAGTACTATAAAGTAATTACCACTATTTAAAAACTCTATTTTATCTGTAGAGTAACTAATACCATAATCTCCTGCATAAGTAGAAAAATAATTTACTTTATCCCCATATCCACCATCTATAGGTACTCTATCAAAGTTATCAGTTAGAAATCCATCATCTGGACACAATTGATATAAATAGGTCATTGTTTGAAAGTTATTAGAAGTATTTAAATAGATATTTCCTGCTGATTTATTTATACCTATTTGTAATATATAATAGGATTTGGCAGAGTTATTAGAAGGTATTAACCTCGAAATACTTTGTTGTAAATAAGTAGTAGCTGCTACTTCATCATTTTTAACTGCTACTCCTTTACCTACAGTTATATCTAAGGAGTGATCCCAAAAACTTCTTAATGTAGTAAGTAATAAATTATTTTCATCTTGCTCAGTCCTAAAATAAGGATTGAATAATACATTAGGAGAAGCTTCTCTCATAAAATAAACTTCATATTCACTAACGGGAATAGAGTCTGTTTGTGTATGTGGTACATAAAATAATTGACTACCTGTAGTTACTAAGTTATTACCCCCATAGTCTTGTAATACAACACTAGGATTAGTATTCCCACTAGTTTCATTAATAGCTGTATTTATAGCAACATTATTATAATCTCCAAATAAGTTAAACCAGTAAGCACTGTTTCTTTCTGTATCTTTTAAATATATAAAATCTGCATATCTAGCATTATTAAAAGATATAGAACTATTCCAATATAATTCTCTTTTACCACTATTATTCATTGAGGTATTTATAGAGAAATTTGGTGTTAAATATTTCTCTGGAGCAATTCTTACTACAAAAGCTGATGTTTTATTGGGATGTAAAGTACAGTTATTAATTGGAACTAATTCTACTTTATATTCTAATATTGGAGGTGGTACTTGTAAATCAAACTGTTGTAGTTGTGCTAAAAAGTCCATATTCAAATATTTACTTCTAACAGAATCATTAGTTGGAAATTCTGATATTAAATTATCTGAACTAAAGGATGTACCATCAAAATTATAGTCTTCTAAAGTATAACTATGAGAATACCCACCTAATGTTATTTCTTTAGTAAAGTATCCATTACTAGTACCAGTAGCCATTATACTTTTATTTCCAAAACTAAATTTATAGTTGGATCTGTTAATATCTTGAAACACATAATTACCAGATACAGTTTCTGCATATTGATATAATGCATCTGTTATTTCAGCTTCTGGATTAGTTAAATCCCAAATCATATCAATAGTTATTACAATACCTGCAATAATAGCTAATTCTGCTAATATTGGACCAAGATAAGCCCAAGCACTTCCTAAGGAATCTACCAGTGGACCACTTAGTAATTTATTACTTAACCAAGTAGATATTTTACTCCATCCCGGCCATTGTATTAAAGTAGTTAATGGACTATTTGGACCACTAAACCAGTTCCATAATTGTGTCCAAAATTGAGGATTAGAAGGACCTAATGTAACTAATAATGCTGATAACTGTTGAAATATTATAGGTAATGCAAATGCCCCTGTTATAGAAGCCCCTGCATCATATTCTTTAGTAACAATTTCTCCATTTTCTGTATATTGTTTAACATATATTAAAGGAGCGTTTGAATCTATTATCCTTGGTGTTACCTTTATACTAAAATTAGGAACTGCGCCAGTATAAACTTCAGAAGAAAAAATGCCATCTGTAAATATACCATAATCTATTCCTACTTTTGTAGCAATAATACTATCAATAAGTTTATTTCCAGAAAACATAGTAGATTGATAACTACTTGCTAGGTTTTTAGAATTGACTACATTATTATTGAGATTTGTATCAGCAGAAGTTTTGTTTGGGAATATAGTAACTGTTGGTACAATACTGTAAGTTTCTAATATAGTATTATCAATATGCTCTATAGAAGATTGATCTATCACATTCTTCCAGTATATATATGGATAACCAGTACCTTCATCTACTTCTTCCCCACCATAATTTCTCCAATGTCCCCAAGATTTAGGATTTCTTATAAATCTATCTTTTTTAGTAGCACCTTCACCATCATCTACAGGACAGTACTCAACATCTATGAAATTATCATTAATACTATTATCTACATCACCATCAGTAAAAAAGTCAGAGGCTTTTCTTCCAGTCTGACTTATAGGTTTAGATGCTTTATCTGTATTAAATATTTCTCTTATCTTAGAAGTAGATACATTAGTAGTAACTACTTTTCCATTAGTACTTCTTCCCATTCATTATAATGTTGAATCTGTGTCAAAAGCTGTTATATCTTGATTTGCACGTAATTCTCCTGCAATATCTAAATTTCCACTAGAGTCTAATCTCATTAATTTTACTCCAGCTTTACTATATACTTCCAATGCTCCCGAAGTTGGTAATTCCACTCTTATAGTTGTAGGTGATAATCTTAATTTTGATTCACCAGATGATGAATTATAAATACTTAACTGATTATTAATACCATCATAAATAACATTACCACCAACTCTTA
>Ga0066602_10000923_pt1 | contig 21404 bp, 27 predicted proteins | sample Higcelweek5metaG_FD_59481 | JGI IMG/M metagenome (GOLD analysis project Ga0066602, IMG submission 59481) | Freshwater pond sediment microbial communities from the University of Edinburgh, under environmental carbon perturbations - High... | ecosystem: Environmental > Aquatic > Freshwater > Pond...
ACCGGCTCCACCAGATAATGCGCGCACATCTGGGCAAAGCGGCGGTTGAATGCCCGCTCCCTACCGAGGAACACCGTGTCCAGGGTCGTCGAGCAGGTGATGACGTCCTTGATCTTCGGATCGGCCTTTAGCGAAGCGTCGGTCGATAGCGTGGTCCAATACTGGTCATAGGCCAGCAGCCCTGGATTGTCGGAGGGAACGTCGTCAGCCAGCATGCGACGCATGGCCACCGACAGGGTCTTCAGCACCTCGCGCTTCTCGGCCACGGCCACCCGCTCGAAGGTCGAAAAGTAGTCCGGATGAACCGGGAACAGCCGGACATATTCGTCCATCTGCTCGTTCATACGGGCGTAGAACTTGGAAAAGCGCGACAGATGGGCGCGAATCTTGGACTGTTGGTCGGCAGCTTTTTGCAGCAGGCGCTCGGCGACCACGTATTTAATGTCGCGCGATGCGATGAGGATCTGATCGAATCGGGCCTGGACTCGGCGGACGGCATCGGCCACATGGGCGAAGCGCGGGTTCTCGAAGACCGTCTCCTGGACGCCGGCGACGAAGCTGAAGCGCAGATCCTTGCAGACTTCGCCGACCTCACGCAGAAAGCCCAGGTCGAGAATGAGTTCCAAGTCTTTGCGGCTGCGCAGGTAGTCGAGAAGCTCGTCGACAACCATGAGCAAGCCGTGATCCGGGTATTCCTCATTGAACACCCGCATCATTTCCTCGAAGGCGCCCTTGTGATTGGTCAGCTTCTCGGCGGAAGGGAAGGTGTAGGTAACACCAAGGTCGGCCAGATGGCCTTCCAGTTCCTGGACGATGATGTCCCGCAGCGACATGCGGGTAGAGCCGATCTCCGTGCGGACGACCTTAAACTTGCCGGACACTGCCGTGGCGGCGTCCCGGACGCTTTTGTCGCGGACCAGGGTGCGCAGGTTGCCGTTCTCTGCCAGCGCGGACACCACGGCCATCAGGTGGGATTTACCGGTGCCGTAGTTGCCGACGACGAGTAGGCCCTTGTTGTCCTGCGGGTTCTCAAATTGCAGGTTGGGAAAGATGATCGTCTTCAGACGATCCGCCATCTCCTCGGAGATGACAAACGTCTCTACCAGGGACTGGGCCTTGTCTGCCTTGTCGGCGTGCCGGAGCTCAATGACCGTTTCGATCGGGTCGAACTGGACCAAATCACCGTACTTCATGCCTGTGCTCTCCCCAACTTACACTGCTTCGTCCAGATGTCCGTTATCGATCCGGAGCACATTGATATCCGCAATAGCGTGGGATTGGTACTCCGCGTGCCACTCCTCCGCATGCTGGAGCCAGCCGTCATGGACCCTTCCAGGCCACGCCGCAACCACGGTCTTGTTTCTTGACAAGTTTTTTAACAATGAGAGCACATCAAGATGTAGGCGCGGACAAAAAAGGATGTCAATTTTGTCAATTATAACAATTTCATCAGATATACTATCAATGATATCGCCAACTATTTTGTGTATTTTTATTTTATGCTGTCGACTTGGAACATCCAATAACGCAGAAGACAGGCTTAGATTTAGATTTATGTTTGGAACATTAAGATGAATATTTATTTTTTCCAAATATAGACTGATATCCTCTGGTTTCGGGCTGACGAGAAACAGCAACCGGAAATAGCTCTTGGTCACCTGCTCGATTGAAAGGAGAACGGTATCGAGATTCTGCATGACTCACCAGTCGCCTCCCCTTGATAGAGGCACAATTGCATTGTTTCGCTCATAGTGTGCTTATCATACCCTGAGAATTCTCGCGACCACGGCATCACAACGTCCCGACTCTCCTCGTATTTCCGGCAGTGCGGCAGACACTCTGACGCGAATTGGATTGGTGATAGTTAATATTTATCATAACCGTCGATCATCCCGATGATTTCCTGCATCTTCTCACGCAAAATCAGAATCTTCATGTTGGCCAGCATCCTTTCCCGCTTCGCCATCACAAGGACAGCGGCCATGACGATTTCAGAATGCTGCATCAAAGTGACGAGATGTTGTGCGCTGGGATGGTGTGTCCCGGCAAACCAGTGCTTAGCGGTCCGCTCACTGGCCCCGGTCCAGCGCATGACCGTTTTGATGGCCTGATGGGTCAAGCCAAGTTCCGCTTTCAAAGCGGCAGCAATCATCGGACCGAAGGTTTCCCCGACAGCTCCATCCTGCACCCGCTGGTGCAATTCCTTGCCCTTTTTCGGCAACATATTTCCGGCTCTCTGCATCTACAGTGAAGGTCAATGGGAAGACGGTGGGGAGTCGCCTGAGCCGTCACCCGATGTCCGGGGGAGCGCGCTTCTTATGCCTCTCTGGCACCGCTGCCGGCTAAGGATGGCCCGTCGTGACAAACGGAAACCGACATCGCAAAAAGAACCTGAATTCAACGCCTGCAAACCCGTTACGCGCTGCCGAATATGTCCGGATGTCGACCGATCATCAGCGCTACTCCACGGAGAACCAGGCTGGGGCGATCCGGCACTACGCCGCTGCGCGGGGTATAGAGATCGTACAGACTTATGCCGATGAAGGAAAAAGCGGTCTCCGGCTGGATGGACGTGATGCCCTGAAGCGGCTGATCGAAGACGTCCAGAATGGCCGGGCTGATTTCCAAGCCGTTCTTGTCTACGACATCAGCCGATGGGGCCGGTTCCAGGACGCCGACGAAAGCGCCTATTATGAATATATCTGCAAGCGCGCCGGCATCACCGTCCAGTATTGTGCCGAACCGTTCGAGAATGATGGCAGCCCGGTCTCCACCATCGTGAAAGGTGTCAAACGGGCCATGGCCGGAGAATACAGCCGGGAACTCTCGGTGAAGGTCTTCACCGGGCAGTGCCGTCTGATCGAGCTTGGCTTCCGGCAGGGCGGCGCTCCCGGCTTTGGATTGCGCCGCATGCTGGTTGACCAGGCTGGCGAGTCGAAGGGCGAACTTACCCGCGGTCAGCATAAGAGCATTCAGACCGACCGTGTCCTGCTGACACGGGGACCGGATGCGGAGGTGGACACCGTCCGGCGCATCTATCACGCCTTTGTCGAAAGACGACAATCCGAGCGGCAGATTGCGGACGATCTCAATGCCGAGGGCATCCTGACCGACCTGGAGCGGACCTGGACTCGCGGTACTGTCCATCAGGTGCTGATCAACGAGAAGTACGTGGGAAATAATGTCTGGAACCGGATTTCCTTCAAACTGAAGAAGAAGCGGGTTCGAAACGGACCAGATATTTGGATCCGGGCCGACAATGTCTTTCCGGCTATCGTGGATCGCCCGCTTTTCGACGCCGCCCAGGCAGTTATCCAGATGCGGTCAGTACGCCTGACGGACACGGAGATGCTCTGCGCACTGCAGGACCTTTTCAGCCGCGAGGGGACATTGTCTGGCCTCATCATCGACGAAGCCGAAGGCTTGCCATCCAGCAGCGCATACCGGTCGCGTTTCGGCAGCCTGCTGCGGGTCTATGAACTGATCGGTTACAGGCCGCGCCGTGACTATCGCTACATCGAAATCAACCGGGCCCTCCGGCAACTTCACCCAGGTATCGTTCAGAACGTCGTTGACGGGCTTGAAAAATGCGGCTGCGTGCTACGACAGGATGCTGACCTGATCATGGTCAATGGCGAATTCTCAATATCCGTGGTGATCTCGCGTTGCCGCCAGATGCCATCCGGAAGTCTGCGCTGGTGGCTGCGCTTCGACACCGGCTTCCAGCCGGATATTACCGTGGCAGTCCGGATGGATGCCGCCAACCAGGTTCCCATGGATTTCTATCTGCTGCCCGGTATCGATATCGCCAGGATGAAGCTGAAGCTGGCGGAAGACAACGGGTTGGCCCTGGACGCCTATCGGTTCGACACCCTTGAGGTGCTCTACGATCTGGCGGCTCCCGTTAATCTCATGGAGGCAGCCTGATGTCAGCGTCACGCCGGCAGCGAATGGAAGTGATCCCCATCGGTGACATCCATATCCTGAATCCCCGTGCCCGCAACAAGCGGCAGCATCGGGAAATCGTCGACAGCATCGACAATGTGGGGCTGAAACGGCCGATTACTGTCCGGCTCAAACCTGGAAGCAATCCACCCCGTTATGAACTTGTCTGCGGCGAGGGGCGGCTTGAAGCCCTTCGCATGCTGGGCGAGACCATGGTCCCCGCCATCGTGATCGAGGCGGCGGAAACAGAATGCCTGGTGATGAGCCTCGTCGAAAATATCGCGCGCCGCCAGCACCGTCCGATCGACCTGATGCAGGAGATCGGGAGCCTCCACAAGCGGGGCTATTCAGATGTAGAAATCGGCAAGAAGATCGGCGTAACCGCAAGCTGGGCCAATATGGTGGTAAAGCTGTTCGAGCGCGGCGAGGAGCGGCTCATCGCCGCCGTCGAAAGCGGTCTGATCCCCATCGCCTTGGCCATAGACATCGCCCGCGCCGATTCCAGCGAGGTTCAGAATGTCCTGATGGACGCCTACGCGGCGGGAAAGATCAAAGGTAAAAAACTCGCAGCGATCAGGCGGATGCTGGACCAGCGGATGAAGCGCAGCAAGGAGATGCCCGACAGCGGTTTGGGCCGGAAAAACGGATCCCGTAGATTGACGGCTGCGGACCTGATGCGGGTGTATCAGCGGGAGGCCGAGAAGCAGCGGCTGCTGGTCAAGAAATCGGATTATGCGCAGGCAAAGCTGCTTTTCATCGTAGAGGCGCTGAAGGATCTGCGAGGGGATGAAGCTTTCACGACATTGCTGCGTGCCGAGGGCTTATCCACGATGCCCCGCGCTCTTGCAGCCCGGATATCGGGTGAGGCCCCCCGATGAGCCGGCCGGACCGCAAGCCGGGGGGCGTGAAACTGTCCTTCGAACGGGAGGGGATTGTTGTTGCCCTCACACAGATCATCTCGTTGAAAATATTGCGGGCAGGCATGAAGGAGAGCCGGAAATATGCCCAGATCCTTGGATCGATCCGGGCAATCGGCCTGGTGGAAGCGCCGGTCATAACACCGGACCCCAAACATCCGGGATCATACTTCCTGCTCGACGGGCATTTGCGGATCGAAGCATTGAAGGATCTTGGTGTCACCGAAGTGGAGTGTCTGATTTCCACCGATGACGAGGCCTATACCTACAACAAGCGCATCAACAGGTTGGCGGCGGTGCAGGAGCACAGGATGATCACGCACGCCGTTGAGAAGGGGGTTCCGGAGAATCTGATCGCGGAAGCCCTGGGACTCGATGTCGCGACAATCCGCCGTCGGTTCCGGCTGCTCAATGGCATCTGCCCCGACGTGATCAATCTGTTGAAGGATACGAGCTGCCCCCAGGCTGTTTTCGACATTTTGAGGCGGATGGCGCCGATCCGGCAGGTGGAAGCAGCTGAACTGATGATCGGACAGAACAACTTTTCCCTGATGTTCGCGCGGGCCCTTCTGGTCGCAACACCGGAAAAGCAGATCGTTGATCCCAGGAAGAGGAAGAAGCCGGAAGGGGCCGGCGTTACGGCCGAGCAGATTGCCCGGATGGAGCGGGAGCTTGCCAGCCTGCAGAATCAGGTGAAGTCGGTGGAAGAAAGTTATGGGATAGATAATCTCCACCTGACAGTCGCCAAGGGGTATGTCGTCAAGCTTCTGGGAAATGCCCGTATTGTTCGCTGGCTGGCCCAGAACAGGCAGGAATATCTGTCGGAATTTCAGACCGTAGCGGAGATCGAAGCCATCGGCGGCATGGAGGCCGTGGCTGAATGAGAGGTCAGGCCAGAATCCCGGCAGCCTTCAGATCCAGGACCAAGGCACGCAGCACGGCGCGGACATCCTCCAGAGTAGAGCCGTCGGCGTCCAGGCTGCGGGTGAAGGCGGTACCGGTTGGGTTGGGCCACACAGCGGCGGGGCGGTCATAGCGGGCGGCGATGATGTGCCAGGCGGCACCGTTGGAGATGGCGACCACATGATCACCGCGCCGGCCGAGCCGGACCGGGTCGGCGTCGGGGCCACCGCCCCCGGCTTGGGTAACGGTTACGGCATGGGGGCCGCTGTCGGTTTTCTTGACCACCAGCACGACGCCGTTCAGCGGGTGCGGATCGGGAAACTCAGCGGTGACCGGCCCGGTCCAGGCGCTGATCAGATGGACGGTCCGCGCCGGATCGAGGGTGATACTGGCCGTGCCCTCGGTGAAGGCTGTCTCCAGTTCCAGCCGCCCGATGCGCGCCTCGGTCAGTTCGGTGCGCTTCAGGTGGTTCTTGACCGGATGGCCGGCGTTGAAGGCGGTGTAGCGACCGGCTCCGGTGGTGTCCCAGATCGGTGCGCCGCCAGTGGCAGAGAACAGGTTCAGGATGGCGGTGTTCTGGGATCCGCCATCGATGCGGATGCCGGGGACCGGCCCAAGGCTCTCGGCATAGAAGTTGACGATCAGGTTCTGGTCGGTGGCAAAGCCGAGCCGGAAACATGCCTCGGCGCCGGGATGCAGGTTAGCCTCGCAGTCGATGAAGCTGTTGTTGAACCGCCCGGCCGAGATGAAAAACCCGCAGCCGGACATGGGGGCCGCCAGGGAATAGACCCGGACGTCGTGGAACTTGTTGGCGTTGGGCGTGTCGCCGGTGGAGTCGACGGTCAGCAGCACCCCGTGCAGCTGCGGGCGGGCGATCAGGGTGCGGGCGATGTGGTTCCAATAGCAGGGCCGGTCAGGATTATCGTACCCGTCCAGCACGATGCCGATCACTGCATCCCAGATCGAGACATTCTCCACCACCGTCTTGACGCACGGTCCGTCGCGGCCAAACAGCTTGATGCCACTGGCCCCGCCAACAATTCGCAGATTGCGGATGGCCACATACCCATCCACCACCTCGACCGCGTTCCAGTCGGTCTGGCTGTAGATCGGTGCCGCCCCGTCGAACGGATCCGGCCGCGCCTGGAGGATGGAACCTTCCCCCACCCCCATCAAGGTCTGGCCGTAGCCAAGCACAACCGGGCGGGACACGCGGTAGATGCCCGGCACCAGCAGCACGGTGGGAGCAGCGGCCAGCGCGGCGTCAATGGCATCGGAACAGTCGGAAACACCATCGGGGATGCCGCCATAGCTCTGCGGGACGGCGATCTCCCGACCGCGCAGATAGTCGCGCAGGCGCTGCTTGTCCACCGGCTGGCCGGGGATCAGCACATCGTCGATAGCGGATGCCATGGCTCAGAGTTCCGCGCTGGCGAGCAGCCGCCCGCCAAGGCTGGTCAACACCACCGGGGTGCCACTGGTCAGACCGGAAAAGCCACTGACATCAAAGCGACCGCCATCGGCAGTGCGTTCATGGATGCTGCCGATGCCAGCGGAGCCTTGCGTATAGTTGGCTGTCACCATGTCGGTGATGGTCAGCGGCGCTGTCACCTGATAAGCGGGGGCCGCCCGCATACCGGGGTGGTTGACGGTCAGTTGGATGTTGGTGCCGGAATTGGCCCGACCGAAGGCGGTGGCGATGGGGCGTAGCTGGCGGTGGACAAGGGCCATCTCCAGGGCGATGGGGCGTAGGTCGAGTGCCGTGGCGGTGTCTCTCGCTTCCAACTGGATGGCGCCGAGATAGAACCAGCGACCGGATACGGCGCCACAGGCGGCGGTGATGGTGATCTGCAACCCGGTCTCACAAGCACCCATGTCGGGCACGGCCAGGACGAGGTCGGTATTGCTGTCATTGGGGACGCTGATGGTGGTCGTGGCGATGGTGCTGACGCTGGTGAAGCTGTCCGGACTGCCGGCACGGGCCAGCGTCAGGGTCCAGCCGATGATCTGCCCGCAATCATGATAGGCGCGCGCCGACAGCACCGCCGGGCTGTGACGTAACCGCAAGGCATCCGCCGCCTCCAGGCGCAGGCGCCAGTGGATGGCACCACCGCTGCCCAGGGTAGCGCCCTGGACCAGACAGGCGGCACCGGATGGGGACAGGGTGAACACGCCGGTGGCGCGCTTCACCGTACCGGCACTGGGGCTACCATCGGCACGAACGTGCCAGAGGTCAACCTCCCCCGGTTGCCAGGTGGCCGCCAACGCCGCTGCCGGGCGATGAGAAATGCGGGCACAGCCATTGACCACCAGATTGCGCTGGGCCGCCAATCCGCCTGCCCCACTGCCTGCCGACAACCGGGGATCGTCGGCGCGCACCAGCTTTGTGGGACTGCTCTCCCCTGGATCGGCCACCGGCAGGTCGGCCAGGGCGTGGCTGTGGATGATCGCTGCCTTGCCGTTCAGCGCCGTGGACAGTCCCGCCACATCGTCAAGACTGTGGCTATGGTCAGCCGGCGCCTTGCCGTCCAGGGCGGCGCGAACGCCGGGCAGGATGAAGCGAGCATCGCGCATGTGAGGTTACATGGGTTTCAGCCAGGAGGGGTCGTGGGCGTAAACGTCGGCGGCATCCTCGGCCAACGCCAGATCGACGCCCATCTCCTCGGTCAGCCGCCAGGTCTCCACCCGAAACGGCGTGCCAGCCAAGCCAAGCCGCCCCAGCGACACCGCCACCGGGTAGCCCGCCGCCAGTCGCAGGCCGGCCAGATTGGCGGGCCAGTCCAGGCTCTTCTGTCGGCGGTTCTGGCGCAGCGCAATCCGGGCGATGCGCTGGGCCATGGTGTGCGAGGTGGTGAAGGGCAGATCGAGGGTCAGTGCCGCCTCGCCATCATCGGCGGCGATGGAGGCGGCGTCCGCCACCGGCGGATAGTCGGTCGGTTGCCAGTTTTGCGCCGGGCTGGTGAAGGCCCCGCGCACGATGTTGACCAGATCGCGCCGCGAGCGCCAGGGCCGATAGGATACCGGCGCCCGCAGCTCGTTCTCCCCCAGGATGACGGTCGGCGGCTGCCACGCCCCAACCACCAGCCGCCACTTCCCACCGGTGAAGCTCAACCGCCCGGCACAACTGGTCAGCAGGGATTCCAGATTGTCCAGCGGTCGCCCGGCCAGATCGAGCACGCCGTTGCAGGTGTAACGTGGTTCGCTCCCGGTCAGGGTGGCGACCTGTTCGTCGCAGATATTGGCCTGGGCGATCCAGCCGGCAACGTCGATCTCGTCCCGGCCGGCGGCCAGCCCCCAGGGCGCCATCAGATAGTCAAGGATGCATAGCGCGGCGTTGGCCGACCAGCTTGTGGCATCGTCGCGCGGATCCCAGAGTTTCCGGCCCCGCACCAGCCGGCTGAGATTGGGAATGCCGCTGGCAAACGCCTCCTGGTCGTAGCGCAGACGCAGATGGGTATAGGCCCGCCCGCGCAGCCGGTGGTTATGGGTCCAGCGCCCGCCCGCTTCCGCCACCAGCACTCCATCGGCCCCCTGGTCCGGATGGCCGGCATGGCTCCAGACATGGACCTTGCCGGCCCAGGGTGCGGCAGTGGCGGCCCCACTGCCATCCAGTGCGATGGCGGTGTCACCGAACCAGACCGTACCCAGGTCCTCCACCTCATGCGCGGCATGGACGACGACCAGATGCAGAATGTCGAGCTTGCTGCCACCGTCGGTGCGGGTGTGGGCAAAAACCAGCGGGCCACCCGTGCGGACCTCGCCATAGACGATGCGATGGCTGGTCACCGGCTGTACCAACATCTGGGTGCGGCCAGCGGCATCCAGCATGGTCTGGCTGGGTTTCGGGGTGCCGATGATGCGGTTGCCGAGATAGGAGACGCCGACCGTGACCGTGGCCCCGACCAGGGCCCCGATCAGCCCGCCCCCCACAGCGGCGGCCGCCGCCGAACCGGCCACCGCGGCACCGACCGCAATGATGGCCGGTGGCATCAGCCGATCCTCCAACCGGACAGCGCATGGTTGCGGTCCCGGGCGGCCAGACCGCGCTGCGCCGGCAGGACAAAGCCGATGCCCAGGCAGACGGCAAGTGCGTGGCGGTCATCCTCCAGCCGTACCAGGGCGACGTCCCCCCTGCCAATGAATGCCGGGGGAACCCCGGGCCAGTCGTGATGGCGGGCAATGCCGGCAGCGGTTGCTTCAAGACCTCCCATCCGCGCCAGCAGGCGGGCAGCTGTTCGTGCGTCGGCATATGTTCCCCGCCACGGCTCAGCGGGGTCGATGCCAGTGACGGCGGAAACGGCATCGGCCGCGAACAGGCAGCAGTCGAACCGGCCCCAGGTGAAGGTGCGATGCCGCGCATCCTCCACCAGCCGGTCAAGCCGTTCCGGCCAGTCGGGCAAGCGGGTCATGTCGCGGGTGCCCCCCAGCGGATTTCCAGTTCCTGAAGCTCGGGCACGAAGTCAAAGCCCAAATCGCCAGGAAAGTCTGACTGCTGGTCCTGGCTGGTGTAGCGGCGCAGCCGGGGGCGTTCCAGATCGCGCAGGCGGTTTTCCGCGGCCAGGGCAATGGTGGCGATGCGGCCACCATCGGTGACCTCCACCATGTCCATCCGCCCATCGAACAACAGAACCGGTGCCTCGATGAAGCCGCCCCAATCTTCCGCCATGAAGGCCAGCCACAGCCGGGCCCGGCGGCCCTGGACGCTGACGCCAACCACCTCGTTCAGCAGGCCGGAGGGCAGCCCCACCGGCCCCAGGGCCGCCAGTGCGGCACCGGCTGGCCCCAGCCGCCCGGCCATGGCTTCCGCCTCACCCCGTACTTCACCGGCAGCAGCATCGACCGCCTGGAGCGCCCGCGATGCCGGCTGGGATGCCTGCTCAATACGCTGAAGGGCGCGTTCGCCGGTGGTGCCAACCTCGCGCAGCTCCGCCCGCACCCGGTCGCCGCCGATGGCGGCAAGGCGCACGGCTATGGTACGGTCGGTCATGGTTGGACAGAGGCAGAATTGATCTTGTCGGGTACGGATTCATTCCGTACATATGGGGTCAGCATGGAGGGCCGCATCATGGCACGGACAATCTCTGAGACAGGGCGGATCGAGTTGCGGGTGGACCCGGCGGAAAAGGCGATGCTGGCGCGCGCCGCTGCTCTTGAGCATACCGACGTGACCGGTTTCATCCTGCGCAGCGCCCTTCCGGCGGCCCGCGAGGCGATTGACCGTGCCGAGCGGTTGCGGTTGAGCGAGCGCGACAGCCTGCGGGTTCTTGACCTGTTGGACAATCCGCCGCCGCCCAACGCCCGTCTGCTCGAGGCAGCGCGGGCACTGGCGCGCAACGACAAGTGACGGTTTTACCAATTTGGCATGAGGAGGCGATTGCCCGGCATCATGACCGGGCCGGCTTCGATTGCGGCACCCCGGTGCTGAACGACTATCTGCGCCGCTTCGCCCGCCAGAACCATGAAAGCGGTGGGGCCAAGTGCTTTGTCGCCGTCAGCGCCGATGCACCCTCCCGCATCCTTGGATTCTACACGTTGAGCCCGGCTTCGATCGAGTTCGCCCGTGTACCGGACGATCTCCGCCGGGGACTTGGGCGTTATGACATCGGTGTCTTCCGCCTCGGTCGTTTGGCTGTTGACCGCGACCTCGCCGGACGTGGTCTGGGCGGACAGTTGCTGTTGGCGGCGGGCCGGCGATGCCTTGCCGTCTCCCAGCAGGTCGGCGGTGTGGCCCTGCTCATCGATGCCAAGGATGAGCGCGCCGCCGCATGGTATGAAACTTTCGGGGCGTTGCGGCTGCTCGACACACCGCTGTCCCTGGTCTTGTCGCTCGCCACCATTCAGGCCGTGTTGAAAGATCAGCTTCCGTCCTGACCCGTTTCGGGGACGGCCCTGACATGGAAGGTGCCTGGAGACGTGGGCTGGCCTTGATCGGGTGGCGATCATTGGCACATTATGCCAATGATCGCGCCGTTACTGGAGGCTGCCCCATGCCGACCCGCAATGTGGTTCTCACCGACCATCAGGCCGAATTGATCGAACGGCTCGTATTGTCCGGTCGCTACCAGAACGCCAGCGAAGTCCTCCGCGAGGGACTGCGGCTGGTCGAAGACCGGGAAGCGGAGGATCGCGTCCGGCTGGACGCCCTACGTGAAGCGGCCCGCTTGGGGATTGCCGACATCGAGGAGGGCCGGTTCCGGTCTTTCACCTCGGCCGACGCCCTGGGGAGGCATCTGACCGGATTGGCCGAAAGCGTACTCGGCGATGAGGCGGGTGTTCGGGACCGGTCATGACGTCCGACATGCGACTACCCCAAATCTAAACCGTGCCGGTGACGCGTGTGGATTGGCGATCGCACATACTCAGCGTTGTCGCCGCCCGAAAGCGCAACGAGCAGCCGACATATAAGCGCCTTCATCTCTAGGGGCAGGTTCTGGCTGGTTCCTATACCATGCAGGGCGAAGCCAAGCGGTTCACCCATAAACAGCGCCTCGTGTATAGTGGCGTTACGGATCGTTGCCACTTCAGAACCACCCGACGCGTTCGGATCGGCCCAGAAGGGAATTGTAATGCCAAACAAGTTGCACATCCACGCGACCCGATCGGCATGCTTTAGCGCCTTAGGCGGTGGACGTAGAGAAGCAGCAAGTGCGTAACATGCATCGAGCGCTGTGTAGAGGAAAACGAAATTTTCAAACTGAAGATTACGCGGGTTCTGGCCAAGGAAGAGCGCATGAACGGCTGCCGCCAACAGGCGTGCGCGTCGGGGTTCCGACCGGTTTGTGTTCCAGAATGCCTCCGTCAATTCGACTGACTTCGCGAGACTGTCCCCGAGCGTGACAAAATCTACTAGCATTCCTGGCTTAAGTGGTGTCGCATCAAGGAAGCCGGCCTCTGTTGCGGTGAGACGCAGGCCGCAGAAGAACGACAGGGCCCAGAGATGGAAGGCGACGTGTTCGTCACTATCTGCTGCCTTATGCACCAAGAGATGGGTTTTAGGCAGGCCGAAGACGCGAGACGTATAGGGTTGGGTGCGGACCTCGCCCGAGAACCCGCGAACATCTTGGAGTGGCGCGTAGATCCAGCCGCGTTCGACGCCTTCTGAAGCATCCATCTGACCAACGACCTCTGCCAAATCCGCCAGCGGCGTCACTGTGACCAGACCGACTTGGAGGTCCAGCGGTTGCGGATGGTAGCCAAATACAAGCCTGCAAAGAGCCACGGGTGCCCCCACTCAATCCTCGCCTCCCGCTGCGACCGCTCAAGGCCACTCAGATAAGCATGTCCCAGACTATATTTACATAGCAAAAGTAGAACAACATCTCACAAATATTTATCTTATAGAATTTCTCATTCTACTACGTTTGTGTCTCGGTCCCCATAAACACCGTCCATCAGGCACCTCTCAATCGCCGGCAGCAGAATGGCCACCGTCACTTTCGGCACACCAACTGCCGCTGCCATGGTCAGCACGGCACCATAATCGAAACCGAGCACCACCCCGCTCGGTGTGATCCGAAGCTGCCCGACGCAAGCCAGCGCGAGATCCCAGACCTGCCAACCCTCCACCGTCTGCGGGGCGTGCTCATCATAGGGGCAACGCTGCCCATTTGGCCCCGGCCGCCCCTCGGCACAGGGCAGGCCGGCAGCCGCACAGTTCGCGCAGTATTGTGGCCCGCCGCCGAAGTGCGACTCGGCGCGGGCCTTCAGACGTTTTTTTCCTGCTCCAGCAGCGCCATCGGCCCCAGATAGCGCAGGCTGAAGGCGTCGGCCACCGGGTGCAGGTCGAGCAGCGCGTCGATCCCTTCTGGCGTGGGCTCCACCGGGTTGCCATCGGCGTCGCCCACCCCCTCCCAACCAAGGATGGCCAGCCGCGCCATTGCCTTCAGGAAGGTGGCGGTGCGCGTCCCCTGCACGAGGTCCGGCGGTTCGTCGGTCATGTCCGCATCACGCACGGCCTGACGGGCGGCTAGCACCAATGCAGTGGTACAGGGGCGCAGGTGCAGACGCACCCCCATCCCGAGGTCGAGCCAGAACGGCTCGCGGGCCAAGTCAAGGCGGATCATGGTGGGCACTCCCCTGGAATTGGATGAATCTTGACCGGCTTCCGACCACGGCGCATATTCTGGACAGAAATTCTGGACAGGTGCTGCCATGTCTCAGTCGAGCTGGTCGTTACAGGACGCCAAGAACAAATTCAGTACAGTGGTCGATGCTGCCTTGGCCGGGGAGCCACAAATGGTTACCCGGCATGGCAAGCCTGCCGTCATTGTGGTTGCCGCAGACACGTTCGCACGGTTGCATCAACTGGACCGCGAACGGGCACCGTCACTTGCCGAGATGTTGCTGGCGATGCCGCAGGATGATGGATCCTTCGAGCGTTCCCATACGCCTCCGCGTGATGTGGAATTCTGATGTTCCTGCTCGATACTGTCGTGCTGTCAGAATTGCGAAAACGGGACCGCAATCCCGGTATCGTCGCCTGGATCAGCGAACAGCCAACGGCCGATCTGTTTATCAGCACCGTCACCATTGGCGAGATAGAGCGCGGCATTGGCCTGCAACGGTCGAAGGATGCGGCCTTTGCTGCGTCCCTCACCACTTGGCTGGATCGTGTCCTGACCACCTATGGCGAGCGGATCCTGCCGTTCGACCTCAAGGCTGCCCGCCGATGGGGACGCCTCAGTGCCGGGATCGGCCATGAGGGTGCGGATCTGATGATCGCTGCGACCGGACTGGAACATGGACTGACGGTCGTTACCCGCAATGTCCGCCATTTTCAGCCAACCGGCGTGGCGACCTTAAATCCGTTCTCGTGATCACCCATCCTGGCGCCATCAGTAGCTGGCGACGTCGTTCTTCAGGGTGACGGTGACGAAAGCCCCACCGTCGGGCTTGGCAGCCTGCCAGTCGAAGCGCGCCTCGATACCGGCCGGACCGGAAATCGGGATGCGCGGCTTGGGCAGATAGACCGATGGCAGGGCGATGGTCAGGGACCGGTCGGCATCAATCACCCAGGCGAATTCCAGGGCCATGGCCGTGCCGTCGGTGGCGGCGTCCAGCAGCACCATGTCGGCGAAACGGGCTGCGAGGTTGCCGGTGCAGGACGCCACGCCAAGGTCCGCGCCTTCGATCTTGCCATCATCGCTGATGACGCGGACGGGATCGAGATTGTTGGCATAGGTCAGTTCCGCGGCGGTGATGTTGGCCAGCGCCGCCCCATCTTTGCGGATGCGTCCCTGGAACTGGTGGAACCGCTGCAAACCCTGTGTGGTGGGGGTGCCGCCGGACGAGGTGGCGGCATCCGTCTCCCCCTGTGCGATCAGGGCGAGGGTGGCATTGGCCTTGCCCGACGGCGCCCAGCCCAGGTTCAGGCTGTTGACCAGACAACCGAGGTTGAGGAAATAGCGCGGCACCTGCGGGTGGCCGACTTCCAGTGCCAGACTGGGCAGCGTGTCGGCCCCGGATGTGTAGACATGGCTGTAAGGGCTGCTGCCGGTGGTGGCCGGCGGCCCGAACAGACCCTTCAGCCAAAAACCGATGCTGCGCAGGTCCACCGGGACGGTGATCTGCCCCTCGGCGGTGATGACATCACGCGATGGCGGGGCCGGGTCACGCCCCAACCCCAGCACATCGGAGGCTTCCAGCGGCTGCTGGCTGCCGATGTCGCAACTGACGAAGGGCAGCGTGTGGAAATTGCCGCCGGGCGCGGTGCCATAGGCGGCTTCGAACGCACCCAGCAATTGCGCGTGGGCACCGGTGGCGCGGGCCATGGTCGGTTTCTCCGGGATCAGGTCAGCGGATCGGGCGTGGTGTAGGTGAGCGTCACCGGCACGCGGGCGGCCTTGATGGCAGCCCCGCCGGCAACAGCAATGTCCTCGGTTTCCGGTGCGCCCCAGGTAAGCCACTCGACCGTGCCGCCCAGCGTGCGGTCGACCGCCAGCCAGGCGGCGAGCGCCCGCAGCAGATCGTCCAGGGCACGGGCTCGTCCCGGGCCGGGGCGGCCCAGTGGCGGGTCGGCGGCCTGGACCAATACCTCGATCTCGGCCACATGGTCATAATGGTGGAGCAGCGGCGACAGGGTTATATTCGGCACACCCGGCGCACCATCGCGCAGGATCAGCAGGCCGCCGGGTGGGATACGCTCGGGCACGGCGATCTCCCGCCCCGCCACGGCATCCGGCACGGCGACAAGCCGCGCCAGCAGCGCGGACAGGGCCGCCTCCCGGATGCTCGGCATGGGTCAGTGCTCCTTCCAATGGCGCAGGATCAGACCGGGCAACCGGCCCTGCCAGGTTCGGGCAGCCCCGGCCACATCCAGGCGCTTTTTCACCTGCACCTGCGGCACCAGGATGAAGACCGGCACCGTGGTGCGCCCGGCCAGCCGGGTGAAACCGGCATCACCCCGCCGCCCCCGGTTGGCTGTCGCCAGCCCGCGTTTTCTGAGGCGGGCATTGTCCGCCACCAGCAAGGACGGGCCGCGGCGGCGATAGATCAGCCGCAGGATCAGGCCGGTGCGCCGTTCCCAGCCGCCCGGCGTGATCTTGTTGCCGCCATCGCCATAGCGACCGGCGGCCTGGGTCGGGATGGCCAGGAACAGGCCATGGCGGGAGCGGATCACCGCGCCCTCCTCGTAAAGCCCGACAATGTCGGGGGCTTTGCTCCAGACCAGACCGGCGGCGCGGAGGCTGCGGCCACCCTTGGGATAGATTTCACTGCGCCAGGTTCTGGCCAGCCGCTGGCCGAGACCGGCCCCGGTGATCTGGCCGCGCAGCTCGGTCTTCAGCCCGTCGCTGGCCTCCCGCAACCCGGCGGTGACAGCCCGCTCCGCCGCTGCGAGGTCGGCCGCCAGCATCTCAGCAAGACGGCCTTCGATCGCAGCGGCAAGGCGCATGGACGGTTACGCCAGCTTCACCGGCCGTTCCAGGCTGATTTCCAGCCGCGTCGGCGTCAGCGCCCGACCGATATAGACGACATTGCCGGTGGTGGGCGGCGTGGCGGTCAGCACGCCGGGGGTGCCGCTCAGGTAGTAGGAACTGCCCGGCGTCAGGGTGGCGCTGCCGGCGGCATCGGTCCAGTCGGTCACCTCGATGACGCCATCGGTCAGCACGGTGACATAAGAGTCGAGCGCCGCACTGGTCAGGGCCAGACCGATCACCTCGGCCTTCGTATCATCGTCGGCATCGGCCAACATGCATTGGAAGCCGGCATTGCTGTAGACGGCCATACCGGCAGCGGTGATGGCCTCCTTGGCCTGGAGTTCGATGGCATCGACCTCCTGCACCCTGGCATCCAGCGTGCCGTTGAGCGGCAGTTGCTGGATGCGGCCATTGATCAGGACAAGCGGACGGTAGGACGGCATGGGGCGTGATCCTCAAAGCTGGATGGGGGTGCCGGGCTGGACATGCAGCACCGTCGGCGCCACGGCAAAGCCGACGGGAACCACCCACCATCCGGGCGCGGATGGCGGCATATCGGTCAGGCCGCCCGCGATCCAGGCGGAGAGGAAATAGTCGGTGCCGGGCACCAGGATGGCCGCCCCGCTGTCCAGCAGGGCGGACCAGTCGGCGCGCTCCACCGGCCGTTCGGTGGCCCAACGGGCAGGCTCCCCCGCCGGGGCGCCGATCAGCACCACCCCCGCAGGATCGGCGGTGGCAGCGGCATCGGCGCGGCAGGGCGCCAGCCGACCGGCAGCGTTGACATGGACGATCTGCCCAACCGCCAGCGCCACCTGTGCGGCGGTCACGTAGGTGCCGGTCCACACGCCGGGCGGGGCATTGGGGCCGAGGACCGTCTCGACCGCCCCGCCGGATATTGTCGGCGGATCGAACTGCGGGTAGCTCGTCTGTGCCGGGATCTGCACCGTCTCCAGGGTCCAGACCAGCCGCGCGGGATCGCGGCGCACAGGGGCACCCTGGACCTCGAACAGGTCGTCCCCGACCAGCAGCCGGTCGCCCGCCCAGGGGCGGATCCCGGCGGCAGTCAGGTCCGCAGCGCGCAGCTCGAACACGGCCCCATCGGAGACCAGATCACCACCGCCAAAGCCGGTGACAAGATCGTTGCGACGGGCAATGACCCGCAGCGGAACCGTGGAACCGCCGATCCCGATATAGGTGGCCGGCGTGCCCAGGATGGCGAAGACCGGATCGAGTGCAGCCTGGAACGGATCGGTCATGACCGGCTGATATCAAACGGACGTCCCATTCAGCCGGACCCGGCCCACCGTCTCACCGGCCCCGTTGCCGACGGTGGCGATGGCGGCGCCGATCAGGCTGTTGCCGGTGGCGGTCTTGGTGACCTCCCGGGCTGCATTGTCCCAATAAAGCTTGTCGCCAACGCTCCAGGCCTGCGAGGGCGTCTTTTTCAGGTCGAAGATTCCGACAAGGACTGCCTCGACCGGTTCGCCCATGGCCGCACTGGTGATGGCAATGCCGAACAGGCTGCCAACCAGCATCCCCTCTCCCGAGGTGACGGCATAGGGTGCGGTCAGGGTGATTGTGTTGCCGGGCTGAACATAGTTCTTCATGGATGATCTTCCTTGCGGATGCGCGATCAGCGGCGGGGTCGGTCCGGCATGAGGGCGAGGATCAGGCCGGCGGCAGCGGCACCGGCGGTGGCGATGTGATCCAGACAGCCTGGATCGATGCTGGCCCCCAGCGCCGTCAGCAGCGTGGTGAGACCAAGCCAAGTGCTGCGCTCACGCAGGCGTTCGATCAGATAGCGCATGGGATGTTCCTTCAGGTCGACGGGCAAGCGGACCGGAAGCCGTCCTCATCCAGGCCAAGGACGGCGCGATAGTCGAAATTGGGGCAGAGCTTGGCGGCAACCTCGCGGTGCCCACGCCAGCGCAGGCGTTTTCCCTGGCTGGCATAGCCTGTGTCCATCGCGTCGGCCAACCGCCGCAGGGCGTCGAACTGTGCCGGGGCGAAGGTCTTGAAGCCGTGCAAGCAGATGGCGATGGAACCGCTATTATGGCCTTCCTGGGCAGCCGGGATTTGCTCCAGCGGGCGGCCGCGCTGGATCGTGCCATCGCCGCGGATGAAGAAGTGATAGCCGATGCCGCGCCAGCCACGCTGGCGGTGCCACTGGTCGATCACCGCCGCATCATCATGAACGGCATGGTCGCTGGCGCTGCAATGGATGAAGACCACATGCACTGGCCGCTTTGGCGCGGTGAAGGGCACCGCTGCGCCAGGACGGCTGAGGATGGGAAACGAGTCCGTCATGGCTCAGGCCCCGGCATTCTTGTAGAGGCCGCGCCAGTCGATGGCCTTGGCACCGAAATCCAGCCGGCACTTGATCTCCACCCCGTCCACGTCGAAGCCGTTGCGGGTTTCGATGTAGGCGCCCTGCTGGCCCTCCAGATAGGCGTATTCCAGGGTGTCGATCTGGGCCGGGTTGGCCGCCAGATACCAGGCGGTGGCGCTGGCGACATCGAGCCTTGGTTCGGCTATGGGCGTCAGGGTGCGGATCGAGGCCGGCACGATGTCGCTGGTTTTGGCCGGCATCAGGTTCTGCGCCATCAACTGCTCGGCCGTCAGTTCCAGCGCCGCCGGCACGATGAGAAAGGCCGGGCGGATGTTCAGCACTGTCTTCCTGTCGAGCCCGGTCTGCTTCGCCATCGCCGTGCGGGCATCGCCGATGGCGGTGACGCTGGGCGCCGCTCCCGCGCCGGCAAGGTTTTTGTGGTCGGCATGGAACAGGGCCTTGCCGTCGGCCATGGCGGCGTTGGCGATGAGGATGCCCCAGACCACATCGCTCTCCAGCGTGGCGATGGCGGTGCCGTACATGGCCGGAATGCGGGTGAAGGCGTCGAGATCGTCGTTGATCAGCACCTGGCGGGTGATCGCCACCACCCTTCCATAGGTCTCGATGCGGTAGCTCTCCTTGCTCTCGCCGAGGGTGCCGCGCTGGAACTCGCCACCTTCGTTGACCTTCAGCAACTGCGGCGCTTCGCCGATCTGGACCCGGTGCATGGCCTTGAAATCGGTGGCCAGCACCTGCCGGCAGAAGGGCATGAAGGTGCGGGGATAGATCTCATAGGCCTGCCGCAGGGTCTTGGCGGTGACGGCGGACAGCACGTCGGGGAAGTCGGAGGTGGAATGCAGGGCGCGGGTGGCAATCTCGTCGCGGGCCAGGCCGCGCACGGCGACACCGGCCTGGGTCAGGAACTCGCGGGCCAGTTCCAGCAGGCTGAGGCCGCGATATTCGCGGGCATGGTCGGTCAGCGAAAACAGGGTCGGGCTGTAGCGGTGCAGCAGCGCGGTGGTAACAGCCTCCCGCCGGGTCAGCCTTTCATCGCGGCCGCCCAGCGGCACCGACACCTGCGGGAAGACGCGCGTGCGCTCGGACGCCTCGGCCACCTTGTCGAGGATCAGGCGCCGGGCCTCGTCCAGCCCGATCCCGCGCCGAACCAGATCATCGGCAAAGCCGCGTTCCAGCTCCAGCCGGCCGGTGAGATCGTGGATGGTGCCTACCCGTTCGCGCTCCGTTTCTCGCGCGCGGGCGACCAGGGTCTCGGTATCGGGAGCCGGCGGTGGCATTGGATCCGTCCGGGCCGGCGGGGTCTGCGTTTCATCCATGGAAATCCTCGTCGGGGAAGGAGCGGCGGCGTGGCGGACCACGACGCACGGGGAAAGCGGCTCGGTGCTGCGGAAGCCGGCGGCGGGATCGGCGCCCACCGGCACGGCGGAGATCTCGAAGGGCGTCCAGTCCACCGCCCGCCACAGTTCCGGCCCGGCGGCCGGGCGCGACACCTCGAAACGGTGGACCTGGTAGCCGATGGAGACGGCGCGCAGATGCCCGGCGCGGATGTCGGCCAGGATCGGTTCGACCTCGGACCGGCCGCTGAAGCGCACACGGGCGAGGCCCCGCCCGTTCTCGATACGCGCCGTGCCGGGCACCACCGAACCGATCACCGCGTCCAGCGCGCCCATGTCATGGACCTTCAGCAGCGGCGCCCCGCCATTCAGCCGCTCCAGCCGGACATGGGCCGGATCCAGGCTCAGCTCCTCGTCGAAGGGCTCGCCGAACAGCGGCTGGCGGCGGACGCGGGCGCCGGTGGACCAGACCAGTTCCACCGAGCGGTCGGCCTCGTCGAAGCTGGCCGGCAGCAAATCGGCCGCGCGGCGCAGCGCCGGCAGGTCAAGGGTGCGATGCATGGCGGGTCAGTCCTGTTTGGAGGCGATCTCGCCGGCCTGGATGGTGCCGGTCTTGGTCATCCGCCGCGGATCGCTGTCGAGCACGAGGCCGAGGGCGTCCAGGCGGGCATTCATGGCGGCGATCTCGGTCAGCACCGCCTCGGGATTATGGCCCTGGCGGGAGATTGCCTGGGCCAGCGTCATGGTGCCGGAGCGCATGGCCAGCAGGTCGGCCATGGCGTCCTTCAACGGGTCCACCGCCTCAAAGCGCGGCGGCGACCATTCAACCGGAATGTCCGGGCGCGGCAGCCGGCCTGCCGCCCAGGCCTGGGTGGTGAACCAGTCCCAGACCGGCTGGCACAGCATGGGGATCACCAATTGCCATTGTGCCGCCTCGATCAGGCGGCGGAATTCGACCAGCCCGGCGCGGATGCTGGAATAGTTCACCTGGGACAGGTCGCCGGTCAGCAGCTCGTAGGGCATACGAAAGCCGGCGGCGATG